>Ga0307512_10001172_pt1 | contig 38118 bp, 45 predicted proteins | sample 14_EM_MG_FD_200267 | JGI IMG/M metagenome (GOLD analysis project Ga0307512, IMG submission 200267) | Populus trichocarpa ectomycorrhiza microbial communities from riparian zone in the Pacific Northwest, United States - 14_EM | ecosystem: Host-associated > Plants > Roots > Unclassified | place...
GTTTGTTTGTATTCTGGCCTTGGAGCGGTCTACTCATGCAGGTCTTATGCTGTAGTTTCTCTTGTCAAATTTACCCATGTCTTGGGTGGCACCTACATGTGGGCTACATTCACATGACATTTGTGATGACTTATCATTTCCCAGCTGGGAGATTTTATCCAACCTCAGCTATGAGTACTCTGTCATTATGGGAAAGCACAAGCTCACTTGGACTTTTCTGGTGTGTTTGTTCCCTTCCTTTCAACCTGAATCACAGGATCAGAAGATCTACTGGACACCTTCAGATTTATTTGGGATGTCGTTGGTGCCCTTTGTTTTCAATCATGTCCCAGTGTCTAGGATTTGACTGGCCTCATAAAATTGACTGTCAGGTATGGACTTCTCTTGGTTGTCGTGTTATTCAAGTGCGGAAGCTTACCTGTTAAATGGTCTTGGGTTATTGTATCCTTTGTAAGGTGCCCCATAAAGCAGTTGGCGCTATCCTAAACATTTGTTGCCACGCAGATGTTTGGATATCTTTCATTGGCCTGTGCATCATCTCTGGTTATCCTGCACATGTGAGTAGGGAGTAGTCCCATTTGCACCTGTCTAAATGTGATCCCATCCTAGAATTGTACTCTGCCAGTGGGAACGCAATAAGATCACCGTCACGCTTGCCTCAGTCTTCTGGCTCGCTAATATTTGCTCCTGCATTTATTGTTTGTCTGTCTCTTGATCCCAATAACACAATACCTTGACTGTGTGTGACATTAGGTACAGCTATTTCCCACGCAGTTTGGGACGATGATGCCAAGTCCTGTATAGTTCTGCATACGGAACAGGGAAGGATCGGCATTTTATCCACACTCATGTCTGACCTTGTACTTCTTGTACTCATGCTCTTTGGACTCCTGTGCTGGAAAAACGCTTGGCGAAGATGTAATGGGATCTGGTGGTACCTATGCACACAGGTGGTCATTCATGTCAAACACTTTTCATCTTAGCCATGGCTGATGCCATTTACAGGGCTTGGGATCAGTTCTGTTGTTCACAATTGCAGAGGTGCCACCTACAGTGCGTTTATCTTGTACCTCGGGGCTTCTCCAACTGAAATGTGATCTCAGGCTTTCATTATCTTGGACCTGAATGGTGCGTGACTTCAGTTATGCATAATATTGACCTACATTCGACGCTGACCCATCCTCCAGCCCCCATGAATCTGGTGCGTTCATCAGATGCGAAGGAGTTCATAAAACTAATCGTAAATCTTTGATGCAAGATGTTCCAAGTCCTCGCACATCAGTTCTTTTTGTCAGCTCTTCTGTCGCATAGAACTGACATTTGCTACACTGAACATCGTTTTATGATTCAGTGGTCATCATGGCAATCGGAGCTTCTTGCCTACACCATGGACTGGTTGATGCCCTTGCAACAGATCAACAGCATAGGAGAATGACTGTTTACGGTCAGGATGCCGGTATTGGTATGGATACCAATATCCATGGTGCTGGGAACAGAACAGCCACAACCGGCCGCCTCTTGTCACATGTCGAGTCCTTTACTTAGTAGAAATATCTCCTTCGTTTCCTTTCTTATTTCTGCGGACGCATTTACTATAGTATAGGGCAAGGCTTTGTGACTAGCAACTTGTAAATCGATTTTGTGTTTGTGTTACCAGTGCTGTACAGTCACATATCGTACAACGAGATAGTAGCCTACCACGACTCTTTTCTCGCTCTTGGATGCTGCGTGATCCTGTCTAACTCTAAACCTTCTAACTGCTCCCTGCGGTGACTACTGATATCCCATCTTCACTCTGTTCTTATTTCGCGTTGCTGAACCCTCTCCCAGTTACGTGACTGATGGATTCCAGCCCTATCCTCATACTCCTGTGGTAAGTACCCTTATCATTACATTCACTATCGCTCCCATCCCTAATGAAACTCTCTTTTCATCTCACTCTTCTGCGCGATTCCCTCCCCTTGTCGCAAGACTGTTTCTCCCAACTCCCTTTCATCCCTTTTCGTCAGTCCACCTTTTGCCTGAAGGAGAAAAACCAGAATATGCTCGATTCCGAGTCGCACCGCCAGTTCTTCGACTCGGATGCATTTGGACTGTAGGGATGGGGAACGCGCTGACCCCGAAAACGCGCAGATCATCTTATCTCGGAGCGCAGATCCGCAGCGCGTGACCGTTGCAGGACGCTGACAAAGCCACGCGACACTGCCAGCAAGCTCAACACACGCATCATCTCATCCTCATCGCCTCGCCCGTTCATCGTTACCTCGCCCCGCCAAAACACATCGAAGTTCTATGCTGAAGATTCTCGGATCGCCCAGTGTCGCTAAACAACATCGCACGCATCGCCTCGCTAGTCGAGCCCCACGCGGCCGAGCATGCCGTCTCGTTACACTCCTTCTCCTTGTATGTTCTGCCTCGCTCCCTTGTCAGATAATCCCCGCTCTCTTTATTCTTTCCTTTTCTGCTTATCTGTCCAACACAACGATCCTTTCTCCTTTCCCTTTTTCACCTAGCCGACGGTCCAAGCACAAACACCGTCTACGCCTTGGCCTTGCGCGCGCGGTCGCGCCCCTCGATACAACGCTCCTTACCCCTCAAAATTAAATGTCGAACGCTCCCCGATTACATCGCCGTGCGGGATTGTCGCCGGCTGACTTCTGTTCCTTCTTTTCTTTTCCTTTTACTCACAAAATATTCGTAGCGTACTTGTTTCTATTGCGCCCTCACCAACATATAAATACACTGTGCATGGCCTTGCTGAAGAGTAGGCAACCGCGGCCCATTTTCCCCTTCTTATCTTGTGTGCGATTTCTCCTTCTGCTCTGTCTGATCTCTTCCGAAACGACGACGCTCGCTGTCGGCCAACGACCTCACGCGCTGCCCCATACGCTTCACCTCCTCACCGTTAAAGCTGACATTCCCAGATCGTTTCGCGATCCCGCATACCCCTTTGGCGGTCGCGCGACTAACACCCGTCTATCCGCCACCCCCGTCTGCTCCATCGCGCGTCCCCGTTCCGGGCGCGACGCTGGTTCTATTTCTTTCCCCTTTCCTTCTTCGAACTCACGGCGCGGCATCGCTGTCTGCCATACAGGACCCAATTCTTCAACTCGCCGTTTGCGTCCTTTGGATGTCGGTACGATTCCCGGCCCCAGCTCGATTTATCATCTGTGGAAGGCATTTGACTTCAACTCAAATGTTGGGGGTGCTTGCGGAGAAATCGTTGCGCTCAAAGGCAAATACAAGGAGAAGCTCCCTTCGTTTTTGACCTCGTGCTTGGCAACACAGTGTCTGTGCAGAACTTCGACTACAAGATGTCTAACATCCTTGACAAGTATTTGTATTTCTTGTCGGACTCGTTGCCTTCCCGCCTGCCCGTCTGACGCCTCCTCTGTAGAGAATCAGTGTTTGGTTACATCACTGTGCTCCCAGGAGCTTTCAGCGCGTATCAGTATATTGTGCTACAGAATGATATCCGTGGCGAGGGGCCCCCACAGAAATATTTCCTTGGTGAAACAATGGTACGTTCATGCCTTCGTTGGTGGGGCATCTCACTAAATGGCCATAGCATGGTGCGGGCGCGGACATTTTCATGGCAAACACGTACCTAGCGGAGGATCGTGTATGTGTGAAATGTAATGTGAATGTTGTCGGCCTTGGTCACTTATACAGTACGTTCATAGATCATGCTTGGAGCTGGTGTCAAAGCGCGGCGGAGCACGGGTTCTCCACAGCATCAAGTCGGCGTGTGCCATTACGGATACACCGGATCAGGTGCGTGTCAATCCGCCTTGGAACAACTTAGCGATTTGATGTTCCTCTCAGGCTCCCGAATTGGTCTGGCAACGTCGCGGATGGCTAAATGGCTCGTCCTTCATTGCGATACATAGCATGGTCAAGTTCCATTTCATCAGTCTCTCGTGCCCCTTTTCGGGCAGCCTCAGACGCTTTCTCGGCGAGTGGCGGGCATGTGCGAGCGGAGGACCCTGGATCAGACCGACCAACTATAGCGAGGAGGGGACACAAGACTCTAGCCGAATTCTCCCCAACGTTCCCTGTTCGAAAGTACACCTTTCACACAGAATGTGGCGCTGTGGACGCGGTGGACCCAGAAGACATGGTGGACCTGGCAGGCGTGAGGGATGCGGGGGATACGGTGGGCAGGGCGGAGGTGGTGGACGCAGACGCGGCGGAAGTGGTGGACGTGGACACGGTTAAGGGGAGCCTGGGAAGCATAGTCGTTTGTAGTCACATAGCATCAGACAATACCAGCTTTTTCTGACGGAAATGGGTGTGAAATTGTCATTAAGAAGAATCATATGACATTAGATAACAACAGTATTTGTGAAAATGACTGGCTTGGAGTGACACTATCCGATCAGATTTGGGTGAGCCGGATCACGTCGAGAAACACCAGATGGCATCAATTGATTCCTCATTGGGGATTAATCATCATCTGCCCGCGTGCACTCTTCTTGTCTGTCTTCGCCTCTGCAATCCTCGCCTTACCGGCTACGCCCACTCGTTCGATCCCTCTCTACTAAACCCATAACCTCATTCCAAGGTCAGCCCAGAATCTCATAACAACATGCATCATTTGGAATGTACTGTATGATACGTTTTTTTTTTTCAAATCTATTTGAGTGCGCCTCGGAGTACAGAACACCACGTAGCACTTCTGGAACGTATACATGGCTGACACTGTATGATACGTATCATTTGGATTATGTACTGTATGATACGCATCATTTGGATCATGACGTCCACTTTTGTACCTTGCTCTGGGTGCCTTGCCTTTCACCTTCTTAAAGCGCCCCCAATGAGGTACGTACGAAATTCACTTTCGCCGAACTTGACACTCAGGCGGGTCACCTTCACAGACCCCGTCCGCCATAGTTCTTGGTCAACGATACTCTCGCCTTCAACGAGAACTGCGATGGCTCCGGTTCCGAACCAGGTCTACACGGCTTTTTCTTTCCTTGGCTTCATCCTATGTGCCGTTCCCTTTTACTGGCACCTTGAAGGTACGTCGAATTTTCGTTGCAGGCTCAGAACACGGGATCTAAGAACGCTACCATGCAGCCTGGAACGCCGGCACATGTATGTACATGGCCTGGACAGGTCTTGGGTGTTTGATCCAGTGCGTCAACTCGATCGTCTGGAACAAAAACACCATCAACCGGGTACCGGTCTACTGTGACATCGGTAGGCTTCTTGATGATGTTGCCCGCTGTGTGCGTTTACTGAATCACTTCACAGTCACCCACTTTCAACTTGGCCTCAGCGTTGCGATTCCGGGTTGCTCTCTTTGCATCAACCGACGCCTCTACAAAATTGCCACCGCAAAGGCTGTGAGGGTCACAGGCTCGGAAAAGCGCCGCGCCGTCATAGTCGATTTGCTTATTGGCATTGGCTTCCCACTCGTCCAGATGGCAACCGGTGAGTACCGTTGGCCGTTCGCCCTCGACTAGGTCAGTTACGCAGATGTGATACAGTATACGTAGTCTCAAGGCGTCGCTACTCAATATTCGAGGATTTCGGGCCATTCTATTCGATCGCGTCGGTGCCGCAGACGTTTTATTTGATTTCTGCATGGCCTGTGGCGGTCGGTTGTGTATCCCTCAGTTATTGTGGTGTGTATTCTGGTCTATCTTTTCCCCTTGGTCCCGTGGCTCATTCGACACAGTCCCGACGATTTACAAGTTCTACAAATTTGAAACTCAGTTCAATCAGTTCTTTTCATCCAACCGCAATCTCAACCGCGGCCGCTACCTCCGGCTGATGGCCCTTTCTGCCACCGAGATTCTCGCAACTATCCCTTTAGGGACGTATATTATCGTCCGCAATGCGAAGCGGGGCGTCTACCCTTGGATCAGCTGGGAGAACGTGCACAGAGACTATTCTCGAGTTATACAGGTGCCAGCTTCCGTATGGAAGGAGGATAAGTCCACGTACGATCAGGTCGAGATGTTCCGCTGGTTGATCGTCGCTTCCGCTTTCATATTTTTTGGATTCTTTGGCTTCTCGGACGAGGCGCGCCAACATTACCGCCTCGTATACACATCGCTCGCCAGTTGCATGACAATCTCCGCGACGCGGATGTATCGCGTTCTATCGGGCTTTGTATCTGGGACCACAGACATGTACGACATTCTTCGTATTCTGTCTTTTCTGTCCCTCACGGTTTCTCGATGACTATAGCGCATCCGACAATCTCCCAAAAGATGGCACCAAAGCCTCGAAAATGCAGGGGGGGGTCACAGTCTCATCCAATCAAATCGATGTGAGCCTGGGTAGCTCGTCGGCGCCATATCAAACATCACGGTCGAGCCATCATGATCCATACTCAGGCACGGAGGAGCAGTCGTGCGAGAAGCCCCACGGATGTGACTCTCAACAAGGACCCGGAGAGGCAGTCTGAGGGACGGGTCTCAGTGTAGGAACTACGGCTATACCCTCACAGTGGGTACGACTCGTCACTATGCGCAGGTGACAATATGTCCGGATTAGGGGTAGTTTGACGATCTTGTATGAACCAGCGGTGGCGGATCAGTGTACAGTAGTCTCAGAGAATTTATGATCGTAAGTGTGAACAACAGTAGCCAGACGAACAAGGCTGCCGCAAACGGGCTTCAAAAGTATCTGATCAATCTCAACATTGTTCTATGCACCCGAAATGAAGCTCCATGGCGCGTACTATCTGGCCAATTACTCGATGTCATCTTCATCACCAAGCATTCAAGAACTTCTGGACTTGGATGCCATAATGGACCTCAATATTTGGGTCAGCTCTGCTGCACCGACGTGTACTCACGTGGACCCTCACCCACTTCTAGCTGGCTGGGAATTCTTCACGACTCTTGGCTACGAGTAAAATGTCATTCGATGTCGTCACCCTCACCTGTGAATGATCCGATCCATCTTGAGAGCGGGGAAAGCTTCTGTACGCAGCAGGGGAAACATGATGGCGTAGGTCCATTCTTCCATTGGTTGCACGGACTTGTTTCACCCCAACATTTCACGGGGTAAAAATAATCCCATCTTTCAAGTCGTGTCGCACTGGGTGGGATATAGGGTAGTCTTGGGACCTACCCAAGATGAGATCCTTTTGAGTCGATGCAAGTGACGTAGCGTGCATGATAAGTAATGACCAGGCATCGTTGCCAGAAGCCAGCCCCGTTTCGTTGTGTACGAAGCCTATTGCGTTTTCCAGTGGAGGAAGCGGAACCGGATAGCACACCTTCTCATGGGGAGTTATACGGTCATCTGCTGGAACGGTTGGACCGCACAGATACCTCCCGTGCGTCTTCCCAACGACTTCCATCTGCTTCGAGGGGGCCGAAGGGAGTAGTAAGAACATTCCACACTTGGCCGTGTTGTGATTGTTCGGTGCTGAGGGTCCTCAGAGCGCGAAGGGTAAGCGTTCCGTGCTGTAGGATCGAACCCCAGGGAAAGGAAGAGCGATGTTTTGGACACGTCAAGGATGGCACTGAGGACCCGCGTGGCGCTGGCGTGGCCAAATCACGTGTGTCGACAACCCCTTCTGAAATTTTACGTACATAATTTTTTTTTGTATGACATGTCGCATCATGTATGTTTATCCTGGGCTCTGTCGAGGCCTCCTCAGCCAGCATCGTATTCGGTGGGTGGACAGTCGTTGAAATTCCCCATCTTTCTTTTGAAATTTGACCCTAGGTGACCTCAGAGCCCTCTAGGAGCTGAGGATGCAGCTTGCCACTGCGGATATCCTTGAAATAGGTTGCCCTAACAGACTATTCCATCCACATGCAACGAGACGCTCCACAAAGTGACCTTTGGCTACGAGGACTACAAGTTCAATTCCAGCAACACATACAATTTGACGTCCAGTTGAATCTAGTCAATGGCATATCCCACCGGACTTCAATAGAGAACATAAGCTTTATTGCTAGATCAAGCAATTAAGAAAATTTGCTCTCCGGGACGGCAGCTTACTCGAAAGCAGTTATATGCGAGACATGTTGGGCATGGGCGTGGCGCGGGTGACCTACTGGTCTAGGGTCAGAATTGGTACGGTTCCCTGCCGCCCGAGTGGATACTCATCTCCCCCTTCAGGCATCGACACACTGTTCCACTAGTCATACGCTGTCGGCACATATACTCTTCGCCTCAAGATATGATATGTGACGATCCGCCCCACGGCGCGAATCACGAAGCATGAAGGTTCATCACAGCTGGTACTGGAGACAAGGTAGAAATGGCCGCTGAGTTATGCGATCAATGACGTGGCGCCATCTATGGACATGTCAATACATTGCGGAGAGTTGGTATATTGCATTCCCAGAGGTTTCGACGTGGAGGAGATGGGCGATTAACGCATAGTACAACTATCGTGAATTAGGAATCAAACATAAAATGTTCTAGGTCAAAATCGTCGGGTAGTCTAAATACTAGTAAGTTAAGAGCATATCGCTTTAAGTGGACAAAGTGTTTACTGCTACTCTCCGTGCACACCACGCTTCGAAAACAACTCGATGATTTCATCGTCGCAGTCCATCAATGCCAACTGAGATGCAGTCCGCCCATCTCCATTCTGCTCATCTACGCTCGCATCCCGTTCAAGCAGCTGGACAACCTCAAGACGCCCTTTGTGAGAGGCTAGATGCAACGGGGTCCAGAGGTCCTGCTGCTTCGCATCTATATTAGCGCTGCGGTTGACTACTGTAATAGGGGCACGATGTTGAGATGTCCATCATCTGATGCCACATGCAACTGAAGTGATGCAACGGAGTCCAGCCTTCCTTGTCTCGGAGATTCATGTTGCGCCACGATCAATTGGTATCTTTGTAACGTCATGTAGGTAAAGTGGCTGCGATGAGTAAGATGTCGACCCAAAGGTAGACAGAGAGTGAAGGGAAGATGGGAGAGGGAAAGTGAACGCTTCACCCGAGTATCACACTTACCCCTGCAAATTGACGGGGTGAATGTCGGCGACATTCGTGTGTCTCCAACTGGCTCTTCCCGTCCCCAGCAAAAACCAGCTGTTCCCGGCTGACCTGGTTTCCATGCCGTCGTAGATGTCTGTGGGTCCTCCGCGTCAGACAGGATTTGGTGTTGCCAACTTGGGAGCACCGTTTGAAGCTCGTTGACCTGTGTTGTCCGGGTGTCCTATCTGGATGTCTCGACGGGCCGCACATAACACCTATTTTTTGGGCATGCTCAGCCTGTTGGAATCACAACCGTCGGTGGGTTGTCAACGCCGCAGCTTGACCACAGCGTAGCATCAGCTACAGAGTTCGGTTCAAGGCTCTGCCAGTGATGAGTCGGCATTTGCGCCACTAGGCCTAGAAACACGAAATTTATAGAAGAATTCGATACCATCGGTTGGGGTCACTGGCACTAGGTCACAGTGATCTCTCGCCACCCACCACTCGATGCCGTTTTTAGGTTGCACATGAATTCAAAATGTAGCGTAGAGAGCATGAGGGCCCTTCGGGAAAAAGGAAAATCCGACGAAAAAGCGTACTGTAGGTTCTGTGATACCCGTCAAGCCGGCTTAGTCAGTAGTAGACACAGCAAGGATACCCTGGCCCCTGGGTGTGGGGTGGCGGGGTCATTCGGGCCAACAAAGCAGGGGTACAGTACGTTTGGGATTTAGGGACAGAAATCAATTGAACCCTGTGGTCGCGGGTTCGTAGCAGTTGCTAAGCGGAAGGCGTGCCTGATATCCGCTCTCCGTCGGACATTTTCCGGCTATTTTTGCCGGATGCGTGTATGCAGGCCTTGTGTTGTGACAGCCTTCGCTCAAGTGCTCCAGCAGAACCTCGTTGCGATCCATAGCGTCTTGCGAGAGCCAGAAGGATATATTGACGATATTGGCTGCGCTGTGGACCAATGTAAGCCAAAGATGATACTGACACAGCCATGGGCACGGCGCGGAACGTCCAGAGGTCCGATTCCGGTCATTCACTCTCAGCGGGAGTTTGTGGCACTGTGACGCCGATTTTGTGCCACCCGGCTTCAAGCTTCAAAGATCATCCGCTTTCATGTACCCCAACATGGGCTTGTATGTATATGCACCGGATGTTTTCCACAAATTTAGAGAGAGGGGATTCCTGCCTTCACGTGACATGGCATTTTTCCTTTCCCGTTCCCGCATTTTGCCGTATGATGGTAACATACTGTTACAGATACCACCTCGCGACTCGCCACACTGATACGACAATTAGTACGTGCTTCGCACGGAATCATTCATTTCGTGGGCAAGTCTGTTCAGTTGCCCCCAATCGCCACTTCTTTCCTCATTAACTCCTATATCGGATCAACAGGAATCAATGAAAGCGCTGAGCCTAGAACCGAGGCTTCTCTCCCCGGCTCGTGCATCGGTGTCATCCGTTTGACTGCGGGACTTGTTGGAATCACGGAACCACGTGGAGGATACTGCCCTGTATATGGACTCGCATTCCTTTTGCTCGTTTTGGGGACTCAAATTAAATACGATCCACGTTGACTTTCCACGCCATGCGACTTTTTGCTCCACCCTTTCCACTTCTCTTTTTCTCCGAGGCCCCTGCTTTGTCTAGTGTCACACTGCGGTGCTTGGCCCCCGCCCCCTGCGTATCATGACCAACTGGCATGACCCTGCTATCGTCTACGCCGAAGATGGTTCGCTCACATTCTCCCCTCGGAGCAGTCTATTTATGCAGCCTTGCTTTTCAGTCGCTCTCGTCAAGTTTATGCATGCCCTGGGTGGTGTCTACATGTGAGCTACACTCACAGGTTCGATGTTTGGATGGCTAATCATCTGTCACCTAGCTGGGAGTTTCTATCAAACCTCGGCTTCGAGTACTCCGTCATAACAGGAAAGCGCAAATTTGCTTGGACATTCCTGGTGTGTTTATCCGGATCGCAGGACTGAGAGACCTACTGAACACCCTCAGCTTTATTTGGGATGTCGTTGGTGCCCTTTGTTTGCAATCGCGACTCAATTTCTAGGTTTGGACTTGTATCATAAAATTGACTGCCAAGTATGTACTTCTCTGGTCCTTGAGTTGATTAAATGGGGACGTTGAGCTGTTATTTAGGCTTGGGTGCTCGCAGCTTTCGTAGGTGCCTACCGGCCCGTTGGTGCCATTTTAAGTTTTGTTACCCCACAGATATTCGGATACCTTTCATTCGCCTTCGCATCATCTCTAATTGTCTTGCGTGTGTGAGTAAAAATTCATTCGTTTTGTGCCCATCTAAGCACGATACTGTCAGGATTGCACTCTGGGATCGCAATAGGATCGTCGTCGCGCTTACCTCGGTCTTCTGGCTCGCGAATATCGGTTCGTACATTTATTGTCTGTCCATCCCTTAATTTCCGTACCTCCAAAACTTGACTATACTTGCTATTAGGCGCAGTTACGTCCGACGCAGTTTGGGATGAGGACGCCGAGTCCTGTAGAGCTCTGCGTACAGAAAACGGCAAGATTGGCGTTTTCTCCACATTCATGTCCGACCTAGTACTTCTTGGACTTATGCTCCTTGGACTCCTACGCTGGAAAAATGCTCGGCAAAGATATGGGATCTGGTGGTTCTTATGCTCCCAGGTGGCCATTTCACGTGGGCGCTTTATGCCTTGATCATGGCTAACGCCATTTAACAGGGCTTGGTGTGGGTTTTGGTAGTCACTCTTGCCGAGGTACCCCCTACAGTGCGGCGTTTATCTTGCATATTGAGCTTCTCTGACTGAAACGTGATCTCAGGTTTTCATTATCTTGGACTTGAATGGTGCGTAATTTCTGTTGGACGTGATATTAATCTTCATTCGACGCTGATCCGTTCCCATAGACCCCCTAAATTTGGTGCGTTCAATCAGATGCGAAGAAGTTCATAAAACTAACGGTCAGTTTCGATGCAAGATGTTCCAAGTCCTCGCATGTCAGTTCGTCTTTCGCGTAGAACTCACCTACGTTCCGCTGATTGACGTTTTATGATTCAGTGGTCATCATGGCAATCGGGGCTTCTCGCATGTATCGTGGACTGGCTGACTACCTCACGTCGGAAATGCACACCATCGTGGGATCAGGGTTTGTTCCGAATGGCCAAGGACATGCGAAGTTTGAATCGAAGGTGGCTAAGGGTAAGGATGACGATATAGTCTGATATCGTTCAGAATTTCGTGAGCTTGTTGTAACTTTCTTCAGTCCATCTGCGTTTTGCAAGGACGCTGGTTGTATGAAGTATATCGTGTTTTTGGATATTGTTTATAGGACAGGTTCCAGTTACGTGGCTGGTGGATCTGGCCCCATTGGTAGACCAGTGGTTTTTTTTCGGAAGATTACAGGCGCAGTTTGCAGGGAAAGGGGGGCAGAAGCAAGCCAAATTATTAAAAGTGGGCGCGTTACACGTGGTCCATGGGCGCATTGGCGGATTCGAAAAGGAAAGAAAAACGACTATGTGAGAGGTAGAATCGCCTACGTACGTCAAATCGGCGATCCAGACTCGCACGCAGAACCGATCCCGGATGTGGGTGTGGGTTATAGCCAAGTAAAGCAGCAAAGAGGATGAGGCCTTAGCTCCGGATTCAGAGATCTCTGCGTTACCAAATGCCCAGTAGCAGGTGTTGCCATTAAAGGTTTCGTTCTCTACCTCGACTTGACAGATGCATGCTCGACTCGAGGACAGCGCACTCTTGCTGTCGCATGCGAAGGGCTGGAAGTCCCGCAGTCAGGCGCCAAGAAGTTTTTACGGCATTATTCAAGAATGTGTCAGACATGCAAAAGCATATCTGACGGCAGGCGACGTTTGCGGAGCGCTGGGAAAATCCAAGGGCGCCAATTGCGCCATGTTTATATAAGAGGAACTTCTCGGGGCCCCGGACAGGCCAGGATGTGCGTAAAGAAGGGAAGTGCTCCCAACACCCAGACAAGGATATACTGTATCCGCAGGCGGGATGATCCCCCTTCACAGAGAACGAGGGAGCTGGTATTTCGAATTGGCGGTGATAGGGCGGAAGGATCATCTTGGGAAAAAGGAAAGATGTATGTGGAGCAGGTGTAAACGCTGTCAGAGGAGAGGCACTGTAGCCATGTTGAGAGACGGTTGGGGTTCCATAACAAAGGACGTCGTCTCGAGTCCCAGCCGCAATTCGCAATTCGGGTGTGAGCGTGAGCGCCCGGCCGCCGGGTCTGATTATGACACCTCACATGTCCCTCACAGACCGTGTTGACAGTTTCCACATGGCCAAAGTTGACACCTCCTGGTCCCAAGAACGGGAGCCGAGAATTGACACGCCAGTCCATGGACGCGATCCGAGTTTCCGGTGCTTTCAAGCGCGTGTTGTGATTCGTGGAACGCAATAAAGACTAGATGGGACCGTTTCCATATCTGTGCGTCCGTAGCTGGTATCTTTTCACACAAAGGGAAGGGTGATGTGTGCACGCCATGCCATGATCATTTATGCATTTATGTACAGTTCAATGTGTGGGTTTTGCTAGCGCCCTGTCGTGACCCTTCCTCCTTTCCGTCGTTTTCCCCACCACCGTAAGGGTCTTTTCGACCCCATCCTGGCTCGGCCTCGCATTTCCCGGCGACCATGACGAATTTCCAGGATCCAAAGGTTGTGCAATCCGATGCCCGTGCGTCCCCATACCCTCGACAGTCGCGAGATGACACCTGACTGGAGTAACAATAACGTTTTGTAGTCGCTTTCATCAAGCTCCTGCATGTGATGGGCGGGATCTACCTGTGAGCTCTTCTTTTCCTCCGTCTTGTGCTGCGTACCGATTCAAGTAGATGGGAATTCTTCACCTCCCTTTGGTTCGAGTGGCAAATCATCACGGGGAAGAGAAAATATCGCTGGTCAATATGGGTAAGGCCCGCCGCCATCACTCCCTGACGTGCCACTGATCATGTGCCGGCGCAAAGCTATACTCTGGTTGTCGAATCGCAGCCCTTGTAGCTATCATCGTGATATTTGTTGGTTTTGACGCTACGGAGCCCTTAAATTGTAAAGTGAGTGGAAGTTGATCCCCATCAATCGGGACTCGAACTGAACCCGTGACCGTTACAGGTATGGTTGACGTCTGTATACGTGCGTCTGCTCCCGTCGTTGTCCAAGGGACCAAAGCTATCTCGTCCGACCACTCACGATTTTTTCTGCTCCAGTTTTTCGCTTATCTTGCATTCGTTTTTGCATCCGCCCTCATTGTCCTCCGCATGTGAGTCCACGTGTGCACCCTCCACGCCCGTTCTGACGATGCCCCCGGTATACAGTGTCGCTATCTGGGAGAGAAACCTCATCGTCACTACGGTCGCCGTCTCTGCGTGGCTCGTGACTATCACATTCTATATGCGTAGTGCGTTTTCCGCTCATGTTATCAATCTGCCCCTTGGATACTGATCACGGAGCGCTTGTAGATACTATCCGAGTACGGTTTCCCCAACAATCAAAGCCACGACTCCGCTAAAATCGATTTTTTTTTAGGCAGATGCTGTCTGGAGCCCAGAAGCAAAAACCTGCCTCGTTCTCCACACAGAACGGACGACGGAACCCGTTACCGTCACACTCGTGGAAGATTTTATCTTGCTCGTTTTGATGCTTTCGGGTTTACGACGTTACGGAGAGGCAGGCATGTTTGGTCTTTGGCGTTTTCTCTACCACCAAGTGAGTCTGAAAACCCTTTCCACGTTTTCCGAACTGAGGTGTCATGCGACTCGGATATAGGGCCTATTTTGGTTGGCTTTAGTCACCATCGCGGAGATACCACCTACCGTATGTACCCTTTCGCATTTCACACGTAATTTTGGTATTCACCACGCTGCGCCAGGTTTTTGTCATGCTTGATTTGAATGGTGGGCTCCTTCCATTCTGTGCTCCTGGGCGATCATCGCTGATTTGTTACGCTCCCACGCGGACAGACTACTGCAACCTAGTATGTTTCACCCTTATTCATATGACTTACTGCTGTTTACGCTGTTCGCTTGCCTAGATGTTCCAAGTACCAGAACGTAAGTATTGATCTTCTTGGTCCATTGTCATCATCTAATGCCATCCCTGCAAAGTCATCATGATGGCCATCGGCGCATCGCGAATATACCGCCGCCTCGCAAATTACACATGCATGACAGAGTTCAACTGGAATGACGAGAAGTACTGCCCACGTACCCATGCACCGATCTTCCCCTCCTAATTCAGTGATAACACAGATCCTGGGCTATCATGGGTGGCGCCATGTCAGATTCGACTGGACCGGCGACAATACAGTTCCACAGTACAACAACCCAGCTGTCACATCGTCCATTAGGGGACCAAATGTCTCACACAGAGACATATACAACCGAGATGTCACATTCACGGACGTCTGACAAACGGGGTAGTACTGAGCACGACTCGCCTGTATAACCACTGACATCCATGACACCCTCCCGTTGTACTGTATTTCCATGACGATCCCCTTGCCTCTCCTTATTCTTTCCTTGCTCTTGTTCGTTGGGCGGATTGGTCGAAAAGCCTGGACCGGAGATTAGGCGCTATAGGGCTTTTTGTTTTTTCTTGATTGGGCTGAGGCTTTCAGTCCCCGCGTGGCCATCGCGGCGACTGGTCGGATGATGGGCCTTTTCTTTGCGACCCTTGTTTCGCAAACCGGCCGCACATCCCCCTCGGTGTCCCCCTCACCTCCTCCCGTTTACCAGTTTCGCTTTTAGGGAGAGAGACCTACGCTCGTTACACTACAGCCGATATATCATCATCATCATCATCTGCCTGTAACTTAGGATACCACTACGCGTTGCACACACCCAGGACGCGATGGACAAAAAAGACCCACATCATATTTACCCCCCTCTCCCCTCGGCCCCCTTTTTTGATGGGAATCAAAACACGACCTGAGCTGGCAGCCGACGGCTGGAATACGTGACTAAATTCAAATGCGTTGCTCGCTAAGGGGGCCGAGGATACTGTACCGCAGCCTTATACTCGAATTGAGTCAGATAAAAATACCTTGTGCTCCATTGTATGGATGTGTTGTTCCTGAAACGGTGTCGCCCCCTCCCCGCATCGCCGCGGAATTCAAGACGAGGCAAGAAGGTTATTTGGTCATACTGTCAACGACATGCCGATCCCCTCTTTATGGAGTTAACAGTGTGCTACATGCCAACACTGGCATTTTATATCTCCCGAGATCCTTCTTCTGACAGAGTTCCATATGAAGTGTCACTGGACGTCGGGAAGTGGGGCGTGGTCGTAATGGTCGTGATAGTGGTGGAAGGGAAGTGGATCGTGGTCGTGATGGTGTAGTGGTGTTTGCGGCCACAGTCACGATCGTAGCCGTGGTGGTCGTGGACCCGTGGTCATGGGGTGACGCTGGCGGATGGCCTGTTCTTCCAGACGGGGTGGCGGCGACTGAGGTGGGGTACGAAGGCGGTGTAGGTGGAGGTATACCAGGGAACTGCGGGCACAGAGGCGGAGCGGGTGGGGTGGTGTCCTTTGATGAAGTTAATTCCTGCTGCGAATGCGCCGTTCGTCGAGGTGTTGGCACAGGCCGCGGAGCGGGAGAGCCTCCTCCAGGCTTCAAGTTGGTCCTCCGTTGGTAGCAGCTTCGAATTTGTCCTTCCGGTCTTCGCGCATGAACTGTTTAATCAAGACTATGTCAACCTCATCGATGTCATGCTTTTGGAGGTCGCCGAGGACCGCAAGCCAAGACGGGTCGACGCCGGAAGGTGTGAAGCCTTTTTCCGCATCGTAGCCAATGTGGGCGACATGGACGAATGACCCTGGCCTCGGTGCAGAGATAAGGGGTTTATCGGTCATCCCGGTGCCGTTGATTGGCTACAGTTGCATATACTCTCCTCTGGCGGCAGTCCATATATCGTTTTCAGTGGGAACACTTGTGTGGCGAGAAGAAAGAAATGGGATTCGTCACGCACGCCTGCTGACCCTTGGGACCAGTGGTGAAATATAAACCCGACTAAATTCAAATGCAGAAAGGTCGTTACAATACAGTATGCTCGATTGTATGGGTAGGTTGTTCCTGGAATACTGTTAGCCTGTCAACCCCTCCCCGCACAGCGGAGAGAGGTAAGAAAGTTAATTTGAACCCGAAGACCCTCTCTCTCGGAGAAAACAGTGCTACATGTCAATACCGGTACACTTCTCGGGAGCTTTCATCTAAACGTAGAGGCATATATGAAGTATGAAGTATCACCCGTCGTTGGGGAGGGAGTGGGTCGTCGTAGTCGTCGTCGTGATAGTGGTAGTCGTGGCAGCAGTAGTGGTTGTAGTCGTCGTCGTGGTCGTGGTCGTAGTGTGGCGAAGAAGGGTGCCCTGTTCTTCCGGACGAGGCGGCGGCGATGTGATTGAGACGGCGCATGAAGATAGCTCCGGTGCTGGCACAGGGGGTAGGGCCACTGATGCACGCGGAGACGGGGGTGGGGCATGCACAGGCAACTGAGGAGCGACGAAGGTGGACGTGGTTGTGGGATTGCGGGAGGTGCACGGGTGATGTGTACCAAGGGAGTGCGTACACAGAGGCGGTGCGGTTGTTGATAAAGTCGAGCCTCGTTGTGCATGCGTGCTTCCTCGACATTGAGGTGGAGGCGGAGGTGGAGGTGGAGCCTTCTTTGAGCCTCTCGGGGTGTTGCCAGTGGTTGCAGCGTCGTTCTTCTGGGCTTCCTGCACGAACCTTTTGATAAAGTCCATATTCTCCTCGATGACATCCTCAGAAATACCATGTCTCTGGAGGTCACCGAGGAGTGCTAGCCAAGATGGGTCGACTCCAGAAGATGTGAAGCCTTTCTCCACATCGTAGCCCATGTGAGCGACATGGACGAATGACTCTGACTTCGGTGCAGAGATAAGGGATTTATCGATCGTACCTCCCCTGGTCGCGCTCTTCTTCTGTGGCCCCGATTCGGCCCTGACCTCTTCTGCAAGGGTCTTTTTGTTGGCCGATAAAGTGGAGGAGGAGGCCATTGCGGTTCAGGGTGAAGCCACTTGTTGCTGCGCACAGTGCACTGCGTGGCCTTTTATTGCCCTTTGTGATCCACAAGAGGCAGTTTCCACCCAGCAGCCGGGTCCTCAAATCGCGGATTGAACACAGTAGATCAGATATAAGACGGGGAGCTAGTCGGTCAATACCTGGTGGGATATACTCACAGCTTGCTGGTGAGTGGTCGCTGCAGCAGGCTGCCTTCTACGCCCCTTTGCTGGTGGCCTTCATGCACTTTGGTGTGTGGGCGGACAAATATCGGCCGATAATAACTATTAATAAGTTGCTCTAAATGACCCATCAACCATTCGTTTGTAACGCACCGGCAGGCTGGGGATGAGTGGGATTTGCCCAGTGAAAACGACCTGGCTAGATAGGCTATCAATCTCAATGGGGAACGGTCGTTCCCCTGGCCGGTGCAAGTCTGCTCGCTAAGGGGTCGGGGGACCTACACTAATAGAATCAACAGAGATATCGTTTGTATGGAAGGGTTGTTCCTGAAACATGCAGGGTCACCTCCTCTCCCCGCACCGCGGCGGAGAGAAAGAAGCAAAGGGGAAATTTTGATGACCCTCTTCCACGGCGCAGAGCTTGAAGGTGCTACCCATGAATCATCAATAGTACTGTGGCACTGGCGACTGTCATCTCGACGTAGATCCCCTTATTGGGTATTATATTTGCCCCTCACTGGTAGTGCTAGTTGGGTCATGTTAAGTCGTTGGAAGTGGCCGCGTCAAGTTGACGTTGACCCCGGGCCACACACTTGGCGGAGCTTCAAGTCTGAGCGCTGCAAGGTATTCGGAATTGTCACGGTATACCATCCCATTCATCATGTGCCATGTGGTCCTTTTTCACATCTTTGCATCGCTTCCGAGTGTGTGGTATGCGCAGCAAACTGTCCCAGTCACTTTCGTCCGAATACAGTCCCGTAAATAAAATGATTTTTGAAACAGTTATTAGAAGATGCGACGGGCTTTTCTTCCGTCTGGAGTATGTGGTGCCGTCAGCGTCGGTGGACCCGCTTAATCGACGTGGGGTAGGTGACAAGATCAGCATTGCCTCTACGAAGTATCATACGTACATTAAAGATCCGATAGTCCAAAAAAAGAAACAAAAAAATGTAAGACCTCGAGCCTCGGACCTACAATAAGTTAGAATGCGAGGAGAACCGAAACGCGGGTTTGACTATCCAATATCCAACAACCGCACACCCAACAAACGCGTCCAGCAACAAACCCTCATACATATCAACCAAGAAAATATAGTGGGGGAAATTTTCATGCGAAGTGACATAAAAGTCGTTAGAAGTTCCTTTTACCCGGTGCGGATGGATCATCTATGTTCTATGTTCCTCTGCGAGATGTTCTTCTGCGATGTGCTCTTCTGCAATGTGTTCTTCTGCGATGTGTTCTTCTGCGATATGTCCTTCTACGACATGTTCTTCTGCGACATGTCTTCTGCGATATGTTCAACATAGCGCGTGTCTTGAAGGCGTCCAAGCGCATGCATCTCTGCTTCCGAGTTATCGCGGTATTGCATAAATGGCGGCTCGTCCTCCTCGTCGTGGAGCTCCACGACTTTCTGGTATGCAGCCTCACGTGATCGACGACGCTTTCTCAATATCCTACAACAGATGACGTCAGAATTGAATCCCCAAAGAAAACAACACCAAAATGCAGAAAAAATGAAAAGGACGTACAAGAATGTCGAGATGGCAGCGACGACGAGCGCCAGGCCGAGGAAACCGAGGATGAGGGGCACCCTCCCCTGAGCCAGGAAACCCGTCACGGCCGAGACGCCCTCCGGGGAAGGGTCGACAAAGTTGAGTTTGCGGCCGGGCAGCTCCGAGGTGCTCGTGAGGTTGTTCGGGTCGAAGCAGTACTGGTGGAGGCACCGCGCGCAAATAGAGGAGCGGTCCGCGGGAGGGTTGACGTTGTACCGCGCGCGGTCGATGGCGACGCACTGCAGACACTTGCCAAAGTCTGGGTCGGGAGAGTTCGTGTAGGGCACGAAGCCGCCGATGGTGTTTGCGTGGACTTGGTCGAGGAAGAGCCGCGTATGCAACAGCGGATAGTCGAGTTTGAAAGTGGCAGAGCTGTTGAGGGAAGAGGAGGGGTGGGGGTGAGTATACATTGATCGATGAAGGGGAGGATGAGAGCTGTATTACTTCGACACGGGGTTATCGCCATTGATTGGTGGCGAGTTCGGAAGGTAAATTACGATGGGGTACTCAGGGGGGTTCTGAGTAGGGAAGCAACCATAGAAAGTGGGGCGCATATTGACACCAGTGGAAATAAATTCAGACGTGCTACCAGTTAACGGTGGGAACGGTTGATGGGAAGTTTGGAGCAGGTTGGTGATTCTTGCCGCTGACAGAAGCACAGAACTGCCACTAGAGAACAACTTTGAGCTCGATCGCAAGACAGAGACCGGATCAAGGTCTTACTTTGGCCAACCATTCAAGGTATCTGAACTGCCATCGACGGCGACCACGACGTCCAAGCCTCGCGCCCTGACAAGTTGTTGGCCGAGAGGTACGTTCTCAAAATTCGATGCGCCATCAATGAGCTCCAGCCACTTGGAGTTCGAATCCTGGAAATTAGCTTTCGCACCAAGGCTATGGAACGGCTACCGGTAAAAGGGACGCAAAGTCAGTCGAAACCTCCGACCACAGACGGGAAAAACGAGCATACGTTGGGCCAGTTTGCCACATCATCTGCGCGGGTGCGGAGCTGCCCAAGCTGCCGGCTGAGCACAAGCAAAATACTCTTCGCGGAACTGTCATCGAAGCCTTGTATCGTATTATGGGCAACGTCGATGATTTGCTGGAGGCAGGGGGTCCAAATCATTTATCTCCATCCGGAAAGGGACAAACAATGTGCTTGCTTACATTAAAAAGACTAGCGCTCGTGCCCATCATGAACCCAGTTTGGTCGAACTGAGTCGTACACGCCGTATCGTTGTCTGGTTGGCCGTCGGTCAAGTGCGTCCCTGCGTAGGAAATGTTGATCATGGCCGAAAGTTGGGGGTCCCAAGACCCAAATTCCAGGGGGGTCATCTAGATCGCGAGTGAGCAACAGTCCGCATTCGATGCGAAGATGTCCCATTCACCTCGTACACCGTGGATGCCGGGTCGAGCGGTGCCGTCGAATTTGAACCAACCGGACGCGAGTCTGCCTGGATGATCGGAAACGGTACCAGGTGTTGCTGCCACGATGGAATAAGCGGCACATCGGACCATAGTTGTCCCGCGCCGTGGGCAGAGTCGTTCGTGAAGAAGTTACCCCGGTGGGTTTGGTTCAAAAAGTGGTAAGATATCATACGCGCCCAAGGGTCTGTCAAGCTCGTATCTCTGCAGATGGGGCAGAAAGACAGAGAGTGGTGCGGTGAAGCGGGTCAGCCGACGTTGATCTCGATCACGATCGGGAGGGTATGTAGGGAGTTTCGCGACTCACATCCCGGTTTTGCCTTTGGCGATGACGCTCCAGAGTAAGCTTCCATACCACTGTTGGTTCTTTGTGGAAAAGACGTTATTGCCGTCCGGTGTGGCGAGCGCGAGGTCGAGCAACCAGCCGCCCATCTTATCCCCATTCCCATACACGAGGTCCTTGATCGTCGGAAAATCGTTCATATAAAGCGACCCGGTGAGCCATGAGCCTCCTGCAAATGCGTGGCAAAGGGCACATCAATAAAACGCTCGTTTCCCAAACAAAAAACACGCCAAAAAAGCGTTGCATGCACGCAAGGCATATTTTTTTTCTCCCCCATTTTTTTTGTTCTTTGAACAAAAGAACGAATGTAAAAAAAAAAGGGATACGTACCCGAGAGCCCAGATATATAGGAGGTGACCTGCAAAAGCCCTCCAGTTCCTGCCGCCTTGGCTGAGTCGTTCCGCGCGTCGAGGGCGGAGAGCACGCCAGCGCCATACTGCGCAGCACGATACCCACCACCGCTCACGGCGATGCCGATCTTGGGGAATCTCCTACTAGTAGTTGCGTTGGCGCCTGTGGTGCCGTTGCCGTTGCCGTTGCCATTGCCACCACCACTAACGTCGACGAAGGCAGAGAGGTTGTAGCCGATGGCGGAGCCGTCGCCGATCCAGTCTTTCCATGCGTCCGGGATGACGGTGGTCAGACGAGTATCGACGTATTCCTCCTCGCGCGGGTGGAGGGATTGGTTTTTGGGCGTGAAGACGCGGAGGAGCGGGTCCGTCGTTATGTTCGGACATGGTTGGTTGACGAGGGGCGCGTAGTCTGTGACGGAGCCATTGAAGGCGTACACCACGCCCGTCAGGGCCAGAGTGGACAGATAAAGAGAGCGCATCATGGGGTCGCTCGGTTCGGAAGGAGGTGAATTGTTATATCGTGACTGACTGTCTGACACCTACAGCAACACTAGCTTTTTTGTTGATTGACACTCGGGTCACCCGGTTCCGGAAGTGAATTATTATGTTGCTGCTGTGTAGCTGTGATCGCATCGTTCTGAGCTCCGACTCGGACCCACAGCAACACTGGACCCTCGGGTCACTCGGTCAAAGTCGTTTTATTTATAGTCAGCACAGATCCGTCAGCAGGATCTACATTGGGGGGTTATATTTGTAACAGAGGGCGATACAAAAAGCTATCATCACACGCGCAGCACAGCAACACGAGAACACATCATCAAGTGAATGCACCTTCAGCAAGCAAGTTCGCCGCCAGTTCCTCATTCTTTCCACACGAAAGGTACGCCTCAAGTACGGCATTCTGCGGATAGCCCATCGCTATCAACTATTATTTTTTGAGGCAAGACCATCAGAATCCGCCCCACCCCGGTGAAACAATCAAAGAAGCAGAACTCACCCTCTGAATCGAGGCGTGCTCCGCGGGGGTAACCTCTATAGCTTGGCTGCCAGGTGGCGGAGATGGGCGGCGTGGCGGGGGACCTCCAGAGAAAGCAGGTGGCGGGTTGAAGTTGGCGGCGTTGCTACTGCCGGATGGGGCATCGTCGTTGCCAAGTTCGCTAAAGTAACGGAGAATGCCATCTGGGTCGTCTGGGGTGAGATGCGCGGCTCCCTTAGGATCGGTTTGCTTGAGGCTCTCGATCAGAGGGCCAGTTAGCGAACGGTTTTCTGCGACCATCCGTCGGATCGTCTGAACTTGTTCGGGGCTGATCTCTACGTTGGCCGCGCCGTCGCCATCGTCCGGACCACCACCGCCGCCCATGCCACCCATTCCACCCATTCCACCTAGAGTACCCATGCCACCGGGGCCGCCCATTGACATGGCGCTTGCATCGCGTCGAGCTAGTGGCTCTCGTCCTTGTTGCGGCATCATCGACTGGGGAGGGGACGGACGGTGAGACATGCACTGTCCTCGCAAACGATATCATCAAATGTGCGCACCTGGAGCATGTCCTGAGGGAAGCCTGGCCCCGAACCGGCCCCACCACCAGACATGAGGTTAGCCATATTTCCCATAGGATTTCCTGCTTGAGGGCCACCGGGCAAAGATCCATTCTGTGGCGTATTCGGGATACCCTAATTTGCAAATCACAAAGGAAAACAAGGAGGGAAAGAAAAGAAGAAACAATGTCTCGTCAGCGTTTCGTGATACACCCTCTACCCGGAAGGGGAAATAAGAATGCGCGGCGCACATTGAACAAGAATTCGACCGCTTGGTCAGGATGGTCGTAGCTGGCGCGCAAGGCGCGCACAACATCCTCCCTGGAGTAGCCGAGATCCATGCTCATGATCTTGTCGATGTTGGCTTCAGAGACTCCCACATTCGACGATAGGCCAGGTCCGCTGAAGCCAGGTCCGCCGGGGATGGACGGCCCCGTAGGCGCCGGAGCAGGAACAGGTGCAGGTGGACGCGGTGCATTGAATGGTGGGACAGCCTGAGGGGCTGTGCGGGGGCTGTTGACAATACTATTGTTCACTGAGCCGGCGGCGGCGGCGGCAGCAGCAGCAGAGGCGCCTTTGAGCTGCGAATCGGTATCCATCCCATGAGTGGTGGTTGGGTTGGGTTGCGACTAGCACGGTCGACGTACCACGAGGATGAGGGTAGCCCCGTTTTGAATGTTATACGATGCGATGGACTTGTCATCTTGCAATGATTTGCCTTACATGGTGGTGGTTCTGCTTAGGACTACGGCGACTTCAGAGGGGTGGGAGAGTAGGATACCTGAGCTGAGGATGTTCTGGCTTTCGATGGGATGACCCTGCTGGGTACTGATCTTCAGCTTCAGGTCTCCGATAGACTCAGATGGTTCAGCCTCGACCTAACGAAAGCGAGGTTCAAACCAGTTAATGGAGGACATCGGGATATAGGCAAGGACAAACCGCGAAGACGGCTGCCCCTCGCTGCAGTGGACGTATTGTTATCTTCATTGATGTCGATGTCAGTTGAGGAAAGAAAGAGAGTATGAGGGCGCTTGCCTAGATACTCACTTATTTACTGCACCGCATCTAGACCTGGCTGGAGCCAGGAGGCGTAACAGGAACCTCTTACTAGTATTGGTAGAGTTGTAGTTGGGCAAACGTAAGCGGTGTCTCGTTACACAGCCACTCTGCATAGCGAAACTACGCGACAACATAACATAACATTATCAAGCTGCACATTCGTACTTTGCGGCGCACAATCCTCACAGAAGAAAAAAAAACAAATACAGAAATGTTACTATCATCGCTGCGGCGCAGGATCATCATCCTCAAACCCGCCTTCGAAGAGGAAATTCGCTGCTAATTCTTCGTTCTTTCCGCATGCAAAATACGCCTCAATAACAGCCTGCCGAGGAAAGCCAAGAGCCTCCAACTTTATGACAAGTCAGGATACGTTCCAGAAGACAGATGGCGAAAGTAACCTACCCTCTCAATTGCGTCGCGCTCTTCGGGGGTAACACTTAGAACCTGAGCTCCTGGTGGGATAGGTTCACCATCATCACCAACCTCTGGGTCACCTCCGAGAAGGTCAAGAAGTGCCTCAGGGTTCTGAGCGAAGGCCTGGGCCAACTGAGGATTACTCTGCGCAAGCTGCTGGATCATAGGCTGTAACAAGGCGGGATTCTGTGTGGCGAGTTGCTGGAGCGCAGCGAGTCGGGGGTCGCCGCGTAAAGTATCCAGACTTGGAGGAGCACCTGGAATGTGAGGAACAGCGCCAGCAGGTTGTTGTTGTTGCTGCTGAGCCAGCTAAAGGTAAACGAAAGATCAGACAACAAATTCATAAAGGAGATGAGTGAAATAGGGCAGACCTGGAACAAATTCTGGGGAGCAGCAGGTTGAGGTTGAGCGGGCGCAGCTGAAGGAGTGACAGCGGGGGCGGGTGCAGTTGGGTTGACCGGGGGAATGGGTGCCCGTTGTGCAGGTGTGTTAAGTTCTGCCTGTAGATGATCAGGAATGCCCTATAACGGATGCGTTAGGTCAAGCACTGGATCGCCGACATTATGTTAATGCGCACGTTGAATAGATACTCGACAGCTCGATCAGGGTTGTTATAGCTAGCCCGCAAGGCACGCAGGACCTGATCCCTAGGAAAACCCATTTCTTCCATATTTCTGATGGTTGTCTGGAGAGCCTCGCCACTCAGAAACGAAGCCCCAAGAGCAGGTGCAGGTGCCTCGGGTGGGGCATCGGTCGGTGCTGCAGCTGGAGCAGGATCAGAAGGGGCTGAAGGAGCTGAAGGGGCGGGATCTTGAGTTTCAGAGGCAGCAGCGGGGACGGAAGCTGCTGGGGTTGGCTCCACGGGCTTGGGTGGCGTCGGTGCACTGACGGGGGTGGTGGTGCTTGTGCTTGTCGACGCGGCAGGTGTAGCTTTAGGCTGGCAATGAAATCGATCGATTGACACTGGATGTGCATGGAGATTCAAAGCGCACCTTGGACACCATGAGGACCAAGAAATCCTTCTCCTTGATCTGACAAGATTCAATTGTCTTGTCATCGGACAAAACCTTGCCTTTGATGATTCCATTTAGGACTGAATCGTGCACTGTGATATGAACGGGTAGAAATACCTGAGAAAATGATTTTCTGAGACGCTACAGGATGTCCCTGGTCGGCCGTGATCTTCTCCTTCAAGGCGGAGATTGTGTCATCGGGCTCGGCCTCGACCTGAGATAAGGGGGTTAACAGAAGATTGAGAGTAGGGAGGATGAAACTGACCGAAAAGACCTTCTGCTGTAACGTCTTTATTGTTATCTTCATTGATCTTGATGGTGAGAGTGTAACCTGACCTGTGTGTCGTGACGCGTCGCCCCCAACCAACCAAGAGAGCTCAGTCAGTCTTCGGATGACATAAGCTTGGCATCATAGGCAAACGGCCCACTCCGGGCCACCCAAAGACCCGGACGAGCCGAGGGTGCCAGTGGTCGGTCGAGAATCGTTGTATCCGTGTACCAGCGTGTACCAGTAACCCCGCTGCACACTCACCTCTTTCACCATAACCACATGGATTGCCAGCGTGGAGACGACTATTTGCGCAACATTGCCTCTTTTATTCGTTCAAACGAATCCCGCCTCGCCGAAGCTGCCTTTCAAAGACGAAGACGTCCTCCCCAACGCCGTCAGACCACTCCCGCTGGTCTTACGCTTAACCCCCTTCAATGGTTCAGCTCGGACAGCACTCGTCAATCCACCCGACCTAAACCCCTTATGTTTGTTATCGATACCCACCATCTATTCTATATCCTCACCCGCCTTGAAGCCCTCGGTCACAACGTTGGCTCGCTGGACTCTAAAGTGGACAATCCATCCCGGCCCATGAACTACATCGATGTGTTCCACGGGGAGGACACATCAGATACCATTTCAATCTCTTCTATCCGCACCTCTTTGTCCACCATCTCCGGGCTTTCCCTGGGAATGGGTCTGTGGAGTCGTCCGGAGCCGCCCAACGTGGACCACGAGCTAAAGTATATCTTCAGCAGCTTCACCAAGATTCCCGCGGTATCGCTACGAGCTCCTGGCCCCAAACAGATCGCCGAAATAGCAGGCGATCCTCCAAACGAGAATGCGTTACCGTTAGATGCATTCCGCAATCTACAGAGCTTGGAGTGCATTGACATTGACCCGCGCACACTCCTCGGTTGGGACAGGCTGTCAGAGAGTTTGTGGAGCCTCACTGTCATACGCAGTGGACTCGATGATGTGTCCCATCTATTCATCGATGCCGTGTCAAGAGACGCTGCTAGGCAACCCACCTCTGCCTCGAGGCCGAATGGTCCCTCCCGGCAGTCCTCGTTCCACAGCACGCCTCTACCAGAATCCATTGCGGAAAACGTTGAGGAGACGGCCGAGACACCTACAAGCGACGATCTATCCCAAGCTCCTTCGCCTACAGAATCGTCCACCTCCCCCCAATTGCCACAGTCCAAATGGGCATTCCTCAAACATCTGTCGTTCCGTGATAACGAACTGACCTTCATTTCGACCGAATCGCTTCTCCACCTCACTTCCCTTACTCACCTCGATCTATCCTCTAACTTATTCGTCTCCATTCCTGATGGCCTATCATCCCTTTACAATCTCGTCTCTCTCAACCTCTCACATAATATGATTGACACGGTCCAGGGGATTTATAAGAAACTAGGTCAAGTGCTTTCGCTCAACCTTTCTCATAATCGCCTAGATTCGCTTTGCGGTCTAGAGCGACTCGTGGCCCTCGAACACGTAAACGTCGGGCACAACCATCTGGAGGAATCTGAAGAAGTTGGTCGTCTTGCATTGTTGCCCAACATTGCGAAGGTCGATGTGGAGGGCAACCCATTCACAGATATCGAAAGCAACTACCGTGTCAAGTGCTTCGATTTCTTCTGGAAGGAGGGAAAGGTGATACTCCTGGATGGGACGCAGGCCGGTTACTACGAGAAACAGTATTTGACCTCTTCCCCACCAAACCAGATGAGCTCCACTCGGCCTATGTCGAAGGCTTATTCACCGCCGGTGGTTCCTGTTGGGGTTGCAGCAGCAGCGATGCTTGTACCCCCAGCCGCGTCGAGTGGTTCAAGCCCCTCGAACAGTCCTTCGTTTTCCCCCTCCTCATCACATCAGCCGTCACCGCTCCTCTCCGCCGCCAACGCAAAGCCCCGAAAAAAGCGGACAAAGCGTATCGTGGATCTGGATGCCGACTCGGGCGGAAACGCTGGCCGTCCGTGGCTTACAGGTTCAGAGGAGACGAGCGAGTATTCTGGGGCCCCCACGGTGCTGACACGATCACCGCGTGCGGAACCAATATCGCTGCCTTCATCATCGGAGCCTGGACATGCTGTGCCTGCCATGGCAACCCCCACCGTGGAGGGTGCAACACCGCCAGGCCCAGTGATCCGCCTACCGCCAATAAACGTCGTTGGCCTTCCGTCCAAGCACCGGCGCTCGCAAACAGAGTACACGCCCGCGTCGGCGACGGCAGAACCAGACGACGTGCCGTCTCCTCTGCCCTCTCGTGCGGACCCCGAGCGCACGATGAGCGTGAGAGTGATGACGCGCCGATCTGCCGCACGGCGGGGGCGTGTTTCTGCGTCCGTGTTCGAGGCACCTACGACGAAGGCGGATAATAAAGTGGAGGAAGGGATGGAGAGAGACAACAAGGAAGCGGAGGCGTATCGCGCTGGGATTGAGGCGCTGAGGTCTGAGATGGGCGACGGGTGGCTGAAGGTGTTCACTCAGAGCAACGCCACGGTGACGAGGCCGACCGTGGAGCAGACTGCAGGCCTGTCTGGGTAGTACTTCGTATAGCTTCTTTATTATTTCGGGACTGGGACTGGATACCAATACTTTTTGCATATGATGTACTTGCATGCACCACAACCAATGTAATCAACCGTGGTTTCCGACTGGGTTTCCGGGGTCTCCGGGTGATTTCTCAGGCGGTGAGGCCACGCTCTTCGCCGCACCCTGTATAACAACCGCCACCTTCACCTTTCACCTTTCGTCTTTCCTCGTCGCTCGTTATCCCCCCTCTTATTTCAATCAATGGGTGCAAATCTCTCAAAGGCTCTCGGTGCGTTCCTACTTTTTTTCACTCGGACACATTCCTGTGGAATCTCACCTCGGTTTCGTGATGGCGGCGCTTTCAGGTCGCCTGTTTGGCAGCAAGGAGATGAGGTTGCTGATGTTAGGTCTGGATGCTGCCGGAAAGACAAGTAAGGAACCGCTGTTGAGGCCTTCATTTAGCCCGTCTTCTTGCTCCTTGGATGATGCTCATGGCAACTCGACAGCGATCTTATACAAGCTAAAGCTCAATCAATCGGTCACCACCATCCCAACAGGTGCGTTGTCATATAACCCCGCATATAACCCGCCGATTCACCTTCTCCAACCACCACCATAGTCGGTTTCAACGTTGAGACTGTCACGTATAAGAACGTCAAGTTCAATGTATGGGACGTAGGAGGACAAGATAAAATCCGTCCTCTTTGGAGACATTACTACACCGGCACTCAAGGCCTGGTGTTCGTCGTCGATAGTCAGGATAGGGAGAGGATAGATGAAGCGAAGCAGGAATTGCATCGTATCCTCAGTGATAGGGAGATGAAGGACTGCTTGCTGCTCGTATTTGCGAACAAGCAGGATTTACCAGGAGGTGCGTCTCATCCTGCGTTCCCTTCCAATATGATTAACCTAATGTTTTGGCAACCCGCTTCGCTTCCCAGCCATGTCACCTGCCGAGGTTACTGAGAAGTTGGGCCTTCATCGGATGCGAGACCGTTCATGGTATGTTCACCCGAGGTAAGAACCATTGATGCTTCACACCGCATACATCAGCTGAGTAATCCCCCGCCTGTCTATTCAGTTGTGCCACCACAGGGGAAGGCTTGTTTGAAGGTCTGCAATGGCTGTCGCAGAATGTTAAAAAACGTCAGCAGATTTTTTTTTTTCAATACATCGGTTCAAGCTAATCTTTTTTTCTTTTCATTTTCTAGAGCCTTGACGTATCCCTAGCCATTTTTCCACTCCACTTTCTTAATCCGCTGCTATACCCAATAATGTTCTGCTGATCTCGGCTCTCTTCATGCCCCCATGCATGATGACACCAGCTCCACACTCTCATACATACGTACATGCCCACCCATGTCTCCTCTCGCGTTCCCCCGTACCTCCGCCGCGTATTCGTGTAGATACTCTTCTTAAATCTCATGTCCAATTTCTGTCTCATGGACGGTAGGGATTCCGGATGACGCCCGCGGCGTACTTACATAAGAATATCTGTCTTATCATCCCCAATCGAAATCGACAGCGCTTCTTGTTCTGTTAATTGCGAACAACCGCGGGTCTCATACCTGTGAGGCAATTTCTTTGTCATTCGACGTCTTTTCCGACAATCATGATCTCCTCGAGACTGGCAGCGTTGAAGCCTATGCTTTCCAGAACCTTCACGTCACACTCGGTGGATGGCTTCGTTGGTGCGGTGGGAAACACCCCTCTTGTGAGACTTGGCTCTTTCTGTATCTCGTGAGGAACCCTCCGCGCCTGAACACAGTGGAACACAGATCTTCCTGAAAAGCCTTTCGGAAAAGACGGGCTCGAAGATATACGGCAAGGCAGAATTTCAAAACCCAGGTGGGAGTGTGAAGGACCGAGCCGCGCTCGGTGTCATCGAGGCAGCAGAGGTCGATGGTCGGTACGTGTGCACTTTCTTTTCCCCCCTGCACCACTCCTACTCCGTCGCTCCTACTCCGCGCGGGTACCGCACTCGCTCGATCTCATAAACATGAAACGGAAGAAAACAAAAAAATAGTTACTGACTTTGGTCACACCATTCTCTTTCTTTCCTTCCGTCTTTTCGACACGGACTTTCATTTCACAGGCTCAAGCCAGGCGGCACGATCGTCGAAGGGACCGCGGGCAACACGGGCATCGGCCTAGCGCACGTCTGCCGCTCCAAAGGGTACCGCTGCGTGATCTACATGCCAGACACGCAAAGCCAAGAGAAGATCGACCTGCTCCGGATGCTCGGCGCGGACGTGCGCCCCGTCCCCGCAGTCCCCTACGAAAACCCGCAGAACTACAACCACCAGGCGCGCGACTTTGCGCGCGCCACGCCGGGCGCGGTCTGGACGGACCAGTTCGACAACACCGCCAATGCGGACGCGCACTATCGCACCACCGGCCCTGAGATTTGGGCGCAGACGGGCGGCCAGGTCGACGCGTTCATCACTTCTACTGGGACGGGCGGCACCCTTGCTGGCGTTGGGAGGTACCTCAAGGAGAAGAGCGGTGGCAAGACTCAGGTGTGGCTTGCGGACCCGCCGGGCAGTGTCCTGCACAGCTACGTGATCACCGGGGGCCAGCTGAAGGAGAGGACGGGGAGCTCTATCACCGAAGGTACTGTCCTTTTCCTAGCCTTCTTTCATCCTGTGTATTTCCCCCCACCGTCATCTGAACGTTTTGACTGACCGACAATACCGCCCCCACGGATTTGTGTGCGATGCGCAGGCATCGGTCAGGGACGCGTTACAAATAACTTGGGGACGTTCGTCGAGAAGCTTGACGGCGCGTTGCACATCGCCGACGAAAAGTCGATCGCGATGGTGTATGACCTCCTTGACACCGAGGGGTTGTACATCGGCGCCAGTTCCGCTCTCAACGTGGTGGCCGCATACGAACTCGCGCTGCAGTTGGGCCCAGGTACGTGGACAAAACAGCCTTTTACGTCGCAGGCTCGATGGATTTACGGGGAATTTATAAAGGTAAAACGATTACAACTATAATTGCCGATGGAGCGTACCGGTACCAAAGCAGATTATTCTCCAAAAAGTGGCTACAGTCAAAGGGCTTAACGGACGCGATACCAGAACATCTGAAGAAGTATTCTGTCTTGGATTAGACTGTTGTATGTTTTTGGCCCTCTAACTGGGTAAATGGTATTATTGTTGGTGTGATATTCGATATAACTTAATGGTCATCTACAAGATGAATGTCGGCACTATGAGTCACTCATATCTACGCTGAATTTCTTGGTTGGATGTATGTCGATAGTGAGGAGTCACAACTTGTTATTGCACGTTAAGCATAAGCACAACGCCCGGGACATCGACAAGGCGATGATCTGCCACGGGTACAAAGATTATGGCGCATCATCGTATAGCTACTCTCACTTCTTCCAACCAGCAAGTTCGATCACGTACGCCACCGCGAGTTTAGAAAACTCGAGCATGTGCGTGAAGCTGAACTCGGGGGAGATGTCGATACGGCTGCAACGTTACTATGAGTAAGGGTGTGAAGGCTTCGAGACATGGCATACTCGTTGATAGAGTGAATGTTCTTGTTCGAATTCTCAAACGTGCTCTCTGTCATATTTATCCTATCAGATGGTGCTCGAGAGGGACAAGGGAAGTCCTACCGATCGTGAAGGAGCTACGGTAGCCGGCCTTGGACCAGGACGCACTACAATAGAACGCAATTGAGGGATTCGGCTAAAAGAACTGAGGGGAACTCACTGATCGCTGCAGGCATAGCCGCACTTGGTCTCCACGTAAGGAATGTCAAGGTACGTGGTGACAAGCCGCTTGTTCAATGCAGTAACCCTGTATCAACCAGTGAAGTAACGAGCCCTTGTAGAAAGGCAGAGATAACATACTCAGGATCTACAAAATCAGTGATGATGCCGACTTCCTCTCGAGTCCCCTTCTTCACCCAAGCGGTCATATCAAACTATAGACCATGAATTAACTCATGGATAGACCGACAATACTGTACTTACTTGGCTCATGGCGATAACGTTGACTCCGTTTGCTTCATAGCTCTTCGCGACAGCTTGCGAGCCGAGTAAGCCACCTTCCTTTGGGCAGGCACTAAAATTTGATACCGTCGTGAGGTAAATGGAAGAACTCACTTCGGCAGAGTACCAGTGAAACTCCACGTGCTGAACTGGTCGGAAATCCGACTTGATCAGTGCACGGTAAGCCTCAAGGATAGTAACCGAGCCAGAGCCATCATCGTCAGCACCTGAAGACGTTGAATATCCAAGGTTCTACACAGGAGATACAGGGGCATTACCGGGTGCAGGCAAGAATGGGAACATGTTTGTGCTTCGGAAGGATGTCAACGTCACAAAACAACTATTATACTGCGGCACTTACGAATCCTGATGGGCGCCTACCACAACCACCGCATCATCCTTAGGTGAAGACCCGTTGATTCGAACGATCTACAGAACTATTGGAACAAGACAGATAAACAAGTAGAATGGGGCACTGACGACGGTGTTCTGACCCCAAGAATGAGGGAATTCTGATATAGTGATGAGATCCTGCAAACCCTTTGGAGCGAATTTGCTAGTGGTCTATGGGAACGAATGCATCAGCCACAAGATTAAGTGAGTATAATTCATCATTCTTACCTCGGTGATCTTCTTGCTCAGCCATTTCTGACTTTCCTTACCCGGCTGACGGGAGAATAAGTAATCACGACCTTCAGGATATAACCAATATCTACCTGGCTACGGTAATCTAAACTTCGATTAGTGAGGGGTCTAGTAATGAGTAGGCTGAATCTTACGGCGAGTTCGGAAGCTTGTAAATGCCCTAAGATTCTCTTCAGGTCCGTCTGTCGAAAGCTCCTTGATCACCTGTTTCACTGCCTTGGATTGATTGGGTTTTTCAAACTCTGGAAGGAATGGGTGAGATGTAGGTGAAATCACCGATGTGAAACATACCGGGCCAATGAAACTTCAGGGGAGCGAGGGAGCCGAGGTCCTCGGCTTCGGTTCTGAGAGATGGTTAGCCGTCACAGAGTGTGTCATTCGCAGACACATATGTCCGCACATATCCATAAAGTTCAGTCCGGCAGCCTTGGCTTGGATCTGCTTTTATTTATGAGTATAGCCCATATGACACCAGAGTAGGGACGACCTTCTCCAGCTCTGTCATCCAGACAGGCTCGGCGTCCGGTGCCAACTGTATAAGGCGCATATCTTGGAGGTCCCAGTCAAAGTCCTCGGGAGTTTCGAGAGAAAGAGGATACTCCGGGACATTGTCCACTCGCAGAGCTGCGGGGGTGGAGACTGCAGTCGTAGCGAGAAGAACAAGAGCGAGAAGAGGTTGGACGGACTTCATGGTTTGCGACAAGTTGTGATATTCGTGGCAGAAGCAGCGTCTTCCTTGGCGTCTTCTACCCAATTGCGCAGTGCCGCGTTTTGCCGTGACGCGTTGCGAGGCATGTGCACGTGACAGACGCGTCCGGAGATCTCTTTTTTGCTGCGCGATCGCGGTAAATAGAACACCACAATGTCGGGGACTATGAATCCTCCTTGGATAGCGGACTATCTAATAAACATCGCCCAGACATACGGCTGCAACCTTTCCAGTGTTCCCATACAAACTAAACCTGGGAAGAAAGTACAACTTCTTCAGGCGAGTCCACGTGGGAGAGCTGGGCTCCATGATTCTGGTCTAACGTCGATTGCCTCAGTTCCTTACTTTCCGCCAATTTGATGAGGATGACTGTATCTGGGCAATTGTCTCTGACAAGGACCAGCAGATACCTGTGAGGTTTTCACAACACGCAATTGCCGAATACGAGAAAGACAAGTTCGTACTCTTTTCATGTTCCTTCTCCTATGTGAACCAACATAGACTACTACTCAAGTCCGCCAGATAGCCAAGGTAAACGACTCACGCAACAGCGTTGCGCCGTTGCCACAATTAAGTCCTTCAAGCCCATTTTTCAACGCGTACCTACTGGACAAGTAGGGAAAATGTCTGTGAAAGAAACCCTTGCTCTCAATGTAGATTCTGTCAGAATTGTCGGTGCTGCTGGTGAACCCGAGTTCGGATCTCCTCGTGTCTTGGATACTCACGGCGATATCAACGAATGGATGGAAGGCCTGCGTGTTGGTGATGGAAGCGGGTGCGTTCCATCCTTTCCAACTTCGCTGACAAGAAGTAATGTTATACAGAAATGTCTTGAAGCTGAGGAAAGGAATGGAATTGGCCAAAGAGCGGGGAGAAAGCTCTGTCACAGAGACGGTCATTGCCCACGAACGACGTGGATATTGGTCAGGACAACAGATGGATGTCATCCTATCAGAGAACCACGTCGTGCTGCCAGACCGCAAAGCGCAGGCAGACCAGGATGGCTGGCGAGAGGTTAATCCCCGACTCATCCCATACTTGCCTTGCTAACCTTCCGTCACTTGATCAGTCTATCGCAAAAAAGCCCATTCGGTTTTACAAACGCCCTACAGGAAATGGTGTCATAGGTAAGGTTAACGCATTTTATGAATGGTAACTTTCACTGCTAAATAACATTTCAGCATCTAGGCCAGCACCTTCTGGACCGAGCAGAAATAATGGCAATTTTGCACCTCCTGAGAAGCCAATCTTCAAGTCAGGTATGGACCTACCTTTTAGTCTGTAACAAGTATTAATGCGTATGCAGGAAAAGGGCCACTAGATCTGGATAGCTCTCCGGTTGTTACCCTAGGCGCTGACAATAATAGTCCCTCTCGATCAGAGCGACAAACGACTCCATCTGAATGGCCCGCGACTCCCGAGGGATCCCGTATTCACCTCTCCCTGAGTCGCGATGCTGCGGAGGAGTTGCCAATCTCACCGCCATCAACACCGCCGCTACTCACACCAATGGCGTCAAGACATTCAGCGGGGGCACCAGAGTCAGTAGCTAACCATAATCTCCAGGCGTTCACTGCGACCGTTCGACAACCAAGGCCTAGTAACCCAGAGTTGGTTTCTCTCGGAACACCAACTTCGCCTCAGAGTCGTCGCCGAGGCCTGCCACCCTCTTCTTCCAACCCTGCCTTTCCTCCCCCATTTGTCACCACAAGCCTGACGAACAGGGCAACATTCCTTCCATCGGAGGGTGTTGGACCTAGTATGCCCCATGCGCGTAGAGTGCCCCCTCCATTTGTCAAGAATACCAAAGAGGCATGTGGGGAGGTACTCGTCCCGGGTTCAGATTCAGGAGGTCCAGGCACGCAGTCTCTGTCGAACGAGAGCAGCTCTCCTGTAGGCCGACGGGCCACAACTACAGCCAGTCGGGGACACGGGTCTACGTCCATGAGAACGAATTTCAGTCTGGAACGGGTCGATGACGTACACGATGGGCAAAGTCCGATCCATGAACCTGGACCGAGCCAGGAGCCTAACAACGCACAATTGGATGGTCTGAGTCGCATGGCTGTCAACGGTTCCTGCGCAAAGCAACCACACGGTAATGGCATCCATACCCGTTATGGAGCTGGCCACATTGGAGTGGAGCTAGTCGTTCAAAGCCCTGGACATCAACCGTCGTACGAACCTCTACCACTGTCGAGCCCTCCAATCCACTCCCAGGCTCTCAGTTGGCAACGTTCCACGATCTTGGTGGAAGAGACCGCTGCCGTGGAGGAGAGCCCAACTCACTGGACAGCCCTGCACCCTCAAACGTCAACGGCCAAGAGGACTAGGTCTTCATCCCCACCCCCGATGCGAAGCAAAAGGCCAAGACTCGTGTCACGCGATCCTGGTGCCACACCCAAAAGGGCCCTCGACCCGGAACTGCTTAAGATTGGCATTGAAGTTGATCTCAATGACTACGCTGATAACCCACCACCGTACCCTTGGGAAAAGGGCATGTCCAGACTCAATTTGAGACCGCCGAACCATCCTTTGCTGATCACGAATTCGAAACTCGGAGAAATATGGAAGAATGTTTGCAAATATCGAGGATGGTGCGAGAAGTAGTGCTATGGGTGAAGTAGTGGGGAATTATCTATCAGAGGTATCTCAGTAACGTGACTATACGCCATCTTCCACATATATTTTTTTATCTATTTTGTAATCTATCGTCAGTAGTTTACCGCGCTGACGTCTGAAGCTTCTGCCACATTTACACCTGATCGAATATCTTTTAGACACCGGGCATCAACTTCCCGGCCTTGGGAACGCACACAATGATGTCGCTGTCTGCAACCAGAAGACCACCAGGGTTCACAGTACTCCAGCTAGTCCGCCGCGTTGGCCTGAATCAAGGTTGGCCGTGACAGCTACTTGGACCACAGCAACACGGATGAAGGATTGCCTGTCGTCGACGTTCCGAGAGGAAACACCGCGAAACCTGCTTCGCGATGTCATCATGTATGCGATCGGACACCACCGCACCAAGACGACCGCGTGCTTGATCACCAGCAGTCATGAGACTGCCCCAGACAACATTCTGCGCACCTGCACACACATCCAATGTGGTTAGCTTGTGTTTCGTTTTACATTGATTTCAAGTCAAACCGTTGGAAAAGGAACGGAGTGGGGTGAAGTGGGGCGGGAACGGAAACGGACGGAGGGATTAAAAGGGGTGAATGGGTGAATGGACGACGGAGAGGACCAACCTATTGGTGTATAGATGAATGCGACGCTGCCTCCAGACGCGGGATGGACAAAGTGACCTGGCAGTTGTGGGGTGCAGCACCGAGTCTCGGATTTGAGCACCATGCGGACAGTGTAGGCGCGCCCACGGAAGCGCACGCCTGTGCTGCCCTCTGTTTGAAAGGAGGTAGATGCCGTGTCGTGGGCGGGGCCACCGTCACGGTGAAGCATGTTGGACTTTGAGTCAAGGGCGTCTAAAATCTCAAGTCGAGAGATCGAACTGTAGGGGGGTGAGGGGCACGGTGGTGCTCAGGCTGATGGTGGTTGGAGCTTATGCTGACAGACTAAAGGGACGTTGTGTTCCAATGCTGAAGAACATTAGCAGGCGGACTGTTCTTTCTCATCGTGCTGCGCCATCGTCATATGAATATGACTTGGTATCGCATCTACCACATTCTACTATAACATATACCAATGCTATCTTGTATAGAATCTCATTCAAGTGGTTGTAGGTTGCTAGATCTGCAGCGTGTCCAGGGCCCACATACAGCGCGGTACTCGACGACAAGGGACCATGTGAAATCAAGATGGCCCATGGACAAGGCCACATGCAGCGGGGTCGACCCCTCCCTCCTTTGGACTGTCATGTTGGTGCCGCGCTTGATGAGCTGCGCTCAATGAGGAGCCGTGTGAGATTGAGGCGGCCCCTGGATAAGGCCACACGTAGCGGAGTCGATCAGTCCTCATCCTGGGCTGTCACGTCGGCGCCGCGCTCGATGAGGAGCCGTGCGAGATTGAGGTGGCCCTCGGACGATGCCCCATGCAGCGCTGTCCACCCGTCCTCATCCTTGGCTGTCACATCGGCCCCACGCTCGATGAGGAGCCGTGCGAG
>Ga0307512_10001174_pt1 | contig 38016 bp, 40 predicted proteins | sample 14_EM_MG_FD_200267 | JGI IMG/M metagenome (GOLD analysis project Ga0307512, IMG submission 200267) | Populus trichocarpa ectomycorrhiza microbial communities from riparian zone in the Pacific Northwest, United States - 14_EM | ecosystem: Host-associated > Plants > Roots > Unclassified | place...
CCCATCCAATCTCCCCTCCAAATTGGCAACGCTCGAGGGCTGCTACCTCGTACATGTTGGAATCGCCAACTGTAGCGTTTCCTGAGCCCCAGCTTTATCGCGCGACGCCAGCTGGTGCCCACTCTTCTCTACCCTCTACCCCAGGTCGGATTTCAAGGCATCGTTTGGGAGCGTCTCTCCATATAACACCCGGCCTGTCGCATCGCAATTCTGTCTTTGGTCCAAAAACCCATAGTGCAGAGGTATCATTTGGGCGACTTCATCTCCGATTTGAAACATGTGGCTCATATATTTTCTCATCCAGCTAGTAGGTTTTCACATACAGCATGACTCCAGTGGACTGGAATTATTTCAATCTGGTATGACCCCCGAATCCGAACAAGAGTGGAGCCGGTTCGTCCCACATCAGACACTTGAGGCTCTTGGTAAGAACGAGGTCGAACGGCAGTCTGTCTTGTTTGAGGTCGTCAAGTCGGAGCTAGACTACGTCAATGACTTGCAGATCATGAGAGATGTACGGGCCACACAGTAATTGCTTGCATCTTCGTGACTGAGTCCCACCCCTAGGTCTACATTACACCGTTAATAAGCGCCCCGTACGAGATAATGCCCAAAGAGAAGGGGACGATGTTCGTGTCTGAGGTCTTCTGGAATCTGAATGAGATTTTGGCCTACCACCAGTTCATGCTGGGGGCTCTGTTTTCCCGTCAGCGCGATCAGCACCCCCTCGTTCAGAGCGTGGCAGACATCGTTCTAGATAGTGCGTTATCTTTCGGGAATGCGGACCATTTTCTGACCCTCCAAATGTTAGACGCACTCTTGTTCACACCAGAGTATGAATCTTACATCAAGCATTCGCCTTTATCGGTGGAATGTCATCTGAAAGAACTTGACCGAAACCCCAATTACAAAGACTTCATTCAAAGGTGTTCTGAAGATTCTCGTCTGAGGAAGCGCGATTTCAAGACTTTACTTTCTCGACCAGTCACGCGATTACCAAGGCTGCAATTGATTTTGGAACGAATTCAAAAAGTGACGGGCGCGGACCACCCCGATCTTGAGACGATCCCGATAATACTGGCGGTTCTGCGAGATTTCATCATGAGATCAGAACCTGGAATTGCGGCCTCAGAAGAGAAAGTGAAATTCGGAGCACTTCGTGGGAGCTTGGTTGATCCACAAGGCGACATCACTGTGAGTTTAAGGTAACAACTGACGCTGAGCTCATATCCTCCTTCAGGACCTAGATCTATATGATGACTCCCGGACTCTGATTCATTCTGGACCGCTTGCAAGGCAAAAATCTGACACTCAGGATTCGTGGAGTCATGTGTTCGGCGCGCTATTAGACAATTATTGTGCGCAGCTACCCCTTCATCCCTACTACATGACTGACATATGTTAGTCTTGTTGCTCAAGGAGGAGACCAAGATATCCGGGGCGATCGAGCGTAGTCATGTAATAAGAGTAATGCATTAATATTTTAGTTTTTGTCACATTCTCGCTTACGCAACTTCCTGTGCAGCCGATCCCACTGGAGTGTCTACGGTTGGCATCTTTCGACGAGTCCCCAGAAGTCAGAAAAGAGCGCGCAGACAGTGGTGGCCCTATCAGCACGAGTTCGACCAAGCAGACCATGTATCCTTTCACTATATATCATGCCGCGGCCAAGATAACCCGTCAACACACAATTTACACTCAATCAGCGTCGAAACGAAGTAGGTGGTACGCTGCGTTGAATTCCGCCATCGCGGCACGGAAGTCTCGACAAGACGGGAAAACGGTATCTTTGCTGCAGTCTTGATTTTTAATGCATCTCACCTACGGACGCAGTTATACACCACTCGAATCCTCAATGACCGCTTTTTCCGGATACCTCCACGTGGCCAGTTTACTCGTTGGGCTCACTACACCGGTCGTGCCGTCTGTGCCGCGGGATTCAGTAGGATGTCTTGACTTTGTGCCATTGATCATTCCTCATGGGTTCTTCAGCGTTCCAGGGGGAGAGCTACATCGCTGTCGGTTGTACCCGCGGCATTTATATTAGCAAACACGCTACTGAATACTGTGAGTCCGAGTCTTTGGAACTCTCACTTATATTGGTCACTAAACCAGTTGCCAGCATTTCGAAGAGTCCTAGAATTCAATGAACCGATGTCAATGATAGCTATTCCAGTGTTCAACAAATTCCTCGTTCACTGTGAAATGGCGCTGTATTCATGTCCTCTTGATATGATCGTTCGTGCATTTCGAGGAGATGCTACATTTGAGGACCTCGACAATTCGATTGAAAGGTTAGCTGAAACACACGGAGCCGTTTTGTTCCTTAAAACGGGCCGTGTTGCTGGTCGCACCTTGGGCACGTGATTAGTTATACCCCTGACCGTTTCGCTTCTCACCGTCTGGTGTAGTCATTTATGCTGCGAGCACTTCCAAACAGACGTCAGCGCACATACTAGAACTGACTCAGGAGGGGAGGGACCCATGGACACCAGCGAAATACCAGCATCTGAGTTCTGTTCGTCTCACAGATCTTTTGAAGGGCCTACTAGTCGCCACTAATCATTTTCCAACCGCAGATACCTGTCCCGGAAGACCCCCACAGCGCAGTATTTTTTCCCAACAAACTAGCGATTTGCGCGTCCAGGGCCATTTATGTTGTGGATCCACTGAAGTGAGTTTGTCCTTCACTCGTCAAGAGTCGTGAGTTTGATCATCCACAAAGTTCTACCAATCCTTCCCTTAAGGTGATGCCTGATCTCCCTAATTCAAGGCGTGATAAGAAAACCTTGCGGTTCGTGCCTAAAGCCAAGGGAGATGCCACAAAGATTCTCGAACTGATGGGCAAGGCGGATATCCTTGGAATGGTGACATACGAGAACGACATCCTGTTAATCTATGAGGGTCAGCATTTCCCCGGTTTGCGTGATCGTCGTTTGACCCTTCCCAGATTTTGGCTGTTTTGTGGACCACGCAGGGAGGCCCGCCCGTACAAGCTATTACACTCAGTGGGAGCGTAAGGCCTCTGCGTACGCTCGTCGCGGACCACACCTCTTGCTACTGTCGCTCGGATACATCGAAGTACGGAACATCGACACTGGCAGGCTGGCCCAGATGGCGGAAGTCAACGAGATGCGACTTCTGCGCTCAGGTTTGACGGAACCTGGTATGCTCGTTGCTGCCATGATTGGTGATACTGAAGACGATGGCGGCCGCACGGAGAAGATTGTGGAGCTATTATATAGTGGCAATTGATGCACACCAGTGACGGTGCGAAGCGTGAAATGGGATGGGATAGATGAGATATGCACAAGAAAAGTATGAGTGTGTAAGGTGAGCGTTCCCTTGCGCCCCGAGCGGCTCGCCCGAGGCGTCTCAGAAAGCCTCGGACGTCATCCCGGAATGAAGCGCTACATTGCCCATGCCGCGATGAGCCACCAACTGCCTCGACCTGCCGATAGCCCTTAGTTCCTCCAAAGCGCCCCGTGTCGACACTCGCCCCCGCTTCCTCGACCTTGCTCCCCCCCAATACGATACGATTCGCTACGCACAATCCCGTCGAACTCTTTTCCTTCCTTTGACCTGTATTAAGTACTGTAATAAGACCGTCTGGCTACCTACTACATTCATACCAGAGGCACTTGCATGGCACTACTTTGGCGTGTTCAGTACGCGCGCTAGCTGTTCCTCAGCCAATTTCATATCTTGCCATAGACACCGCAGGTACGGTAGAGGGATAGCATGTACCCTCTGTTCTCGTGTTAACCCACATGGTCTGAGGCCCTATGCATGCCCGAAACTCAATCTATCTAGCTTTCACGGTTTCTACACGAATTTCGAAGCTGTCGCACAGTGAAGACAGGTTACGAAAATCCAAATGTCTTCAAACAGTCATCTAGTCAACTACCACAGACCAATGATAAAGAATACATTTAACACTGCAGTTCGCCGCCTCTCTATTCTGTACCGAACACCAGGCACACATTGTCGTCACCTGCACTGACCACGATCTCCCCGTTACGTCCCAGCGCGGCACTGTTAATAAGTTCTTGGTGTCCTTTGTGTTCCCGGACGAGAACGCCGGCGCGTGCATCCCACGTCCGAAGGGTATGATCTGAAGACGACGAAATGACGAGGTGTGGTTTTGTCGAGTGCACCAATAGGCTCGTAATAGCATCCTGCAGACCAATCAGCATGGGCAACAACGGGCAAGCGCAAGTCAGAGGGACAAAGTAGAGCGGCTTACTTTGTGCTCCAGCGTCGTGCGCAAGCGGCTCGTGTTGAGGTCCCAGATGCACACCTTGCCATCTGTCGCTCCCGTGACGACCGTGCCAGCGCCCGACGACCCAACGGAGGCACTCGAGCCGTCAACGGCGCCGACGATGTTGACGAAGACAATAGCTTCCACGCTCTCTCCCTCCGCATGACCGCCTAGGGCCGAGATGACTTCACCCTTGCTCAGGTTGACGACGCGGACGCCACCTTCCGTGCCGCCTACTACGACGATCGTCGAGGCGGGGTTGACGGCGAGCGCGGTGATGCCGCTCAGGTCGAAGCGCGCGTTTTGCGCTGTAAGCTTGAAGAGTGGAGTGGGAGATCGGGGGTCCCAGTAGATGAGAGTATTGCCACCGCATGCGGTCACGATACGTTTGCCTGGAGGGTGCAAATTGGCGTCTCGTTCAGTGGTCGAGAACAACCCACTCACCATCCGGTGTGAACTCTCCGCACTGAACAGGCCCAGTGTGGCCTGCGAAAACTTGCATGGTAGTACCGGAGGGCACTGCGGCGCGGTCTGAATCTTCACTTTGGCAGGTTGGGGGAGAGCTATCCACTTACGTTGCCATAACCAGACTGTACTGTCATTTGATCCAGCGAGTAAGACTGGGCCTTTGGGGTGCCAACGCAACCACTGCGAAGGGTCGCACCAGTTAGTCTTCGTGGACGAGCCCATATACAGCAAGAGGTCGTACCATCACTTCGTCTGGGCCTTGCAGCTCGGTTAGAAACTCCCAAGTTTTGTAGTTCTCCTTTCCGGCCCTTCTCCACACACGGACACGACCATCCATACCGCCTGTCGAGACCATCTCACCATCAGAACTGAAGCCCACCGCCGTCACACTATCAGTATGGCCCGTAAGCTTGACCACGATCTCGCCGTCCGTGATGTCCCATACGTAACCAGAATCATCTCCGCCGCCGGATACCGCTAAGGATGCCGTAGGGTGGGTGGCAATGGTATAGACGGGTCCTTCGTGGCCAGAGAAATGCTTGATGGAGTTATCTTCCCAGACGACTTCTCCTTCGACCCCACCTACATCACCATCATCACCGTCCTCGTCCATAGGCTCATCACCTTGATCAACCTCAGCATATATATCCTCTTGCTGCACGTACTCCTCCACCTCGTCCTGTTCTTCTTCGTGTGTTGGTTGGTCGGCGGGTGCCATGTCGGAGTGGGGGGATGGTTTAATACGAGTTATGGGGATAGGAATTAAGGGAAAGGTGCTTTTATGCAGCAGGTTGTATCAGCGCTGGGTCAACAATATGGATTTATCGCTGTGAGGCGACGAGTCATTCATTCTTGCGGGCACCGCTGGGGGAAGTGTACTGTAATGCTCTCAGATTTGCTGACGTGAGCGCATCGATCAACCGATTACAGAATCGAGATGCGGATGCCACATCGTGTTCACCCTTCAGCTCTGGCAACGCATGAATGTTCCGGGTCTGAGTGGGTCGATGCGGTTCAAGGTTCACAGTGTTTACTAAGAGCACATACGCGTCCCCCGGGGTTGACCAAGTGGGCCGCCCGCACGAATTTACCTGCCACTGCTGATGTAATGACACCTCCTTACGCACGTGGTCCGGACGTGGTCTTAAAACTCCACGTATACATCATTGCCCTTTATCTTCCTTTCAGCTGCACCCCAACCTACTGAATGTCCTTCATGAAGTTTCCACTATCAATATTTTCTCTATCACTGCTAGCGGGCGCTCTCGCCTCTAATGTCCTCGACCTCGATCCAAGCAACTTTGACAGCGTCATAGGACAAGGCAAACCTGCTCTTGTTGAATTGTACGCGTCTCTCTCTTTGACCCCAACATCGTGCAGTCACTGATGTTCCCCCAGCTTTGCACCCTGGTGGTATGTCGTTTCCCATTTGCCATCGAAGCCACATTCGTAACGTTGGTTTGTAAATCAGCGGTCACTGCAAGGTATGATATTTGACAGTGCTTCAGTCCCGGTCGCTCAGATGGACGTCGCACAGAACCTTGCCCCAGTCTATGAGCAGTTGGGAGATGCATTCAGCCACGCGAAGGACAACGTCATTGTGGCAAAGGTTGATGCTGATGGCGCTGGCAAACCGCTCGGACAGAAGTACGGCGTTTCCGGCTTCCCAAGTACGTTGCTCTCGCTCGCATCTCGTCTCCGGAAGGCTAATAGCAACAGCTCTGAAGTGGTTCGATGCTCAAGGGTCTATGTCAGACTTCGACGGAGGTCGGGATCTTGACGCTTTAGCGAATTTGTGCGTCGCTCTCTCTTCACTAGCCGATGGTTTCCTTATATTCGCTATACTTTTTCCAGCATTACAAAACAGTCAGGTATCAAGTCGAACATCAAGCCTCCTCCCCCTCCCGCGACACTCATCCTCGACACTCACACTTTCGATGAAGTTGTTCTTGTAGGTCACTTGATTCATTCTCATGTGTCCCTCGATTCAATTCGATTTTTGTTTTAAACAGAACAAGGATCACGATACAATTGTCGCGTTCACTGCTCCTTGGTGTGGCCACTGCAAGAGTCTGAAGCCCACGTACGAGCAAGGTAGGCCCCTTCTTTTTTTTTCTGGCCTCAAGTCGTTTACACATTTCTATAGTCGCCAAGAACTTTCTCCCAGAAACCAACGCACGTCACATTTGCGCATCTGCACTTTTCCTATGTTGATGATATACCTTCAGTGTATTGTTGCAAATGTAGACGCTGACGCCGAAGTCAATCGCCCTCTTGCCGAGAAGTATGACATCAAGTCTTTCCCCACGATAAAGTTCTTCCCCAAGGGTGGCGAGCCCATCGAATATAAAGGTCCTCGCGGGGAAGCGGACTTGATTAAGTTCTTGAACGAAAAATGTGGCACTCACCGTGCTGTGGGCGGCGGCCTGAACGACCAGGTGGGTGTTAATGACCCTCTTTCACTTTTCAACCACGAAGTGACCCGTTTCGTTAGGCTGGTCGTCATCCCGAGTTCGACGCGCTGGCTAGCAGGTTCTTCAGTGCTACTGGCGCAGCGCGCGATGCTGTCTACAAAGAAGCGTCTGCCCTCGCTGCGCAAGTCGGCCCTGCCGCCACTCACTACCTCCGGGTGATGGAGAAGGTTATCAATGGAACGGAAGATTATCTTATGAAGGAATCGAAGCGGTACGTGTACCTCCCTCCTATTGTTAATCGATCCGATTCTGAACTTGTCACGGACACCATTTACAGCCTCGCATCCATCTTACAAAAGCGGGTCTTGTCATCTGCAAAGCTTGATGAGATCAAGACTAGGGCGAACATCCTTGCAGCGTTTGCTGCGGAGAAGGTGGAGGAAGCACGGGATACAATTGAGCGTGCTATTGAGGACTTGTAGTGTAGTGGCTCTGACTCTGATTATCTGGACACACGTATTATAAGAACTTTGTTGCCTGGTTTCTATTCATAGCATCTGTTGGACGCTACCTGCATGGGATACAATAAGCAATAAGTACAGCTGTACGGGTATAAGAAAAGAGCCCGTCGAACGCACATATGACTCACCACCGGTCCATGGTCCATAAAAGCGATGGTCAACCAATCCTTTCGCCCTTCACCACCTTCATCACTTAGGACGGCCACACTAATCGGCCGAGACATAATGGCTGATGCTGTTGTACCGCTCCCACCCATATGGTTTTCAGGCCAATGGGTACACGCCCCACAAACACGCTTCGATCGCAACATTCAATATGCAGTCGGAAGCCTTCCTGGCTCGCTAACTCTGATTACATGGAACGTCGACGCACAACAACCCTACGCCGATCAGCGCCTTAGAGCCGCGCTGGACCACCTCCAATTTCACGCATTCCCAGAGTTCAATGGAGGCCAACCCCCGCCTTGCCTGATCCTCCTGCAAGAGATCAAGCGAGATGCATTCCCCACACTGCTCGCGCACCCGTGGGTCCAGGCCTGGTTCATGATCGCGCCGGGTAGCCCGGAAGAGGGCTGGCCCCAAGGCGCGAGGTACGGGTACGGGACGGCCACACTCATCACGCGGAGCCTGATATTTGCCTCGTCCGTGTGCGTCCATTTCGGGGAGAGCGAGATGGGTAGGAATGCGCTGGTGTCGGACGTACTGTTTGGTGGAGCGGAGCCGCACGCGCGCGTCCTGCGGATAATCAACACGCACCTCGAGTCGCTACCCGCGGGCGCACAGAGACGCGCGCTGCAGCTCAGTTTTATCACGCAATTGTTGAGGTGGGGAGGGCCAGAGTCGGTGGTTGTGGGCGGGATCGTGTGTGGGGATATGAACGCGATCGCACCGTCCGACGCGATGCTCCCCGAACAAAACGAGTTGTCGGACGCTTGGGAGGAGCAGAGGAGGCGGGACAGGCGGGTGGAGTTACCAGAGGGAGAGGACGAAGACGAGGATGGGGCGACGTGGGGATATCAGCCGCCGTGCGAGTTCCCGCCTGGTAGGTTGGACAAGATTTTGTACACGGACAACGACGCGTTTGAGGTCAAGAACATTCGGAAACTGGCGATAGGGCTGCAGATGCCCACACCCGAGGGTCGCGTTGATTGGGTCAGCGATCACTATGCGTTGTTATGCCAGGTGGAGGCTCGACAAGCCACATAAAAGTCAACAAGAAGCGGGACTTGAAAGTGGGAACATTCAGAATACTGTTGTACAGTAATCACAGTACATGATGATTCGGGACGTACCGGGTTTAGAGGCGATCTTGGCAGCGGCTCGATAGTGGATGCAAGCCCGAACAGGCCAAATGAGCTGCGGTATTGACCTCTTCCTCAGGAGAGGGTGGATTTTTGCCATCTACCAGACGTTGGTCAGTGAGTCGCAGCAGCGGCACGAACTTGGGCAGACGGGGGAAGAATCCCACCTTCCCGTTCGCGGGGTCCTTTTGCCACCACAAGCAGCAGACGCTGTCGCCCTCGCCTCGAAAGTCTTCGCCCTAGATCCAAGCGACTTTGAAAATGTCATAGGATGGGGTCAACCTGGTCTTGTTGAAGTTCTACGCGGCTCGTCCTACTCTGACATAACATCGTGCAGTTGCTGGGCACTGGTATGTCCCTCTCAACCAAAACGGGGTGCTTGTGGCACTTTTCGAGCTTCTCCCCAAGCGCCGACTGCGAGTGGCTCGTTCCCATAGGTCGCCACAATCCGATAGTTCTTTAGTGCTGCTGTAACGCACGCGATGCCAGCGCTCTACAAGGAAGCGTCCACCCGCCCAAATTGGCCCTGCTGCTACTGTACCTGCTGGTAATGGAGAAGGTCATCAGTAGAACGGAAGAATACATTACGGAGGAATCGAAGCGGTGCGTGCACCTCTCCAGCCTCGAGTCTTCGTGTGCCCAAAGCTTGATGAGATCCAGATCCACGTGAACCCGCCACTAGACGCCCGGGAGAAAAGGTGGAAGTAGCACGTGATACGATTGTAGGTGATGACCCTGGATTCTGGGCACAGCCCACTGCTATCCGTAATGAGATTTGGTTTCCTTTCGTAGCATCTGGTGACGCCACCTACGATAGAGGTATGGGGCGTACGGGTATAAGAGAAGAGTCGGGGATGACTCACTCGGGCATGTGGCGAAGCAATTATTATCAATGCGTCGCTTGTCTATCAGGGCTATGGTCAACCAATTATTTCCCTCTCCACCATCCTCACAGCCCTCACGGCTTAGGACGTCCACACTAATCCGCCGGGACGTAATGCCCGATACCGTCGTACCAATCCGAGCTATGTGGTTTTCTTCAGGCCAATGGGTACACGCTCCACACACTCCTTTCGACGCCAACGCTCGATACGCAGTCGGAAGCCTTCCCACCTCTCTAACCCTGATCACATGGAACGTCGACTTCTTCATGGACGAGGCACCCCTGCGCCTTACAGCCGCGCTGGACTACCTCCAGATTTACGCTTTCCCAGAGTACGAAAGGTGGCAACCTCCGCCCTGCATGATCCTCCTACAAGAGGTCGAGCGGAACGCGTTCCCCGCCCTACTCGCGCATCCGTGGGTCCAGGCCTGGTTCATGGTCGTGCCAGGTAGCCCGTGGGAGGGATGGCCCCAAGGCGGGTCGCACAGGTACGGGACGGTCACGCTCGTCGCGCGGAGCATGATGCTGGCCTCGTCCGCGTGCATCCACTTTAAGGAGAGCCGGATGGGGAGGAACGCGTTGGTGACGGATGTGCTGCTCGGCGGGATAGAGCCGCACGCGCGCGTCCTGCGGGTGGTCAACACGCACCTCGAATCGCTGCCCGAGGGCGCGCGGAGGCGCGCGCTGCAGCTCGGCGCAATCGCGCAGATGTTGAGATCGGGAGGGACAGAGCCGGTGTTTGCGGGCGGGGTCGTGTGCGGGGATATGAACGCGATCGTACTGTCCGACGCGATGCTCCCCGAACAAAACGGATTGTTGGACGCTTGGGAGGAGCAGAGGAGACGACACAGGCGGCACAGGCGGCGGAGCAGGTGGATGGGGTTAGAGGGAGACGAGGAAGACGAGGAGGGGGTGACGTGGGGGTATCAGCCGCGGTGCGAGTTCCCGCCCGGGAGATTGGACAAGATCTTGTACACGGACAGCGACGCGTTTGAGATGACGGGCATTCGGAGACTGGGGGTAGAGCTGCGGATGTCCACACCCGAGGGCCGCATTGATTGGGTCAGCGATCATTATGGGTTGTTGTGCCATGTAGAGGCTCGATAAGCCATATCACGATCACAAAAAAGCGGGACCTGTTTACAGTAATTATAGTAGATAGTAGAATTATAGTACATGACGAGTTTGGGCGTACCGTGTTTGGAGATGATCTCGCCAACAGCTATATCATCCTCTTCCTCGGGGGAGAGCAAAAATTTATTATTTGCCATCTACCGGATGCTATCATGCTAGTGAGTTGCGGCAACGACGCGGACTTGGAGAGAGGGGGAGGGGTCTTACCTTTTGTTATCGGGGCTTACCCTCTCTGACTTACCATTGTGCAGTTGCTGGGCACCATAGTGGTACGCACTTGCATAGGAATCGCACATTGGTTAGGTCTCCATCTGGGTGTAAGTGGGCCGTTGCACTATTAGGCTTCCTTTTCAAGCGCAAGCGTTCCTGGCAGGTTGGCCACAATAGGCTGACTAGCAAGTCCTTCATTCGATTGCATTTTTATCGCGTAACAGTTTTACGGCTTTGCATCCCTTACGTGGGGCTTGTCATCCGCAAAGCTCGATGGGAGTACAGTACGATCAAGGCGAACATTAATATTGTTTGCTACTTCGAGGAAGCACGTGATACGGTTCGGTAACGTACGTATATCTGGCAGTGTGGCACTGACTCGGACAGTCGGACAGCCTAAAATAAGAGCCTGGTTGCCTGGTTTCCCTTCACAGCATCTCTCAGACGCCACCTAGTACACAACAAGGACGAGTATAAGACCCCACAAAGGCACCAGAGGGTAATTCCAATCCCATCAATGCGTCGTTTGTCTATTAAAGCTATGGTCAACCAATTCTTTCGCTCTCCCCCACCATCACCACTCAGAGCTGTCACACGGATCAGCCGAGACGGAATGCCTGATACCGTTGTACAACTTCAAGCCAAGCAGTTTTCAGGGCAATGGGTACATGCTCCCCAGACCCCTTCCGACGCCAACATTCCCGACGACCTCCCCACCTCACTAACCCTTGTTACGTGGAACGTCGACTTCTCCAAGCTCTACTTCAATGAGCGCCTTACGGCTGCCCTGGATTACCTCGAAAAAAGCCTCACAGAGGGCAAGGAGGACAAGGGGGGCAAGCCCCCACCTTGCCTGATCCTCCTACAAGAGATCCATGTCGAGGCGTTCGATACGCTGCTCACGCACCCGTGGGTACGGGAGTGGTTCATGGTCGTGCCGGGTCGTCCGAATGAGGGCTGGCCCCAAGGCGCGTGGTACGGGACGGTCACACTCATCGCGCGAAGCGTGAAGCTGACCGCGGCTACGTGCGTCCATTTCGGGGAGAGCTGGATGCATAGGAACGCGCTGGTGACGGACGTACTGTTGGGTGGAGGAGCGGAGCCGCACGCGCGCGTCCTGCAGGTAATCAACACGCACCTCGAGTCATTGCCCGAGGGCACGCCGAGGCGCGTGGTGCAGCTCAAAGTAATTGCGGAATTGTTGGAGCAGGGGAAGACGGAGTCGGGGGGTGTGGGAGGAGTCGTGGGCGGAGATATGAACGCGATCGCGCCATCCGATGCGACGCTCCCGGAACAAAACGGGTTGCTGGACGCTTGGGAGGAGAAGAGGAAGCGGGACGGGCAGGGAGTTGAGGGAGAGGACAACGACCAAGACGGGATGACGTGGGGATATCAGCCGCCGTGCCAGTACCCGCCGGGTAGGTTGGACAAGGTTTTGTACACGGACAGCGACGCGTTTGAGGTCAAGTACGTTAAGAAACTGGGGATCAACGAGAGGATACCCCCAGCCGAGGATGAAAGGGAATGGGTCAGCGATCACTTCGGGTTGTTATGCCAAGTGGAAGCTCGACAAGCCACATCACAAGAAGCGGGACCGTGAAAAAAGGGACGGACAACTTCAGGTAACTGTAGGACTTGGCATATCGTGTCAATAGTAGGTTTAATGTTGTTGTACTCTACGCCCAAAACGCAGGGCAGATGTTAGCACCACTCTTGCGGACCTCGTGATTTCCTGGACACACGGTCTTTGAGGCGCCAAGAACGATTTATATAAATGCGGTCGGTGATAGGGGCAGCGTTAAGCCCGCACGTGGTCGTTGGCGACGCGTGAATAGTGGCAACTGTACCACGAGGATGGTTTTCAAAACTCTGCGCTCCATAGTCGCTAACAATGCATAGTTTCAGTTTGTTTTTTTGCCGTTCGAGGAGGTCTACAAGTAATACAGAACAAGGTACAGTGGTGCGATACGGAGGGAACTGCGGGCCTTGGCGGTCTTGTCATTCGTGTGCCGAATAAGGCTCCGATCATTGTTACGCACGGCTGATACGTAAACTATACAGTAAATATGGAAACTCCAACGTCCACGTCACCTGGATCACAGGAGGCTCGCATTCACAACAGGTCGGTAAAAGCTAGGAGCGTATTCTCTAATCGCAGGTAGTGGTGAGTGGGAAGGAAGTAGTTATCAGGACCACGGGGATGCATGGCCGTTGCAACTGCGAGCGGATATGGGATCCGGTCGGGTGGATCCCGAACGGCTGCGAGAGGCATGTCATCGGTTGGTAAATATAGTTGACAAATAAGGGACGCCCTATAAAAAGCTTAGGTTCAGGTTGTTCCCACCGCCTACAACGTTGCTGTTTTTTCTCCCCCAACCAGCTTCGCTCCACCCTACCCCTCGACTTTGTTGTTCCCTGTGGGTCCTGCCGCTCTCGCAATGAAATCTTTCTGCTTCTCTCTCCTTACTGCCGCTCTTTTCGTGGCCGGTGTCTCTGCTCAGTTAACCGTCAACACCCCGTCAGTATCACTCGTCCTCCCCTTCGCTCAATTTTTCGCATGTATTCAATCCCTTGCCCAGGGCGAACGTGGTTGAATGTGCACCTCTTACCGTCACTTGGACGAGTGGCACTGGTCCGCTTATTCTTTTTTTGCATGTTCTCCATAATCAACTAATTCTTGCCTTGTAGGCCCTTATTTCCTCGTACGTTTAGATATTAGTGCATTGGTTGCGAGCTGTTCTCTCATACTCACGTTGACCCTTCCTTTCATTGCATAGAGGTTAGTTAACCCCTTTTTTCGTCTTTACGGTTGTTCCGTTACTTACGTTACTCTCCTACTTCTAGCGTTCATTCTGGTAACGATGTCAATGGCGCACCTTTGATTTCATTCCCCAGCACAACCGACACTTCCTTCACTTGGGCGGCAGTCAACTTTACATCTGGTTAGTAGGCGCGATGCCTCGAGGCGCATAACGAACGAGGCATCTCACTCACGTAACAAATTACGCCCAGGCACCAGTCTTGACCTCAGTCTCCGTGATTCAGCTGGGGCTTCTTCACAGTCTGCCATCTTCACGGTTCAGCCTGGTGGTATGTATTGTTATCCTTTTGATCTATTCGCCTGGCTCATTAAGTTCAGGCGATTCCAGTTGCTTGACTGGCGGATCGTCGTCTGCCGCTGGTAGTTCGGCGACCGGAAGCAGCACTTCAGGCAGCGCATCCTCCAGCGCGTCGAGTCCTGCCACGTCCCCAACGACCCCAGCGACTACTCCTGCCGCGTCTGGCTCGACGGCCTCTACGGCCAGGGCGAGTGGCTCGTCGTCGTCTTCGTATGTTTTTTTGAGAACGTGAGATTCTTCTTGACTGATTCTTATCTCAGCTCCTCGAGGCCTGCTTCCACCTCCTCCAGCTCGAATGCTGCAATGGCTACGGGTGTTACGTACGGTGTGGCTGGTGTCCTTGGAGCCGCCGTTGCTGCCGTATTTGTCTGAGTCCCATGAGGCGGTTGTTTAAAAACAGAGGCTTGGTGATGTGGTGCTGTCCCGAACTGATTTATGATAGTGGACAACTACGCGTTTGGACTTCTTTATCATCCCCTTCTTTGCGTCATCGGCTTGCTCTACCGATTTTCAGTACTTCTTTCCTCTTGCCTCCCTGGACTCACAGTGAGACATTTAATAACATGATTTAGCTTTCTCGCATCATCTGATACCACGTTACGTGGCTTGCGTTGTACTCCTCACATAGTGTCTTGGTCGGGCTCTCACGACTTTTTGACTCATACGTTGTACGTACGCAATCACGTAGACAATTGATGATTACGATTGACGTACTTCGTACTTTATGGGGGTTACCTTGACTGCAGTGTGTATAGCTCGACGGTTTGATAAACCCATCCACTCCTTCAAATCAAAAGTGAGATGAGATGAAGTGAGAAGATCTGAACCCGTCCCAAGCGATGCAACAGGGGTGAGAGGATGCCATTCCTCGAAATCCATTAATCGGGGAATGTGAGGGTAACACGTTCACACCGCATGGTGAAGTGGTCCAAAGGGGCTTGACTCTGGGTCCATACCCATACTCAAGCACGCGGTGATGGTCCCTAAACCACCTGGCAGTCTACCACGATCGATCGATCTACTTCGAGGGTTAGAGACGCGACAAGACAAGGCAAGGCAAGTTTTATTTGATTCAGAGGACGCCCTTTTGTGAAAAGGAATCTTCGATACGGAGACGAGCCGCAACCCGACTCGGAACAGAGATCGTCCGACGGTTGCTGCGGCTGCGGAGCATAGGATATGCATTTGTCGGTTATCGGGTCGATGCGCGACGTTCGAAATGGAATGGAATGGAAACGGGACGTGCAACTTGAATAGCTTCAATTCTTACTACAAGGCGGCGATCCGTCAACTTCAGGAGATAATTGCGGATCGACGAGTTTTTTTGCACAACTTTGATATCGCTATAATATTCATTTATAGGGGTTTTTTTGGTTCAAAACTGTATCCTTGGGTGGTAGTATGACGACAGTGGTAAAATTGACAGAGGGAGCCGAGAGAACCACAAAACGAAACGTGCAAGACCAGGATGGGGAAGAATTGAACCCGCCACCACTTCCATTGATGTGAACCATGTATCTTGACGACTGCCAGCGACGGACCGACTTGCCTCCGTCGCTCAGGCTGTGAATCCCGCCGATCATATGTCTTGACGACAGGCTGCTGCATTCTATCTGAGGAGATGGACCGGTTTAGGTGAGCCGCCTAATTCGCATGCCGCGGTTGGCGCACAGTTCTCGAAACCCGACAAGATCTCGTCCAACGCAAGTTGGAGTCATCAAGATAAGCGCAAGTGAGAAGATGAGCTGTGACCAAAGCCATAGGGAACGTCGCGGTCGCGGTCAAATGGAATAGCACTGTTGTTTGGCCCCCTGATAAGGCAGCTAAGTCGATCCCGTCCGGTCCGGTCCTGAACAGCTCGGACGTGGGCAAGGGCCTGCACCGCCGGATCCAGTGTCATAATCCCCAATTTCTAATCAACGACCGGACTGGAACTGATCGGCTTGGGAGACTTTTCAGGCTGGGGATAGGAAAAGACGTCCCAAGAATGGCTTTGGAGAGAAGGTAGTACAACTTGGATAAATCGACCGCGCGCGACCGCCTCGGCTCCTTGAATTGTGTCCTTTGTGAGTCATCAGAGGTGAAGACGCCGTGTCTCTGTTGTCGCCATCATGAGGGCGAAGCTGACTGTCACCGACACGCGAGGGGACTCACCACTAAACCGCCAGTCAGAACCGCCCGTGAGCCAAACCGCAGGGCGAATTTAAGTCACCCCCCGCCTCGTGATCAATGATCACACAGCGTGGCGGCAGACTTGGGGGAAGATGGGACGATTGGCACATTCATCATTAAGTGTAATATACATATACATGCACGCACGAGCAGATTTCATCTGATCTATAGATCGTTCCTAAAACAGGACTGAAACAATACCTTCCCCGCAAACCGGAAGTTCGTGTAGGGCGCTGTGAGTGGCCTGGATCTCTGCCACTGGGCCCCACCATCACACACAGATGACGAGGGGAAGATCAGAGCAGAACAGCATCAATAAACGCTACCCTGAGAATTGGGCCCGTCCGCCATCCCCCAGGAAAACGGCTATTCTTCTTCCCTCTTGTCCTGCGGCCGGAGACTGCCAATGCCAGATTTGGGAGTACTTCCACCGCGCCACGAGAATCACATCTCACGACGGGGACGTCGCAGTAGATAGAGGCCCAACGGGCAACATGTACCAACCGGATTCAGATGGGCGATAGAGACGTGAGTCGGTGTCGGAACAATAAAATCGATGAAACAAAAAAAAAAAAAGACTATCAACCGACCAGATCGATGGCGATGTCACCTAGCAACAGCAACCCAGGCAAATTGCGACATCCGAAGAAGGCTGAGAACTTGCCCAATTCAGAATGGTAATTCCCAGTGGGCGCCAGCCTAGGGAGCCACACCCGTTTAGCTCGCACGCGCGTGCGCGTGTCGGACCCCGTTTCCGTGAATATGTGTAAGCTGTTGATTGGTGTGCTAGAAGGCGTCACTAGTCCCCCGTTCAGGCTGTTCTTGGATGTGGGGACCTCGCGGACAAGGAGGAGATAGAAGCCACCCCTGAGTAGGCAGGGGATTATCCTCGCGCGTTGCCCAGTAGAACCTCATTGCCCAGCCCAGTAGAAGGCCACTCAAAAGTCGAGCCGGTGAGGGTGAGGAGTCAACCCTTATGTGGCGGAGGAACGAGGGCGGCGGCAGCTCCGTGATTTTGACTCATACTTAGGAGCACGGAAGCAATGGTGTGTGACCAAAGGGGAATGGAATGGCTGATGTAGGGGATTGCCTGGCTTGGAACCTGAAAGCGTGGGTGTTACTAGTTACTACAATGCCGAAGGGTGTTTGAAGAATTTTGGTCAATGTTTGCGAGGGTGTATGACAACGCAACGCACCTCAGTCCTAATATGAGACACAGGAGAGTCTATGGTCTAGATGGGTAGATCCTGTGCAGATAAACAAGGTTCCCAAACGAACGAATGAGGACAGGACCCGATCCTGGACAGCTCGAGGTCAATCCAATGCCATGTTGAGGATCCCCAGTACAGCGTAAGAGTGTCATCGCAGGATCGATGCTAGGGTTGACACTGGTCTAAAGGACATTTGCCGCGGCAGACTTGAAGCTTGGCACTTGGAAGACGAACGCCAACTTCTTGTTGGATTTGCTGGAACGAGGTTGTAGGCGACCCCATTGAAAAAGATAGGGGCAGTGAGAGCATTGGACCCGGTGGGTAGAGCCTGTGTACCCGTCGCGGCCACATTGGCGGACGTGGACTGAGCCGGGGGGGTGTTTTCCGCCTTCTGCTGTCCCCGAGAAGCTCTATAGGCAGCTTTGGCCTCGTCAAGTGTCCGGCCGGCCATCTTTCCACCTGGTTGGATGCAGAACACCGTGAAATGGCCAACGCGTTTGCAATGTGAGCAGGTTGCCCTCGTGCGGGACCTGTCAGCGGTTTGGCTGGCAAAGGCAGTGGACGTGGGCAGGAGCCCTTGTTCCTCACGGTTGCGAATGAGGTTGTCTTCCTCGATGATGCGTCTGGCTATATCTCTCAACGCGAAGCCCGGCTGATTCGTGATAGATTGGAGGGTCAACTGTAGATGTTCATAGTGCTTGCCCAAGCCTTTAATCGCGCATGCACTTTGCAACTGATCGTAATCGAGGGGGCCCATGGCTTTGACTCTCCTCATCAGCGTGTCGAGTTCGTCCCAAGTTTGGGCAAGACGGGTGCCAGGTGTGAATTCCGTTCTGGTCGCCTTCTCCATGAGGAGGATCTGCATATGACTGCCGAGTTTCTCATAGCGTTCACGCAGCTCAGCGAACATAGTGCAGGCACTTGTAAGTTTGCATACATCCTTGTAGTCTTGTTCTGAAATGTTTTGTAGAATGAATGCCTGGATGGATTGGTCATTGATGTGCCAAACGCGATAGGCACGGGCATCGGTGGCTTTGTCAGGGGGGTGTGAAAGTGCCCTCTAGCCAAACGCCAAGTCCTTGTCGTTTGCAGAGTAATCTGAGGCGGCGGCTCCATTGTGACCAGTTCGAAAGAGAAGGGTCGAGATGCAGATCAGAAGGCCAGGCAGGATCGTTGATGTACTGGATTGTATAAAAGGGATCGTTTGGTATCGCATCAGAAGATCCCAGACCAGATTGGTGGGGAGCTCCCGCTGGTTGAATTCCAGGTTGGGGAGGCATGTTACAGTAGGCAAAGATGTTTGGATTCCAGAACTTTGCTGGGGCACCATTGGCCACTGCACTGGTGGAAGGACCAGATGCAGCGGGAGAAGATGAACCAGAAGACATATGGGACAAGTGAGGGGATGGCTAGGAGTCTTAGTCATTTACCAAGACCAGTAAAGGCCCATAACCTGTTGCAGCCTATAAATTATGGCCAGACTGGGGATTGAACCCAGGCCTACTGGATATATACCAGGTGCTCTACCACTGAGCTACCTGGCCTGGGGACATCAATCTGAAGTATGGAATGTATGTGGATTGCCTCTCTTTTGCCACTTGAATATGTGGACAGATTGCAAATCCAACACTTCTCCCTGAAGCAGTGCTGTTCAAGTTGCGCTTCGGCTCATCTCCGAGAACTGGTCTACTTTCCCCATGCAGACTGGGTGCACCAGCAAATACTATGACACTATTCAGTGATACATCAACCGGACATCCGGTGTTAGTCGTCATTTTTGATAGCGTGTGACACCCCATATCTGCTATCTCGATCGTCCAGGGGTGCAGATCCCTGTGTTACTATGCAATGCACATAGGGGAAAATTCGGCGCGTGCAAGAATAACTTGAAGTGGCTCACGAACTTGAATAACCTGCGCAGCATGTGACAATGAACGTGATTGAGGTCACTTCCCCGACGTTCATTGGGGTCAATCTTGATCCAAACGAAATTTCTGAGCAGTTTCGGGAAGCTTGAGGGTCCTGAAGGTTGATCTACATCACAAATGATCTGCCGTATGATATAGGGATAGGGCATCCGTGACTAGTCGGACCTTGGGAGCTGAATTTGTACCAGCAATTCGCGCTATCCCCAGAGAAGAGTCAAAAAGGACATTAAAATTGCCCAAGGGAGAACTCCGGTCGGGGAATTACTAGCAGGGGAGATAGTAATAGCATTTAGCCCCAGCCGGGCAAACCGCGGGCAGAAGAGAAGATAAGCTGACTGTTGGCGGCCCTACCCGGTTGTCATGTGGCAGCATACTGATCAGGGATGAGCTACAGTATCATAACCTGGAATTGGTTGGCCTGGGCGCTTAACCCACCTTGCTCCTTTTCTCGGCGGCGCGACGTTCACAACCTACTCGCTGTCCGCCGCAGAAAAATTTACGGATAGCACCGACTGACTTTTGACAAGTGCAACTACGTTGCTTTGCTTGTTTCGACAGAAACAGGCAAAATCCTGTTTACGAATCCGTTGTTGAGATTTGCCCTCAGGAGTCAGGCTGAGTGATCGTGGTCTTCCCTCTGTTCCTCGGTCATCGTGCACGATTCTTGGCAAGAAACTCAGGGTCACTGTTGAGAAAGGCAGACATACCAACCTGATTCAGCCGCGCCGCATATAATAAGGGTGGTCGCCCGATGCATCCAACTCAACTCCGACCCTCTTCGTCCTGGGGCCAGCGTTCTACGCAGTCATAGGACCTAAACACGGGGCAGCATAGATACCGATGGACCCATATTTTAGTCAACAGTATACGGTGCAGTCCAGACGGATAACGATGTCCGCGGGCCATCTGATAGGTTTTTCCCAACCTTTTTCCGTTTGTGTTCGCTCCCGCTAATAGTTGAACACTCTATTGAGTTTCTCCATACCCTTGCTTGTCGACGGGGTGTGTTGCGTATATTTAACGAAAAATACTCCCCGTTTAAGGAGGGCCCTACTTATTCACCCGTCTCTCCCTTTCGCCCATCTGTTCCTCCCTGGCCCCTCGCCAATTGTCTTCTTCCTTCGAGCTAGCCTCGAAGACATGCCATTTTCATTCCATGACCGCACTCTCGCCAGTGCTATCCACTCAGGCTCACGGTGGAGACGTCGTCGTACGTCTCGGATCCCCCGTCGTTATTGGTCGCGTACTGACGCTGCTCGGTCTGAAAGGCGTCTTACTTTTGAATCTCTATCTCCTCCTTCCCATGCTCACAGCATGTATCAATGGTTACGACTCAACTATCGTCAATGGTAGGAACTGTCATATGCGTTGGATGCCCTCGACCTGTCCTGACGGTGACCCATTCCAGGATTGCAGATCCTTCCAGCATGGAACCGCCAGTTCCACGATCCACGTGGCAATACCTTAGGTATTTCCCATTTGTCGTGCCTAGCAAACGATAGGCTTAGCTGCACTAGGCATAATTACCTCGGCACAGATGATAGGAAGCCTGGCAGTGCGTCACAACCTCGGTTACATTGTCTCGGCCCCTGACGTCTTGGGTTCTACAAGGGACTTCCTTTCACACCATATTGCTCAGACAGGTTCGGCCGAAAAGCCACTCTGGTCGTTGGGGCTATCTTAATGCTGGGTGGAGTGGCGTTACAAGCGGTGGCGTCAACTGTCGTTCAATTTGTCGGATCACGAGTGCTTGGTAAGGTGAAGCCGTGTCAGGTAGAACATTTTGCGGTACTTAGTAGCGATTATTCCCCCAGTCGGCGCAGGGCTCATATTTGGCATTAATGCTGCGCCTTTGCTGATCGCGGAGCTTGCTTATCCTACACAGGTGAGCTACTACCACTATCGTCGCGAGGATGTGACTTACGTAGGTTGGATTTAGCGTGGCAAAGTCACTTCACTGTACAACACGATGTGGTATGGGGGGAGCATTGTCGGTGCGCGCGTCTGTATTAGCCTCAGATTCCCACTTGACGTCTTGTAGCTGCGTGGGGTTGTCTTTTCGCTTACCATGCTGCTCCGAATTCGAGCTGGTCGTGGCGAGCCCCAGTACTCGTTCAGGCCTTAGGCCCGCTCCTGCAGCTATGCTTGATTTGGTAGGCATCCTTTCCATTTTTGACGGTGCACCAGCATTGCTTATCATCCCTCACCATAGGTTTATTCCCGAGAGCCCTAGGTGGCTTGTCTCAAAAGGAAAGGTAGGCCTTCTCTTCCGTCTCCTTAGGGATTCGTCGATGGACACCCGATTGTAGAATGGCAAGGCCGCACGGATACTCGCGCGCTTCCACGCTGTCGGGTATGACGAGCGTGACCCTTTCGTCCAGTACGAGATGGTAAAAATCATACATGCGCTGAGAATGGAGGAGGAAATCAACAAAATCGCCTCTTTTTCTTCCCTCTTTGCTACACCGGGAAATAGAAAGCGCATGCGGATTATCCTCGGCATCGCATTCTTCTCGCAATGGAGGTAATTCTTTGGGCTCCGTCCTTTGAGATCGTGGAACTCAAGCACGCATTTTGAAAAGTGGGAATGGACTAGTGTCACATTATTTCAATCTGGTACTGGAGAGCATCGACATCGCTGGCACCAAGGAGAAGGCAACGATCAATGGTTGCCTGCAGGTGTGTCACCTTGCTATTCGATCTCTGCGCGGGCTATAATGTCGGGCTGAACTTCTAGATCTGGAACCTTCTTGCTGCTGCAACAGGAGCGCTCCTCATCGATAAACTCGGTCGGAGAACACTATTCGTAATTTCTAATACTGGGATGCTCTTAGGTTATTGTTTTCGGGTATTCGCTACGACAGCGCGCTGATGACATCGCAAATTAGCATTTTCTGTGTGGGCTCTCACTACGTCCCTTGCTCATACCCCTGGCATGGAAGCGGCTTCTAAGAGTCGGTCAATTTAAACTTTCAGATCGTGCTGTCCTGATAATAACCACAGCTACCATACCACTCATTTTCGTGTTCTATCTCTTCTATAATTTGGCTTATACGCCTATGCTCATCACATACACATTGGAAATTCTCCCCTACGCCCTGCGCGCGAAAGGGTTTGCACTCATGGTTCGCTACGGACCTATCATCCTCGTGCCATTATCGCTCACTTCTCCACAGAATTTGGTCGTATCATTAGCGCTGGCATTCAACCAGTCCGTCGATCCTTGGGCTCTAAACGCGATCGGTTGGAAATACGTGGGTCTCACTCTGTTTCCCTGACACGTCCCGGGCTCATTGATCACAGTATCTTGTTTACTGTGCGTGGTTGGGCTTCGAGTTGGTCTTCGTTGTCCTATACATCGTAGAGACACGAGGGCGGACCCTGGAAGACACAGCAGCGCTCTTTGATGGTGAGGACAAGCCTGACAGCCCGGTTCAGATGGACAAAAATGTCGCCACGGATAGTAGCGTCATAGATCTACGACGCATGTCAACGCTGGATGGCGAGGAGGATATCAACTACATTTACTCCGGAAAGGCAAGCACATTCAACTCCACCTATGACCTACAACGTCCAGAAGTCGTCCTGGATAAGGAACAAATAGGATATGTTAGAGGTGGAGGAAGGTTATTCTCATTCGGAGAGTGAGTTTGGGATATACAGTCTAGATAGGGTCTTTTCCCGCACAATAGACTGTCGGTATAACTGTACGTCGAGCTACTGCGTTTCGCGCGGAATCCATACTTCGAGTGACCCTGGCCTGCACGTGAACTCTCCCCATCCATCGGCGTTGGTCTTGAGGTGTTTGTCAGTTTCGAACAATCCAACATATTCAGTATTGGTGCATCGCTTCAAGCCTTATCAGAGAGGTTATCGCGAATCTTTTGGGGAAAATCCTTACCTCCCCGACTTGCATTCGAATGGAAAACGGCGGTTTGGAAACGGCCCTTTAAGGCAGGTAAAGCCACCAACAAAAAAAATTGCATGACGAGTATCCGGACGAACCTAGTCCTTCCGCTGCTCTTCGAGATGAGGACAGCACAACCACCGTGGGAAGCGTCACCCATCCGGACAAATCCGATACACGATGGAGACTCGAAGTAATCTTGCGAGGGGCCATGAGCAAATTCCTTTCGGGCGTGCATAAGCACTCGGAGTCCCTGTGCGGTTGATGCATTATAGCATTCGCGATTCGGATACAGGTCGCCGTAAAAAACGCAGCTGTAGGGGTTGTCCGTTAGCAGATAATATTTGGGTTGAATTAAGGGAACGGACGGGTGGCCACCCGCGCGTAAGAGAATTAGCGCATAAGCTTGTAACTTGAAAGAAGCATCAACCTAGCCAAGCGTCAAGTTGAGTCAACGGAACAGTAGGAGTTAATGGTCACTCACCCAACTCTCTAGGGATTGTCCAATTTGCTAGTCTGGAATCAGCATATTTTTCTGTCAGGGGTATATACATTTTACCGTGCTGCACGAATGAGTAGTCGAACACTGCACAGGGTGATGCCTGCTTACTCGTGATTATCAACAAAGGTCACTGCATCATTGGGTCGGGCTTTCAATAGCGTATCGTCGAGGATGCATCGCAGATCGAATTGTCTTCTACCGGCATGGTAAAAGTTATCGTGAAGTGGAACGTCGAAGAACGCGGTCTAGGGATTTAAATCACGAGGCGAAAACGGTGACAAAATGCAGAATATATCTACCTGCCCTTGGAACGCATGGACCCAGGAGAGAACCCGTGGTAAACTGAGCACAGGAGGATTGTCATAAACCCATAACGCAAACGCAAATCCATACGGACATCGGCGACCAGTATTCCGCCACCATAAATGTGCGCGACCGGCCGTCACGCGTTCGCACCTGCTGGATCTGTAAAGTAGTTCGCCATGAATATAGCAGGAAGCTCGATGACGTTTCGTTTATTGTGAGGCTCACCCATTCCAAAAGAAACTTACGGTCCATATGCTTGATGGCATCAAGGCGGAAACCTGCGCCACCTGTGGTCTACGCCCGGAGACTTGTCTGTCAGCGGATCGGGGACCTATGTATAGAGTGTAGTACCCGCAAAACCCATTCAGACCAGTTGTGCATGTCTTCCTGGACAGCGGGGTGCCGAAAGTCGACCTGCGGCTTGTGTCAACCGTGGGTAGTTGAGGTCCTGATAAACGATCCCACATCTGCGCCGAGTAGATAGTCATAGTTTCCTAGTTCATTGTCTACGTTGGGGGACCAGCCGTTGTGGCCCTTCTCTACGATCTTGTACACTCCTTTTTTTTGCGTGCGTTGATCCCAATCAATACCTGAGAGATGGATACAATCACTGGCATTGAGTGCGTTTGGTGAGTCAAGTGATATCCCTACCTGTAAAGTGTTCTTGAGTCCAACGGAGCTGGCTGTACTACAGGCATGTAAGCCAGGGTGTTACCTGTGCTGTCGAAACTCACTCACTTTGCCGCCTCGAGCGCTGTAATCGAAGGCTGTCCATCCCTGCAACGATAAAGCTTCAACAGAACCGTTACTGCGTGATCTGATTTACCTCAATTTTCCTTGCAGGACCGATCTCTCTCAACCGGTTGGTCTTGTCAACAGGAATAGCGTTGAAGGTTTCGGACCTATCAGCACCACATTTATGCTTGGAGGCGTTGAAAGGCTGCATTTTTCACGACGAACACGACTCACGTTCATTACCGCATCAACCAAGACGTCAATGCCATGTTCCTTTGCAACAGATATCGCACTGAAGAGCTCTTCCTTGGAACCCCATCGTGTGCTAGTCGTCCCTTTCTGATGAAATTCACCTAAATCCCACTGTGATGAAATGCTTCGCCTAAGAATGCCAGCTCAAGTAAAACGTAGGTGCGAATTACTAAGTCATAGGCATCATAGCCCTGTTTTCTCTGGTGAAGTCTGAAGCTAGAGTTTTGGAGTCATACATGTCGAGGAACACACACTTTATTGGTCGCCTTGTTGGGCGGCGGTAACCAAACCTGGGTAACGCCAAGTTCCGCAAGCCGCGGGACCTGGCTCTCGAAATGCTTCCACCAGCTTATATCGGGGTTGGCGCAATCCCACGTGAAGAATTGGATCTTTGGAGGTCAGGTAAGTGTGTACATTCCCAGGAAAACTACCTTACCATAAGAGGATTTTTAGAGTTTTTGTCAGGGCCCAGAGACATCCATGTCAGGGCACCAGGTGTGTCTTGGCCCATTTGCAGCCATGTCAGAAGCCATGAGAGCATCTTCGAGGCGAGGTACTGGCGCTGGTGTGCAAGCTTTCCCCCATTTGGCTTGTGCTCAAGCTCCGCCGGCGGTTGCCGATGTGTTTTTGGGATTTAAAGAGTTTGCCACCAAAACATTTCTACTTATCCGTTACGTGCACTGAAGATACCGTCATTGGAACTCCTTGCTAGCGTTTTTGCTAGTTCGTGGAACATTTCAAATCACGGAAGTGCACGATAGAAAAACAAGCCTCTTTAATCGCTCTAGTCACGCTAATCTACGTTGACGGGAGTTTCATGATGTGGCCACACCACTTTTCTTATTACTGAGATGTACTGTAAATATATACAAACAAAGTGTAGTCACCTTTGGCTTTGGCGTGTTTCGTGTTTCCCAAAGTCGCAACCGTAACGTGTCCTTTCCGCTCTCTCCGCTAGTCTCATTGTCATGGAAGAAAGCATCAGTCTCGAGGAGACCAATAAGATTCGTATTTCGCTCGGTCTCAAACCTCTCACAGACGACTCGGCGCCTGCCGATGACAAGGAGAAGCAGGCTGAGACTAATTATGCCAAGCGGCGAGAGGAGGACGCGAAACAACGCGAAACAAAGTATGTCCTTGCCCTCTTGTGGCCTATCTTTGAATTGATCGGACACTCTGTACTCCAGGCGGATCCAGGATCGCATTGCCAAGTGAGTGTTATTTCTCTGAACCGCCCTGCTGTTGCTTCTACCCTTTCTTTGGGCTTTCAGGGGGCCCAGTGCTTGATGAAGGGGTTGCTCATGCAATATTGGCAGGGTGAGAAACAAGAGAGACCTCCATGCGTCTCTCCAAGGAACTACTTTGGGTGACGCCGATGCGGACACAGACGATACCCTTAAATGGATAAAAAAGAGCAAGAAGAGGGAGAAGGAACTTGCCAAGAAGCGACAGGCTGAGCTTGAGAGCATGGACAAGGTCTTTCAGGAGGAGTATACCGAGAGCAAGTCTAATTTTTGTTTGGTTTTGTTCTCCGTGTCACTGACATTGATCACGGCAGAGGACTTGGAGGGTTTGAAAGTCGGCCACGACCTCGATCAGCTGGAGGACGGTGAATCCCACGTACTCACCTTGAAAGACAGCCGCATCCTTGACAATGAAGGTAGCGCATGTTGTCGTCCCCCTCTCGATTATCCTGTTCACCATTTAACTCTTAGAGGATGAGCTCCAGAACGTAGAAATGGCTGAGGCCGAGAGAACGAAGGAGCGCAATGAGCTCAAGATCAAGAGGAAGGACTACACCGGTTACGACGACGAGGAATTTGTCGAGGGTCGGGAAGGCATGAAGAGGCAAATTTTATCAAAGTACGATGAATTTTTAGAAGGACCCAAGGAAACAGTGAGGTCATAACTGAGTCACATCCTCTCGCCTCACTCACCTGGGGCTTTTAGGGCTTTCGACTTGGTAGTAGTTCGCTCCCTTCAAATATCCCCGGCACAGAAATGGAGGAGCAAACTGCCGCACCGGTTAACAAGGCGTTACTCTCTATAGATTACACCAGTACGCCTTCGTCAACTCTGAAAACATTAGTACTGAGTAACTTTCTAGAAAACATTGAGTCTTCTGATTATCTTCAGAGAGGCGACGTAGGCTTTAAGAAACCGAAGGTATGATCTTCTCTAATGTCGCAGTCCAGCATCTGAACACCTTCATCAGACCAAGAAAAAGCGCCAAACACGAAAGCTCGCCGAAGACCCCGACATTATCCCCGTTGACGATCAAATGGAAATAGACGTAAAGCCGGTGCTTCCTCGTGTTCGTGATCTCGACGTAAATTTTGTCGATGACGATGAATTGCAAGCTGCACTTGCTAGCTCTCGCCGTGCCAAAGTCAAGGCAAAAAAGATCTCCCCAGAGGAGATAGCCCGACGAAGTTAGTTCTATTCGATGCAGCGTATCTAACTACTAATGGCTAATTTCATCAGTTGCCGAGGAACGTGCACGTTCAGAGGAGCCTTCTGTCGTTGATGTCATCAAAGTTGACGATGGTGAAGGAGGTGGAGAAGATTCGGGCGGGCTGGTATTTGATGACACCTCAGAGTTTGTGCGAGGGATCACATACGATCCCGTCGTAGTCAAGAAGGAGGCTCCTGAAGCTAACGGCCCTGCAACGTTGACACCGATGAAGCAGCCGTCGCCCGACGAAGACATCCCGATGGAGGAGGTCGAGGAACTCGAAGCCGGTGAGGTGGTTGTGAAGGAAGAAGATGACGATGACGATGCAATGTTGAACGCCATCGAAGATGCTATCCGGACGACCGAGGCAGAGGAGAAAGCCGCAGCGGAGGAGGGGAATCTTCATGTTGGCACGTCTTCGGAACAGACTTTCAATACCGGCATGGCGTCGACACTCAATATCCTCCGACAACAAGGCCTCCTTGCAACGCCGACCTCCGACCAGATTGATCGCGAGCGCGTTCAACTGCAGCGCGATTTATGGCTTGCCGAACAGCGCAGGCGCATGGCTCAACGGGATATAGAGCGCCTCAAGTCTCGCGGTTCAAGCAAGGATCAGGCCCAGCGCGAGTACGAGAACCGACTACGAGACCAACAGGAAGCGCGCGCTAACCTCGAGGCCTTCAAAAACTATAAGCCGGACGTTAACATCGTATATCACGACGAATTTGGCCGTGCGCTCGAATGGAAGGAGGCTTGGAAGGCATTATCCCACAAGTTCCATGGCAAAGGCTCGGGTAAGATGAAGACCGAGAAACGTCTAAAGAAAATCGCAGAGGAGAAGAAGCAAGAGGCGATGGCGAGTGGTGACACACCCTTGAGCATGAACAAGGCGTTCCAGATTCGCCAGGAAAAGACTGGCCAAGCGCACTTCGTCCTTTCTGTCGGAAACAGAGGGTAAGCCGATAAGTTCACTGTCCTTCCTACATTTCACATTTCTGACGAAATGTCTTTTAGTGCTGTCCCACAAGCTGCAGAGTTTCTTGATGCACAGCCGCTTTCTAAAGGCAAGACGGAAAAGGCAAAGAGCAAGAAGAAAGACGCGAGCAAACCCACGAATAGCACCCTCGACAATGGCTTCATGACCGTGCCCGCCCCCCAGGCCTCGTACAACGACAGTGCAGGCAATAGCCCAGCGCCTTCCCTTCCTGGGACAGAAACTGGTTCCCCTGCCCCACGGCCTGGGTTCTCCCGAATCACAGCTAATGTGGTGTCGGATCCAGTATCGGGCAGTGGGACTCCCGTCTCTGGAGAGCGCTCTAAGGTGGCATTTGGGTTTTCTTCGAAGAGAAAAGCCGGGGATGAGGTGGCTGGGACTCCTCCACCAAAGAGTGCTAGGCATTAGGCAATTTTCATTCTATTATGGGTTACGGGACGTCAACCATGGTTAGACTTTATCCATAATATCACGGTAGTAGTTTGAAGGCATGAATTGGGAGAGTATCCTATGTAACCGAACGGTGGGATGTCCTAAGTGAGATAGATACCCTGCTAGATGGGGAGAGAGGACGATATGATATAGAAAATGCAGCAGACTAAATGAAAGCACGAGTTTGAGATTGAGATGGACAGCTAGCTATACAGCAAGTACCACCGTCCGGAAGGAGCTTAATATACATGGCGAGAGTATCGTATCAGTGCCTGGCGAAATCGATGCGGCAGTACTCTAAGGGGGGTTGGGGGGGACCAATTACTAGAATTACCAGTAATTGAGGCTATGACCGTGCCGAACCGGCTGTGGTACTCCCTCGTTTCGCTTGTAGCTTGGCGAGCACGCGCTGCCGCTCGGTGCGCCAGCGGTAGATCTCTTCGCGCAGCTTTTCGACGCGGACCTCGTTCACGGGGTGACCCGAGCCCACGATCCCCGATGCGAATGCGCGTTGGAGTTGGGATTGACGACTCTTGTCCGAGTCGTCGCGATCGCGGTCAAAGGAGGCCGACGACGCGACGCACTCGGACATCTGGGAGACTCCCACGCGGTCCTCCCAGAACTGTACGGCCCTACGTGGGTCGAATCCGGCGTGGGCGAGCAACCTAATTCCCCAACCAAAAAAAAAAAAGATTTATGATGTCGTCAGCAACACAGGACCTTTCCATTTTTATTTTTTGGGTGGTTGACGGACGGCGGGCGATGATGGGGAGTGGGGTGGGGGAAAAGGGAAGAGAGAACCCACCTTGCAGAAACTACGTCCGCTTCGATCTCCTGTTTCATGCTCGTGCAGTACTCGCCGAGCTTTGAGAGCTCGCCCGATCCGGCGTTACCCAAGGCCGCGACTGCGTCGTTGACGAAGGGGCCGAGGAGCATAGTGATGGGGAAGACGAGGGTGCGTACGAGATCGGAGAGGAGTGAGAGGACACCGGGGACGAAAACCGTCATGGACGAGAGCGTCTCGAGGTGGTGGGACAGCACGAGGTGCGACAGCTCGTGGGCGAGCAGTATCGCGAGATCGGCCGACTGCTCCGGCGTCGGGTGGTGTGTCCTCGCTGGCGGCGGCGGGACAGCGAAAAAAAGGCCACCAAAGAGCCTGGACCAGAGCGACGGGCCACGACCACCGCCGCCGTCAGGGGATCCCGCTGGTGCGGCCGATTTGTTCTTCGAGAGGATGTCGTCGATGAAACCGGAAAAGACGACGATGCCCCCCGCACCGTCTGGCCCGAAACCGTAGGAAAACGCGTTGCGGGCGTCGGGGTCATCGACGACGATCAGAGAATATGGCGGGCCGGCGATGACGTGCGATGGGGCGGTCCAGTTGCTGTGCATCAGCTGGCGTACGTATTCGGCCGCGCGTGGTCGCGGCCGCAGGGGGTACTCCGCGGGAGGGGGCAGCGGGACGTCGTCGTCGCCCCGTTCGAGCCAGACGGGCGCTAGGGACCTCTCGTCACCCAGCTTCGGTATCACCGCCTCGAGGCTGCGGAGGGTGTCCCTGACCCAAGCGTAGCGCCAGTCAGAGGGTGGTACGATTTTTGGAGCACCGTGCTTGGAGATGATCTCGGCGACGGCTCGATACCAGCCTGAACCAGCCAACTGGGTCGCGATATCGTCCTCTTCTTCGGGAGAGAGCAAAATCATTCGCCATCTAGCAGAGGTTCGTCAGTGAGCAGCGGCAACTTTCCACGAGCCTAGAAGGGTGAGGTTTACCTTCCTGTTAACGGCGTCCTTTCTAAGCTCGCGATAACAGCCGCCCAGAACATAACGATTGGTGTAAATATGAGGGCGTGAAAAAGGATGGTGCGTCTGCGTATACTCTGCAGCACCTTCCCCTGCTTTCCTACGAATTCTTTCACGGGGCGCGGGAGGGTGCTGTCTCCCGACTCTTTCTTGACCATTTCGATCCTCTTGAGTAGCTTGCGTGACGCATGATTCTTAACCAAGAGAACGGGAATGAACGTAAGTGCAACACGGCCAGCTGTGCGGATAAGCTCAAGCACTGCAGATGACTGGGTAAAGGGGGTTTGGGGGAGGGTGGGAAAAGCGTCAACTGATGCTGCAGCTCAACTCATCACGATTGCGCACGCACTTTTAAGGCAGCTAAAACTCCAATCAAAGGGGTTGCCTCCACCCTCCGAGTGGTGTGGAAGGACTGAGAAGAGATGTAGGACGGGTAGTGGCGCCTTGGCGGGTATGGGCAGGGCTGGCCAATTTGGAGAAACACAGTGCTTGTCTGGATGGGTATATGAAGGCGGGAGCACTTATGTGGTGGACGCGGCGGAGGACGCTTGAAAGAGTGCGTGTGGCACTTACGCGCTGCGTGTTGTGCGCTTGGGAGACTCAAACGCGACACGGGGCGAATTGAAGGACGAAGGAGTTGGCGGAACATGGCGCATGGCTATGTGAGGGGTGGAGGGCGAGCAATATACGGATACTAAGCTTGTTTCACACTAATTCATCCACATCCACCATCTAACGTCATCTTATCAGATAGAACACCTCGGAACTCGGAATCTATTTTCCCGTCCCGTCCGCCCTGACTCGAAGATCAATTTGCTGAGAAATCCCGTGCGGCTGATTCATAATAAAGTTCACTTGTTGGGCCTTCATCAAAAACATATTGGCAGGTCCACATGCTGCCAGGCACACACAACACCACCGCGCCTTGGAGACATTTTTGCCCATGCGGTAAAGTCCAATTTACACACGTCTGTTGGGCAGTCCCACTCGAGTCACAGCCATGTACAGCACAGCACGCGTGGGAATGTGAATCCATCTTCACCTTCACGACAATACTATCAGAACATCGGACATCGAATTCTGCACGTCAGTCAGAGATGAACGTGGCCTCGTTGTATGAAAATCCCTCCACCTCCAGCCCTCCCGCGAGGCCAGGCAAAATCGCATCCGGTCCCTTAAGTACTAGTTTCGCCGGATTGATCCACTGCCAAGCACTTTGTTCAGAAACGCTGAGGCGATCAGGGAGCGCGTAGCCACGTACCTGGTATATATACGGCTTTGTTCCTGCAACGTAGTTCACCACTGCCTTCACCACCGTGGGGATTTCTGCGAGAATGTCGACCTTTTCAATCAAGCCCTTGGGCTCACTGGGGCTGCCTACGTCCATGATGAGGGTGCCGTTAACTGAGCCAGGGGCATCCGGTATGATGGATGGCGCCGCCCAGCGATATACCAGCTGCGTAGGCTGCGGATACCCAGTGTCCGGGTCGTGCACCCCCTTCACATGCTGCGCGCGCGAGACAAGGACCGCCTCTTCTGGCTGCTCCTCACCAGGCCACTTTGTTTCCGCAGTCACAGTGGCGAGTTTCCCGCCAATGACGAGTCCGCCCACGTTGACGCTGACATAACCAGAGCCTGCGCCCTTGCGCCCGTACGCATTGGTCGTCGTGAATTCCATCTGAACCGCAGAGACACCGCCGTGCGCAGTGCTTTGGAAGTGAGCGAAATTCCAGCGCGACGCCACGACATTTGGTCGCATGCCTTGGATCGCGTGCACAAACATGCCGGGACCCTCGACGGCGAGCGGCTTGCCGTTCACAGTGATGTCCCCAGACGTTCTTGTGAGGGGCCAAAAGCGGTGTACCACGTAGCCTTCTGGTTGCGCAGCATCGGTACCGAAGTACGAGTAACCCCCGTCTGGGCCCTTGCCAATTTTGAAGCCAGGAGCACCTCCGGGTCGCCTGACTTGGAGCGAAATTTTTACCCCTTCGGTGAGGTCGGCTGAGATGGTGTATGTTTCGGGGTAGTCTGTACCGGGGGCGCCCACATGGGTGATGGTGAATTCATCAGCTTTGCTCGATCGTTTGTCCAAGTTGGGAGGGGGCGTCGCGAAATTGGATACATTAACAGAGCGCCATGTCCTCTCTCCTGTTTTGGGATTGAACACCTTGAACGTGAATTGGACCGTGGGATACCACACCCTTGAACCTAGCGTAAGCTCCTCGTGTTTCCCATGTCAGGGATAGCGAGCGTACCCGATAGACGAATGAATGATTTGGCACATCACGGACGTTCCGTCTTCAAGGATCGTGTACCATATCTGCGTCTCCGTCACGAACCCACTTGCGCATTTCCATTCGAGATCGGTCGCTTCCAACTCGCCGTACAACTCATCTGAAGAAAAGAGAGAAGAGACTGGCAGAAAATTAGGTGCTTGTGGATCAATAGCGGGCCCTGATCTGAGCAATCGTCACGTATGGCTGGCTCAGGTACACAAAAGACTCACGAAAAAAAAGATGAAAACATGGTGTATTGAATGAGAAAAGGGTCGAGGGAGCTCGAATCTTGCTAATGAAAACTAGTTTATATCGCGATCGGGCCGGGATTGTCCGGGGAACAACCCGTCGCCCACTCCTGCTTCATTACGTCCCACGGGGGGTCATTTAGGTAAATAGGTAAATCATCGTCCTGAGAAAATTAACCATCTAGCCTCTGTCGTTTGCCGCTGGACGGCCCTACGTCTGACGTTGATATGTCGGCCTCTCCCCCCAATACCGGCCCACTCTGGCCAAAACTAGGGACAGGATGGACTCGCTCTCGTACTCTGTGGGTCGACTTTGATGAAGTCGCGTCCATGGCACCCGGGAAATAGTCCGTTGACTCCTCATGATACGTGACTCTATCTGTGTCGGTAGCATGTGGGACCTGAGATTCAAATACCCACGGAGTGTATTAGAGACCGAGATTCGATCTATGTGAAGAAGAAAGCCTCTGACTGGGGTGGTAAATTCTTCGACGATCGCCCATGACAAGTCACTCGAATTCCCGGCTGGCCCGCAAGAGGGCATTGCAGCATCGGATGTTACTGACGTCTCGGCGTTGATATGGCAGAATCTTAGAGTTCCGTCCGCCAGGGCGTCCCTCAATTCCCTATTTTGACCCGTAGAAAGCGTGGAAGGGTTTTGCATGGGAATACCTCCAGGCCAGCCTTCGAGGCGAACGCCATAAACACTTAGATTGCCGTGATTTGTCCATTTCATCTCAGCGTTACGAACACCGGACGTTGATCTGTCGTGAGGGTGCGTTATCACACGCGTAAAGTGACAGGAGGTATCAAAAACATCCCTTAGTAGTGAGCGCACTCTCGCATACACCTCTGACTTTAGGGAGTGAGCGGTCTCTCTTTGCCGGGATGGAATTCCGGGTCCATGCAGTGCGGCCTGTGACGAAGGGGTAGAGCTCTGGAGTGTTGAAATGGCAAGGGCTTTCAAGGCCTTTGCCCCTGCCGTACCCCCTCCTCGCAGACTCCTCCAGAACTCTCTGCCAAGCGAGCTCCCGCCAAGGAAGCCCTCGTCCTCAGCGTCATTTGGGTTGATCGCGAGGACAAAAGATTGTACGCCAGCCGTAAACTGCAGGGACTCCAGCATCTGAGAAGTTGTAAGAAGAACGTTAAGAACTGCGCACGCCACGACAAACGTGAGTACAATTGAAGACGGAAAGGGACAACGTAGACGGAGCTCCAGGACGCACCGTTCTGCTGTCGTGTTGGTGCGGGGGTTGAATCACCAAAGAGGTACTGGGAATGTCGCTCTGCGACGTGACGCCGAACCTGAATTGTCAAAACTTAAGGCGCAGATCCGTGAGGGGAATGGTGGCATGTCACCCACTTGATCGTATGGGATACTTTCTCGCATTGAGAAAGTCCTAATATCTGCTAGTGTTTTCTCTGTGAAGGCATCTAGTCTCTCCAGGTACAACTCGTTAGAGGTCGAGGGTTTATTCAGCTCAAGACTAGTCATGAGGACTCAGTCAATTTGGGGGCTTAGCACAATACTGAACACAGTAAGATGCCACCAGAGCGACACACGAAGTTGTCCAATGTACGGTGAGTTGAACTGGCCCATGGAAACCCCCGACGGGAGATTGCCGAGGTGGCGGCTAATGACCTTGTCGTTTTGTCGGCTTCGAATCGTATCTAGTCTTGAGCCAATTTATCTATGGGTCGGACCCGTCCTAAAACTCGTAAAGCCCGTCCACCCGCTATTGAGCTAACAGAGACACAGCCCGAGAGGAAATCTGAACCGACCATCGAAGCTTTACTTGAGAAAGCTCAAGAGCTGATCGTCCAATGCGATTATAATCTCGCAGGGAAGTTTGTTGAGCGTGTACTACAACGTGCTCCCGATAATGTCGAGGGAAAAGAAATCCTCGGTGTGGTGCAACTCGAGACTGGGGTCTTGGATGCGGCCAAACAGGTGCGCACGCAATCTTGCACAAACTCACACTCTCAGTTGTTAACCCAGAGTTTCCCTTGCTAGACGTTCCTATCGTTGCTACCACCAAACCCAGGCGCCCCATCACCACCGCCGCCTGCTGCGCATCTATACCTTGCCCAGTTGAGCGATGACGATCCGCGCATGGCGCTGAAACATTTCGCGGCTGCAGTCGACATTTTGACCCTTCAACTGAAAGGAAAGGACCGCGCCGCAGCAGACATCAACTCGACGACGAAGAACGACGAGGACGAGACAAGACGGACGATCGTCCGCGCCCTCATTGGGCAGGTCGAAATTTGGATGGACCCGGCGTATGATTTATGGTGAGCCTTGCGTTAGTCACGCCTCGTTGGAAATTTTCTTTTTTTATCGGGCTCTCTCTATCCAGCTTTGACCCCGCCGCAGAATCTAATTGCGAGGAACTCCTCAAGTCTGCGCTACAAGTGGACCCGGAAAATACGGAAGCGTTGCAGACGCTCGCGTCCGTTCGCATGTCTCAACAAAGGCCCGAGGAGGCGAAGGGGATTCTCGGGAAGGCGTGGTCCTCATGGAAAGATTTGGACGCAGGTGTGTACCCAACCTACCTCCTCTGTCTGAGCGCTGTTCGAGCCTGTTTCCGTAGATGATCCCCGATTGCCACCCATAGCCAGCCGACTGAGCCTCACCAAGCTGTTTCTCGAGTTGTCACTGTTCACACCTGCCTTGATGGTCCTACAAGGTATTATGGCCTCTGACGACGAAGAGGTCGAAGCTTGGTATTTGGAGGGCTGGTGTTTCTTTCTCATGGCGGAGCAAGCCCGCGCACAAGGAGGCAAACTTGACGAGCTCACATGGGAAGAGCTCAGTAGAGATTCGCGGGATTGTTTGGAAACTTGTAAAACGGTACGTTCGTTCGACGCATCTCGTGAGTTGTGTGGTGCCATTTCCTGCATTCTAGCTACATGTCAATCAAGGGCATCCCGACCGCCCTCTGCGAGAGCACGCCGAAGAGCTTATATCTAAATTAGAGGAGCTCGGAGTAAAACCCTCTCCGGATGACGAGGGCCAAGATGACGACGAGTGGGAAGACTATGAAGGGAGTGATGGTAGTGACAGTGATGTGGAGATGTCGTAGACCACACCCTCCGTGCTGTAGTTGTATCTACAATAAAAGTAGCGTATTTTGCTATCAAAGCCATTCCCTGATTGCCCCGTATAGACGCGTGTCGTGTCACGGCCGAGTCAAAACTCTGATGCTGTGCATTACAGTAAGCAAACTCTGTTGCACTTGACTTATCACAGGTTTCCCTCCCTCACGGAGGAAAGGTAAAATCACGCTCAGGCCATGCAATCTTTACCACTGTCAGCCATGTTCCGATTCCGACATGCACGCCTTTGCAACGTCTGGTCTGTGAACCCAGCTAGCGGAAGTACCTGGTTCCCCCATCGCTTCATAACACGAAGGGGCTACGCTTCCGAGTGGACGCCGCCACCACAGGGCTCGTCATCATCGTCATCGTCATCATCCTCCTCCCTAAAGCCCAAAGCCCACACTCCTCTACGCCGCACGGCCTCCGACTCGCTCTCGATCCGCACGAACCCCAAGCCGACCCAAAGCGAGATACAGCCCATCTCGACGCTCGCGACCGCCGAGCGATACCTCCTGACGCGTCTGCGCACGCGTTTGCCGTCGGTCCTGGGCGCGCGGCCGCTGCACGACGCGTACTGGGTGCCGAAATGGTGCGGCAACGGTGACGGTGATGGGGGGAAGAGGGAGGGCGAGGTGTTCATCTTTCGCAACGGGAGCTTTGTGTGCTGGGGCCTCACGGAGGAGGATGCGGTGCGCTTCAGGAGGGACGTGTTGATGCCCGCGAACGCGGAAGTTGGGACCCTCGCCGAGCCCGAGACGGAGGAGCTCGAGTTTGCCACGGATCCCTCAGAGTGCGTGTCAAGCAGGCCGTCCCCTTCTCTTGTTTTTAAAAAAAATTTCAATCTCTTTTTTTGGTTATTGAAGGAAGACGCGACTACAGGGAGACCTGATTATCCTCGGGGGCGTTCCACCCCAACAGACTGACCCAGAGAACCTCCCTGGTGCATTGCCGCCTTCGGCGTTCCCTCACGAGACGGTCTTGGCGCGCTATGCCTTCTCGCAAGCCCTATCGCGCTCGACCGCACTCTCCGCCCTCGAGACGTCGCTCGAGGACTATCTCTCCTCGATGTCCTCGCTCCCGTTGGCCCTGGAGAAGACGGGGAAACCGGGCATGGGCAGGCGCGCGCTCGTCAAAAAGCTGGGAGAGCTGCTGCGCTTCCGACAGGGCTTGAACCTGAACAGGGAGAACTTCTCCGAGACTCCGGACTTTTACTGGGATCACCCGGTACTGGAAGGTAACGCGGAACCGATCCCTCCCCCCCTCCTCAATGCTGATGATGGTGGGCCACAGGGTATTTCCATTCTCTAAATGCTGCGTTGGAAGTCAAGGCCCGGACGCGTGCGGTAAATGACAAGATAACGTATGCGGCTGAGGTGCAATCT
>Ga0307512_10001175_pt1 | contig 37981 bp, 42 predicted proteins | sample 14_EM_MG_FD_200267 | JGI IMG/M metagenome (GOLD analysis project Ga0307512, IMG submission 200267) | Populus trichocarpa ectomycorrhiza microbial communities from riparian zone in the Pacific Northwest, United States - 14_EM | ecosystem: Host-associated > Plants > Roots > Unclassified | place...
ACCCCCAAAACCCCCCCCCCCCCCCCCCCCCCCCCCCGCCGGCGCGGCCCCCCGCGTGGAGATTCTGGGATAACGGAGATGAACTGAGCAATGGGGAGTATATAGACATCATCTCATTATACGAAATACATGCTTTTGCTTTGGCAGTTCTTGTTCCCTTGCCTTCTTGAAGAGCTTTCATAGATTCATGCAATGTGTGTGGTTGCTCAGCCACCCTTGCCGAGCCTTCATAGAACCGAACAATGTATATGCAATCTCATGGCTAGGTACTGCATGTTATCTTCTTACCCTCTTCCTATGCTCCTCAAGTCAGATGCGTTCATTCTCATGAATTCCATATGGATGACATGAGAGCTTCGCCGTTTCACCACACCGTAATGGTGTGAACTTAGAGATGTCCTTGCAGGCTGGGATCAAGCAAGGTTGGAGATTCACTTGGAGGCCATAATTGTTCAGGATTGGAGGAGTGCTTGGTGGCGGTCAATCAGGAGGCATTCAAGCTGTAGGCAGTAAGGCATGAGGCAGTAGATTGGGAGGGAGGTGGGACAGAAGCTTAGACTCTACTTATGGTTAACTCCTAATTGTAGGAATGTAGAGAATTGAGTGCCACTATGACCTCCAAGAGATGAGAGAAGAGAGACTTGCTGGGAGGGTGAGCAAATCGATCTTGAGATGAACCAGTACTTTGTGTATGCTGTACATAGGGTATTCAGTACTCGGTGTAGACAGTACTCCGTGTAAGCCATACTCGGAGTTAACTCAGAATCATGGCATGGAGCGATTCGGAGGGATGACTTAACCTTGTGCTCTTAGGTCATGACAGTGTTGAGGATGCGAAAGACAGAGATGAGAGGATATTAGAAAACATCAAGAGGGACTGGGACAAAACAGAATTTTGTATGCAAGTCAATTAAGCATTCCCGATATGGCAGGTACAACCCCCATTCAACCTGTAATAGGAACAGTTCCAGATCATCTTATCCCAATCAAGCAAGTCATACCCCAGATTTCACATATCAGCTCATATCCTCCAAGTCATTCCCATCTCCATTCCCCATCTCTCTTTCTTGTCCACAACTCTACCATCATCACAGAACACAAAGTCAAGTAATTGCACTGTATCTCGGTATGCCATGATCATGAGTGTACACCAAGTACAGCATACACCAAGTACAAAGTACACCAAGTGCAGCATACACTGAGTATGGCATACACCAAGTACAGTGTACACCGAGTTCAGCATACACTGAGAACGGTATCCATTGAGCACAGCATGCACTGTGTTCAGTACTCACACAAGGTTGTCTGCGTTCCCATCATTCTCACAATTGCAATTGGACGCCTGAATGTACCTCTAGCTTCCTTTGTGCCTGCCTACAAGATCGACCGCCACCAGCGAGCTCTCCATGACAGATCAATGGTAAAGTCACCTCTTCTCATACCCGCAGTTGTGAGTTGAATAACAACCGAATAAGTCTCATCTGCTAACCCCGTGCCTCCCAGTGATCCTCGCCAAGTTGTTCTCTGATATTACTCGATCGTGGTCTCGAAGTGCATCTCCAACCATGCTACATCCCAGCCTCGAAGTGCATCTCGAAGTTGACCCAATCACGGCATCCAAGAGTATATCCAAACTTACTCGATTACAGCCTCCAAGTTCACATGATCTTGACCTGCAGGTGCATCTCCCAACTGGCTCGATCGCAGCCTCGGAGTGCATCACCAAGTTCACTCGATCACAGCCTCCAACTAAATCTCTAAACTTGCTGGATTATGGTCTCCAAGTTGGCACAATTATAGCCTCCGAAATGCAACTGCAAACTCACTCACTCATGGCAATCATGTTCACATGATCATAGCCTCCAAGTGCATATCCAAACTCACACAATCACGGCCTCCAAGTGCATCTCTCAGTTCACAGGATCATCATCTTGAGGCACACTTTGAATTGATCACAGCCACCACCTGTGGCCAGTGCTAATATACGTTGTATTGATGGGTAGCTGTATAGATTCATAGATACATAGATACAGAGGTGAGAATACAAGCTGAATACATGAGTTTTAGAAATCATTGAACAATAAGTAGCAGCTATGATGTCCTGGTGCACCAACAGCAGTCCCAAACAAGATGGTGTGTTTCCCTGACTGCTATACCATAATTCGGAGTACTTCCAGGCATATCATCAGCACTCCCGGTCTTGTCTTCAGTTCTCCCCGGCTTCATGTTGGCACTGCCAGGCATGTCATCGGCCCTCCCAAGCTTGTCGTCGGAACTGCCAGGCTTCTTGCTTGTGCATGCAGGTGCTCCTGGGTTTGGCATCAGCGCTCCCGGGCTTGTCGCTGGCGCTTCCAGGTTCTTCCAGATTTGGGTCTGTGCTTCCAGGAGCTCCCATATGCACATGAAGGCCAAGGCATCAGTCCAGTTAAATCGGGGATTTGACCAGACTGCGATTCTTGTCCAATAACTCACAAATACTCCCAGAGCCTCCCCGAGACAAGTGTACATTGCGTTGAAATTCAGCTGGACTCCATGGAATCAGATCCTCCAATCGTATGAGCACCTGCCAGCCTGAAGCAAATTGTCGACCAATTCAAAGCCATGCAAAATGACATAACAATGGGTTCTACATCATCAAGCTCAAGAATATGCAGTGGTGATTCCAATCATGAACAAAGCTCTGTATGGTTGGGCTGAAAGTGTTCATGGGATGATACAGGTTGTCAAACAGACTAATAAGATGCATATTGATCTCATCAGAGCATTTGTTGAACAGGTACATTTAGTGCAAGCGAATGCTGCATCAGATAGAATTTATACTGTATGGCTTGTCAATGATCACATAGATTCAGATTCCTATTGGACTGTAAACTGAATAGAATGCCTCAATCAAGGGGTGAAGGAGTATGATAGCTTTTCGAATTGTACTGTATGATACACATAATGTTATATTCAGTCCTGGAGTGTATGGCCCCAGGTTCAAGGAACTCTGGAATGATTCGAGCGATGGGGTCAATCATCCCAATACCTCCGAAATTTTCACATGCGAATAGTTTGGTTTTGTTGCATTGTCGAAACAGCCTCATTAGGAAAAATTGAAGTTGGTTTCCAAAAATTGACCTGTCAGGGAACTTTCTCCACATTCTGCACAAATCATCCGAGCAACTTGTTTAAATTCTTCCACCATGCCTCAAAGTGTTCAATCATGTGATCATGTTGTCACGACATTTAGAAAATTTCTTTGTTATTTGAAATGAATTACTACACATTTTTCATGTTGGTCCTCTAGATTGTAATCCTTTTGACGGTTTTTTGAACTGTTTCATGTAATTCAAGAATATTCTGAACTATTTAATCCCTTGAGACATCGATTATACACAAGCTTGCACAACTCCCATAACAAAATTAAGACACCCAGAGTAAACACTCATCAGATGTTGATATATTGCTGCAACAATGACTTCAAACATCGAATCAAATAATCAACCTGTGAAATACATTCGAAGCATTCAGGTCAATCATGTTGCGAAAGTACCACCACATGCTATCTGGCAGTGGCGTCGACAGAATGAGGTGTACAGCCCCTTAGATCGCACTTATGGGGACAATAGAAGATGTTCCAAAGAGGAAATAAGCTTACAACGGGAGCTTCCATCATGCAAGAGTTCTGTCGGAGGTTTTTGTCTCTGCTCAACAATCATCATGCCAGCAGTCTGATGTATTGATCCTGTTGCAAACATCTGAACCAAGGAAAGTTGCACTTTAAAGATTAATTCAGCATTCCCGACGGCCACAAGACACTGCAGTCGTGTGGGAATGCATCCAGCAGTCGACTTAAAGTGGCTTTTCGGACTCATCCCCATGCAGAGAAGCACTGTGTCATTTATTGGTGGCTTATGCTTTCTCCACCTTGTGGACCCAGTGCAACTAACCATGTGAACTACCTGGTCATCGCATTAAAAAGACGTAACCACAATTCCTACTGTGTTGTACAGAATCTATTGTGCATCATTCAGACGACTGAATTACCGTTAGTTATCGATGTGGTCTGCAACATTGGCAAATCCGTTGTAACACCAAGCAATGTGAGTCTGTAGCACCCCTTTTGGCATTGCCCACCACTTAGCCAATTCATCAAGAGTCTCGATTTCTGGTTGTGGGTTTTTCATCATTTACTTGACAGGTGAGTTGGATAAAGCCATTTCATCATTGCAACATTGTTTTGCAGCATTTGCAGTAGGCTATCCATGTTGGAACACCTCCTTTTGGGCTTTCATTCACAAAATCTGGAAGGCATCCTCATGACTATTCAATTGTCAGTGTGCTTGTTTATGATCCATCATCCCTTTTTCTGGGACTTCAGAGATTGCATTTCAGAGGTTAACAAGCGGGCCGATATGGTCAGTGAAGCGGTTCAGTGCATACATCTTGACAAAGATGAAATCCGATTCGTTGAAAAGATGTTGTGTTATTTCTGACTCAATCAGTGTTTCATCTTCATTATCATGATGATACTTTACAGCTGCCAAAAGATTGTTCCAGCAGGGTCACTCTCCCATTCCTCCTGTTTGTCAAAAGCAAGGTGCATTTTCAAGGCTTCCAAGAACATCTTTGTAGATTGACTGGCGTTGATTCTACTGAAAACATCCTTCTGATGAGGATACTGCTCCAGATACTTCTGCATGTACTCGATCGTAGCTGCAGCATGGTACTAGTAGTACTGGGTGATATTGTTCAAATGCACTGAGTTGTTGACGCACAACAGGTCTTCTGTGGAGGGAATTCTGTGGTTTGCCGCAGGGTTTGAAAGAGTCATGGTGGACACTGGAACAATCATCTGCCTGAGTGCTTTCATCTCATTACCACTCCATTGCATCACCTGGCTAGGTGGCTTGTTGAATCGAGGGAAGTCAGGATATGGAGGCATCAATTCCCAGAGTTGGTTGAAATTGTCAATGCTGGAATATTGTTCGAGGAAGGACATTGCACAATCCATCAGTTGCTGAAAGCAAGTATGCGGCCAAGGTTGAAAGGCTTGGTTCAAATCGTGATGTATATATTACCAAGACTTGAATATACTTGCCATTGATTCATGTCACCGGAACAGTTTGTAAGATGAGTCTGGTCTGATATGCCAAATGCAGGGACAATTGTGGCTCCAGGCGGCCGTGGTAGCTATTGAAGCTATCAAACTCATTCTAGCTATGATGATATTTGACTGACGTACCTGTTCATTCCACCACCAGTCGCTTGATTTCACCTCTGAGTAGATATGTTCATCAGCATCATTGAATTCATTTGCTGGGGCATACACCACATGTTCCCTGAACACAGGCTGTTACATGACGAACTCAATGCATTCAACAGGATGGCCATAGACAATCCATATGTGATGATGAATGAGAAGATTGTTTCGTTCAGCCAGACGATTGTACGATGCTTTGCCGAATTTCCAAGAGTCAATTCCCAAGGCATAGGATATTGTGTTGAACCTGTTGAATGAAGTGTGGGACGAAATGAAGTTGCTGACTGTTGCCATCGTAGCGTTGCCGAAATGATAGTTGATAGCAGGTCTACTCAAGTTGTGCTTGACCCACCAGTGGGTTGTTCGATACTCCTCCTCAGGAGAAAATCGTGACCATAGATCAAATTCGTGGTCAAAGATATTGCAATACTCATTGCAAATAGCCTTCCTGGCTAGATGGTGGTCCAAGTGTGGAGTACCTTAGATACGTGTTGGAACTGGAGGTTGCTCTGGATCAACGAACCAATTGTTGCTTTCAGCTTTGGTATCTCTGGTATCATCATCGGAAGGGTGAAGAAATGGGTCATGATGCAGTTCAGGAACATACGGAAGTAGAATACTATCATGCTTGAGTGCAAAACCGTCATCCAGCAGTTGTCTGGCTGATACAGATACAATCCGTGCTTTCCAGTCACAACAGAGGTGACTGTTTTATGCGCCGATGTTGGAGTATGTTTTCAAGCTGTAAAACCACTGTTGACGAATAACCATACTTCATGTGCAAAATATATTGTTGCAATAATGTTAAAATGTGTCTCCACCAATGTGTAGCTACACATACCATTAAAAGATGCCTCGTCCTCGGCAACAGCCACACCAAAATTCACTTTTTCCACACACGCATCCCACCACTCCAATAGACATTCTCTCTTCCTCCCTCACACGTTTGCGAAGTGTTTAATCGCTGTCTCATTTTCATCATCCATTGGCTCTCAATAGGCATTCCGCACCTGTATTCAGCTCATCACGGCGATTGTTTGCACCCTTACAAGACCCTCATACACCCATTTTGTCATTTACGCTTGGCACCGTTTGTTAAGTGCCTACCTTGCATGAACCATGAATACTCCTAGGATTCCAACGAAGTGACGTTATTTTGGGATACATCAACTGGAGCAATGAATACCGAGTGAGATATGACTGCAGTGCATACTTTCAGTTTTCTTTGTGATGAATTGAAGTGTTCAGGCTACAAATCAAGGCACTAGGATGATGCGAAGCAAATTGTTTCGTAGCTGAATAGCAGCCAAGATGATGTCACGGATCAAGATAACCCCTCCAAGCCCACACATATATTTACCTTGCCTGCCCACCTTACTTACAATCTCCAGAACCTTCAACACACCCTACTTCCCTCTGCTACCACAACGCATCACCCTTGATGATATATTCAACTCTCCTGAAGCTTGTTCAGAGTAACAAGTATTTGAAATCCACCACTCAATCATTGACCTCTGTAGATAACCTGAAATGTAATGTGATGCCTTCTGGTTGCTGAAATCAGTCATCACAGATGCTGATCCAATCCAGTTGCTGACTCAATGAGTCTGCCTCTGGGCCAAGAATGCCAGTGTTGGAGTCAGCCAATGGGCAACAGACGCCATGGGGATTCGGCCGGACAGGGTGCCTGGACAATGCATGGGAAAGATAATACAGTGAGGCAGCAGATCTGGGAGATTGCCCAGTCCACAAGCATCAGCAACAAGCTAGGCGCCGGCCCGAAGCAATGAGATCTTCTATTCCACCATTGCGCTGCTCGACTCAGTGATCTGGCATGTGACAGGCCCCTGTGTATCCCGTACACGATTGAAAAGACTATCCTCAATGGTCGGAAGCTCCAGAAATTGTTTGATGAGTTTGCGGAGGTTGGCCTTCGCTGAAGGAACAGTATGACCAAAGAAACACCAACTAAGAAGATGAAATTCATCCCCATTGGTAGGTATATTATCACTGAAATGCTTGTTTTGCTCTTCCCGATGAAGTGTGGATAACGAAGATGACGAGGAAGAAACATCGGGTGCCAGATGTTTGCTCGTAAATGTGTGTTTCGATGCCTCAACTGATTTCCTTGTGACGCCATGTGGCTTTGCCATCAGCTATCTGGATCCCGACGTTGCTGGGAAGAGGGCCGGTGAAAACAGTACTCAACAAATCTCGTTTGAGAGGCCTGCGGATGATGAAGCAATTCTTCCAATAGTTATATTACTCGGCGATATGACCATGTTGTCACTTGTGAATGCTGCAAAGGCCGGTCTACCAGACCCTGGCCATACAATCCGACAGCTTTGGGGCTGCAGGGAGGAGCCTAAGGGAGTTGGTGGTCCGCATGCCCGTAATGTTACCCCAATCTCTGATAACAATACTGCAGGCAGATGGGTGTAGGTGGCGATGCTATTAGACAACCCTATGCTTCTGTATGTTGTTTATCGTCCCCAACATGCCAACAGCACATATGTTAGCCAAACGCCTATGCATGGTGACCACAACTGCCATCGACTGAGTGACATACTCCCGCCTCAAGTCGAGGGTATGAGCGAGGATATCAGGCATCAATTGGATAGTGATGCTGAGACATTGTGCCCAAATTCAAGAACCTTCCTGACTACAAAAACAGGCTTCCCAAAGTTCAAAAGAAATCTTCAAAGGAGGGTTATCAGGCAGCAACAATACCTTGAAGTCATCCGAAACTGTGCTGTTGGTCTCTTTGACGATTACAAGCAAAGGGTCGTTGCTGATGACAATGTGGCTTTGCTACCCAAGCACAATCACATTGTCAATCCTGCCACTGTTGGCTCTTTAGCCAATAGAGAGCACACAAGCAGCTGCCTAGCTGCAAATGAGTCGTTGTGAGGATGGAATGTCCTGGCTGGACGGTGTTTTTAAGGATTTGCAGTGTGGGTGGGTATTTTTGTGGCACTTTGGAGTGTGGACGGATGGCTGATAATTGGGAGTTTTTTGGAGAGTTATTGGGAGTAAGGGCATGTATGCCAGTGTCCGGCTAAGTGAGTCAATAGATTACTCTTGTAGGGATACAGAGCGAGGCAAACAGGGTCAGAGTGATCGCACGTATATATGTAGGTGGTCAGATTTTCGGTACATGTCATTATCCTCATGAGCAGTCCATTCAATGTTGTCGCTTACCCAGCCGCATGACATGCCAGCGTAACAACCCTAACCTCTAGTCTAAGTCCTCGCCATTACATCATCCCCTCTCAAGCCACAGACCTCTTGGGCTGCATATCTGCATATGAACAGAAAAGACAAACAAAAAAACAAGAAACAAATCCCACAATTGTCCTGCAGATACTGTGCACAGGGAAACTGCACCTCAACTTGGCTGTGATCCGAAGGCGGTAAAACCCGTGCCGAGGCCATTTGTACTGGGCTGCATCCAATAGAAGAAAGAAAAAAAGACAAAAAGAAAAAAAAGAAGCCAATTGATCCATTTTGTCCACTATCGTGGCTTCCCAGGATGGTTGCAATGGAATTCTTCCACAAGCTTCTGACCATTCTCGAGGTCTTCCGCTGGCTCCCAAATTGTATGCACATATCTGTATCCGGCCCAGTGAACAAGGTAATGGAGCTTCCGGTATCGCCATTTGGAGTCCAGAATACGATCAACTTCCAACTCTTCCAAGTCATCGGCAATCATTGGTAGAGGTTTATTCAGTGACTTGCCTGAGACGGGAGGTGTGTATCAGTCGAGTTGTGATACATGGGCAATGTTTTGGTTCCACAGTGTCTTTGGCAAGTTGGATTTGTAAGCGTTTGAATTGATGACTTTGCTTACAGTGTATGGTCCCGTGCGTTAGTAATCGAGCTTCTTGGATGGCCTGGTGGTCCAGAAGTGCTTGATCGAGAACCACACTGTGTCTCCAATGTTGAATGTAATTTCTTTCCTGCAGGCGTACTTTGTCTGTCACTGCTGGGGTTCCAGTATGTTTTCATGGAGAGTCCAATGAGTCTCTGTCAATTGCTCAAGTGTAGTGTCCGCTTAGTTCTCCAACCTTGGATGTGATGATTTCGGTGCTGTGAACTGCGTCTCAGGGTTCCGATGATACATGGCGCAAAACTGTGTCATCTTAGTCGAGGCATGCATTGAGTTGGTGTACGCAAATTCCACCTGGTGAAGGAGTTCGGCCCAGGTATCTTTGTCATCACTGCTAATGACTCAGACGTAGGTTTCCATGGTCTGGTTCTGTCATTTAGTCTGGCCATCGGTCTGCTGGTAAAAGGAGGTCATGAGTCAGTGGTCAAAGCTAATGTGACAGCAGACCAGAGTCCGGAATCAGCTGATGAACGGCGTTCTGCAGTCTGTGACGCGATTGTTTGGTACGCTGTGCCTGCAGATCATGCGTTTCAAAAGATATGTGTCAATTCTGGTGAGTCAATATCCTATCTGGAGGGCAGGTAGATCACCGTCTTAGCTAATCTGTCGACTACGACCAACATCCCAGGGTATCCCAACCTGGTTGATTCCGGTAGGTAGATGAAAAAGTCCACAGGAATTCCGTCCCAGGGTTACAAGTCAGTGGCAGTGGCACGTTGGCTCCACAGTGAGCGTGGTGCGCTGCTTGGATTCAGTAACACACTTTGCATCCAGCGACATACTTCCTTACCAGGGTGTCTAGTATGAGCCAATAGAAGACTGCGGATATGAGATCAGCATTCCTAAGCGATCCAAAGTGACCGGATTCAGGGTTATCATGGAAGAGGCATATCACTTGTTTGCGCAGTGCATCTGGCACATATATTCTCCCCTCGAAGGTGAGAGCTCCCGCTATGACTTTCCACTGCATACCAGCATCTTTTTCCGTAGTTCTGTCTTGCTCACCGGTTTTCGGTAGGTCAGGGTGGCCGATCATATTCTGCCTGTCAGTTGCAAGTTGATCGGTATCCTGCGCTGCCTCAATTGCTGGTAGGTGATCACTGAATGGTTCAACGGTGGTAACCGCCACGGTTGCCACGGGTCGTGCAGTAGGTATTTCCTAGCCTTGTTCATAATCAGGTCGTCTTGATGGTCCGTCTGCATGGTTCTTCTTTCCTTCCACAGGTTGAATAATGAAGACATATGATGAAAGCATCTCAGCCCATCTCGCGTGCCTCATGGGGAGCACTTGTGATGTTTGGAAATCCTCGAGATTCTGCTGGTCGCACTGTATCAGGTCCTTATGATTGGCTCCCTTGATTTAGTGTCGCCATTCTCTGAAAGTCTCCACGATGCCTAAGAGCTTCCCATCGTACCTGTCGTAGTTCTATTAGGCAGGGACCATCATGGCGGGTTGAAGTTGACCAGTCTGAGACTGCCGGAACAGTTGTACTGGTTGAGAATATGGGCAATTGTGAGGCCGCTTGCGTTTGTCTATACAATCATGGGCTTTGCCAGGTCATAGTGCTGCTGGATTGGTGCTGCGGTAAATACCTTCGGGAGTTTCTGAAATGTGAGCTCTGCATTTTGGGTCCATTCCCATTTGCTTGTTGATTTCTTTAGTAAGTCAGATGTTGGTGACGTTACCATGGTGTATTTGCGGATGAATCGTTGGTCAAAGATTGTGAACCCTAGAAGTGCTTGAATGTCTCGGATTGACTTGGGAGAAGGCCAGTCCTTGATGGTTGATTGGTGGTCTGATTCCATCCCGATCGTGTCAGAACTGATGATACATCGGAGGAAGACGATCTCTGAGGCTCCAAATTGGCACATTTCGGCTTTGCAATAGAGGACAAATTGGCGTAGTTGTTCCAGTACTGGATTGACTTCATCTTTGTGCTCCTTCTTGTTGCTCGAATCGATGAGTATGTCGTCTAGGTAGCATGCAGCGAAGTCATCAATGTAAGGCCGTAGGCTGTCATCAATGTATGCCTGGAAAGTGACTTGCGCTTTTTTGATCCAAAAAGCATGGCTCGGTATTCCAACTGGCCGTAGCGTGTCTGGAATATGGTTGTGTATTCGTCGCCTGCTGTGATTCGGATATGGTGATAGGCGTTCCCAAGGTCAACTTTATGAATATCTGGGCTTCACACATTTGGTCGAGCATCTCAGAGATCAGAGGCAGGGGCACCGGTTCTTGACTGTCGCAGAATTGAGCGCCACATAGTCCAAGCATGGATGTAGCCCACCATCTGTTTACTTCACAAACAATATCAGTGCTGGTGCCGATGACAATGACCGCCGGATGATACTGTGTTGATCCTTCCATCTCTATGTATGTGTCCAGAGTTCTGTGTTCGACTTCCATGAGGTTGTAGATCCATCTGTATGGTAACTTGAACCCCCGCTCCAAGTCAATTCCATGGTAAATTGGGCGGTGCGGTACCAGTGGTTCATCCATTGTCTTGCTGAAGATATCCTGAAATTCAAAGTACCTTGCTGGGATGAAGTTCCTGTCGTCTGTAGGTACTCTCTTGTCTGCTGCATCTGATCTGTGTTAGCTCAAGTATTCCAGAGCAAGGAGGTGGAGGAGAAGAAGAAAGGAGTAATCCAGGAGGCCTTGTCTTTAACGGTTCACCCACGAAGGAGCCAAGTGCTGCCATCCAGTCAATCGCTTACAGTCTCGGCGAGCCGGTAGCAGTTATTCAAGAGTCTACTCAGAGGGTCTCTGCTGCCACGATGACTGCCACTGCTCCCTGCTCATCGCATCCAGTGCATGGGTCATATTACCTGGTGAGTGCGAGGTGATGTCTTCCTGAGTCACTCCCAGCGGTCCTGTGCCTTCCCCAATCCGTAGGGCATACGCTGCGATGACTTCATTGCTAGCTGGAACATCATTGAATGCTGTTCCTCCGGGTGTCTGTATTGCTGGACTACGCCCCCGGAGCTTATCATTTTCGGCTTCTGATGCTTTCGATGCCAGTGCCATAGTCATTGGTGTCATTCCCTCTGCTCCACTCGCATTCAGTGATGATAGGTAAGTTAATCCACTGTGAGCCTAGTCGATGTCTTGATTGCTTTGGTGAATCCACAGTAAGCAACATACTAGATCGTCCATGCACTTTCGCACGATTAGCTCGTCTGATTCATCAACTGGCACGAGATTGTCCAAATAGTGGACCGTGATCCACATCTTCCGGCTCTCCTTTGCATGTTGCATCACTCATCCATCTAGGCTGAGGGTGGTGATGTGTTCAACCTCTGGTGATATCCCAAGTCGCTTGAGAAGCCTCGGTGCCATGAAGATGCTGGTTGCACCTCAGTCGAGAAGATCCTGTTAGGGTTGCATCACGCCATCTCTGTCTGGTATATCTACTTCATGAACAATATTTGCTGAATCCGGATGGTCAGGGCCGCATAGATATCAATGTAACGTTCTTGGCGCCGGACACTGAGGAATGACTCATGAGTTCAGCGAGATCCGGTGGGGTTGAACATCGTCCAGAGTCGCCATTAGTGCCTGCGCCCCCAACTTCCCCCATTCCCAGCTCCATCTCATCGAGCCTACCTCACCACGCTAGATACTGGCAGAGGTATGCTATTTGTTTGTTTGCTGAGTATCGAAGGATCGTTAGCGCTTGGTTTGCCAATTGCCACCTACGGTATCTGTGTCTTTCCCGTGGCCATCGCCAGGGGGAGGACTGTCTTCGTAGTTTGCCTTGCAGTATTTCGGGCATTGGAAGGTTTTATGACCATCGCCGCCACACCGTAGGCATTTGGCGTTGGCTTTCCGCGAGGCACGGTCCTCCCCGGTTCCCCATGGTGACATAGGTACATCCTTTTTCCTGGCGCCAGATGACTTATCAGACTTCACGCGCTTGGATGGGATCTTTGGAACGTCATTCATTTCTGAGATTGATCGTTGGAAATTATGCCTTCTTCCACCCACACGAGGTGACTTCCCTCATGGCTTCTGTTGCTCCTTGTCATATTTCTTCAGTTCAGTTTCAACATCTGCTGCTCGATCAAAGAGTTCATGAATGGAATTGAACTTACCATTGTGATTGGTAAACGGTTTGAGTAGTGCTAACAGATCGGGCTTCAACCCCGCCCAGTCTCTATCATACAGCATAGGTTGGAACTACTCTTCATCCAACTCGGCCGCTCTCCAATTCTGCCATGGTCAGGCGACATATGTCTGTACATTCTTGTTGGCATTGGAGTAGCCCTGCAGAATGTGGTAGTATGATTTCCTGGGGATGTTGGGTCAACAGTCCGTATCACCATACATCATCAGCTTTTCTGTAACTTGTGTTAGCAATGGTTCTAGACCATCACTTCGGGTCCTGGTCCGGGTCGAACCCAAACCATTGCCAAATTGGTGGACTGGGTTGTCAAGAAACCCGAACTGTCGACTCGGGTACGGTTCGATGATAAACTTGCAACCGCTCTGAATTCAGCGGGTTGTCAGCCGGTCGCCCAACGGGTCCATCCATTGATTCAATCAACACTCTTGCTTTTGGAGGATGTGAATAGTTCCTTATCAAAATCGCGTTTTCAACACCCAAGGATATGTTTTTGCATGCTTTGCAGCTTGCAATATCGATCAATTTGGAATCGGCATTTTACCTTTGATACATTGTATTTCTGCCTATCACAGCGGTCAATGATTCTGTTATGAATGCGAGGATCAGAGCGATGCATTGATTACGAAATATGCAACAACTAAAACTGTTGACGCTCCATTGACTCTCATTTTCAGGCTGCAGCAGAGAGCATGTTGCTGTTGTTTTTCCCAGTAAAGGTTGCCAATATTTGGTAAATGGATGTCAGGGACCAATCAGAAATTGAATCACCCAAGATTCAAAGCAAAGAATCGTCGACGCTCTGTCGACCCTCATTCTCAGGATGCAGCAGCGAGCATATCACTGTAGTTTTTCCCAGAAAAGGCTGTCAATATCTGAAAATTGGATGTCTACAACCAATCGGAACAGAAATTACCGATTATGCGAAGAGTAAAATTGTTGACGCTCTGTTGACGTTCATTCTCAGGATGTGGCAGGGGGCATGTCGCTCCAGTTTTTCCCAGTGAAGGCTGTCAATATCTGACAAATGGATGTCTACAACCAATTGGAACATAAATTACCCAAGATGCGAAGCTAACAATTGTTGATTCTCCGTTGACGCTCATTCCCAAGATGCGGCAGGGAGCATGTCGCTGTAGTTTTTCCCAGTAAATGCTGTCAAAATCTGAGAAATGGATGTCTCCAACCAATTTGGACATACATTACCCAAGATACGACTCAAACCATTGTTGACACTCATTCTCAGGATGTGGCAGGGAGCATGTCGCTGTAGTTCTTCCCAGAAAGGGCTGTCAATATCTGTCAAATGGAGGTCTACAACCAATCGGAACAAAAATTACCCAAGATGTGAAGCTAAACATTGTTGACATTCTGTTGAAGCTCATTCTCAGGATCTGGCAGCGAGCATGTCGCTTTAGTTCTTCCCAGTAGAGGCTATGAATATCTAACAAATGGATGTCTACAACCAATCGGAACATAAAGTACCCAACATGCGAAGCTGAAAATCATTGACACTCCGTTGAGGCTCATTCTCATGATGCGGCAGGGCGCTTGTCGTTGCCTCATGTGCCTATAAAGGCTGCAAACATATCGGTTATGCATCACAGTGACCAAATTTCTGTTTAATTACCATGCTTACAACCCCACAAATTGTTGACGCTCCATTGACACTCATTTTAATGTATTGTTCATTCAACATCTGCTGCCATGGATCATAGTTTTCATCATGATTTGAACATATTGGTTGTCTTTCTGCCAGATTGAGACTTGGCCTTGTGACACAGCCGAGCGCAGTGACATTGTTGCACTGTTCGCTCTCACACAACTCAGATTTCTGTATCTTGCCAAAAGCTTCATTGCACTTGCTATACATCTGATTATCAACCGATATTGACAAGCTACTGCTCACCATGTGCCCATAATATATCACTAACTAAAACTCTAGCTCAAGATACATGAAGAAGCTGGTGAAACATTGACGCATTCTGTCATACTGTGTATTCACTCCCTGATTCCTCCTCATTTTGATTGCGTTGATCGTCATTAACAACATTTCAGCCTGTCGCATTGATTTCCATGTAGGCTGAATCAATCTTGGAACATTTGGCGTGGCGCTCACATCCCGCTGCGCTGGGCAGTCCGGATCCTCGATTCTATTGATTTGCTCTATATCAGATTCAATGTCTGCCCTGCAATCGTCTTCGTGGTCATTTGGATTATCTAGGTCCCCATTCCAGTTATGTCAATCTTCAGTGTCCCAAATGCTTTCAGGTGCGCAATCTTCATCGCTTTCGACGGGATGATGGTTGATTCTTCGCAGTCGGCGGACATTCAATACCATCTTTCGTCCACCAGGGACGTCCTTTGCAGACACAGGTGGTGGCAATCGAGATTTTTCTGACAATTTGAATGCAGCTACACAATCATGTTGAGGGAGTGACCAGGATGCATTGACGATCTCATCCATGTCCAAAATGTATCCCACGGCGGTCATCTGCTTGTTTTGAGCGCAAGATTCGATTTGGGTAGCATGCAGGTTTTGGCTGCCCTGCCACATCTCCAAAAAGTGGTGAACCTTGGGCATTCGGTGCAATGTCATTTCCTCCGCCTCTTTCTTCATTTCCGTGTTGTTTTCTGTGTTCAGTGTATCCAATTCTGCGTCAGCGCCTGCCAAAATCCCGTTATGGGCTGGAGCAAACTGCCTTACAATGACGTTTTCGCGAAGAGTCTTGCCTGTGGCTTTTGACTGCCTCCAGCCGATGACATCTCAGCCTAAGGAAAACCTGGCCTCCACTCTGGCACCATGTGGTATGATAGAGAATATGTCGCATGCGGCATTTGAGAGATCGGCGTACTTGGAGTGCATCTCCTCCTGTTGACGACACCAGTCGGTTATGTCAGGTGACCAAAATGTCCTACTAATCTCCATTGGGTCGGAGCAGTAATCATTATGATTTGGATTGATTTGCCCCCAGTTCATTGCTGCTTGAGGGGGCGATTCAAATCGAACCTGGTGGCGGTCAATAAGCGTGCTGCGCAATCACTTCGTCCTGGTGTAGTGTAAGCAACATTGTCAGGCGTTAAGTATCCTTCATCATGGCTGGACAAATCATACTGATCAAAGGATGATTGACAGCATCTTAAAACCGTTTCGGAGGGGATAAGATTGCTACTCGGTAAGCTTTTGTATTCAGTGACTGGCACATGTCGATGGTAGGCGCAGGATTCATTCTCCACGTACTTCAGAAAGGCCTCTCGGTATTGGGTAGTATAGGATGTCTCTTACCCAGGAGTAATATCCATTCCTTTGTACCATTTTCTAAACAATCGTAACTTCCAGGTAGGATTGAGGATATGTGCCGAAATGAGAATCATGCCCGTCAATGAAGTCACTTCAGTGTAATATTTGGAAAGCCTCTGTCGAGCTAACTTCATGCGAAGAACAAACCTTCCTTGCATGGAGTCTTCCCCTGAGTCAAAGCTCGCATCACGCCATCCAGGTGATTGAACATATCATTGTACACTGTGATAACGTGATGCAATGTGACTGTATGCCTCTTCAACATCCACATGGTCAAATATCGGAATGGCCTCAACACCTCCATGACATACTTCACAATGGTCCATTCATCTTGAGTTGTGAAGAGTGGCCGGTAAACACCATATTATGGGTGTTTAAGGAACTTGGGTGTGAATTCACGTAATCGGATGGCGAGCTAGAGCAACTCCACGGTCAAGATCCAACTGATTTTCACATCCATAATCGGAAGTACCACGATGCAGACTTTGGCTTTTCGATAGTCAATGAACTTGCTTCGATGACCAGGTGTTACCGTAATCAATACAGCAAGCATTCTGTGCTATATGAAGGTCGATTTCATCACTTTCAGAATATCTTGAAATATGTACTTTCTCCATTATCTTTGCTAAACCTGGTTTCATGGCCAACACCTTATTGATTCTAGTGTTGCCCTCTTTTCAAAGCCTATCACTCTTCCCAATGTCTACGATTCTATTCACTCCAAATTGCTGATCACGGTCATGGTCTTCGCAAGACCTGGTGCGGCCTTTGACACCGAGACTGCTCATGAATGCACCCAAAACCAGCTGTATGACGTGCGCCATTCAAGGTATGTGGTTCCTCAATGCAGGCCACTCGATTCCTGAGGCCTCAAGTGTTGATTGCAGCACACGTGTCATCCAGTAATTTGAGGAGGCAATATAAGTCGTAATTCCAAGCAAACGCCCATCGCTAAGCTCAAAATGATCAAGAACATCCTTAAAATGTACGGCTAGCCCTGGTCCAGTATGTTGGCCCTTGACCCATCGTCCTTGATTAGCATTCAAAATGTGAAAAGAACAGGCGATCAGCCTCATCAAACGCAAGTTGAACTTCACGCGATGCCCAATTTCAATCAATATTGTGAGCAATGACCGACGTTATAGCTAGTTTGATTTTTGATGTCCATCCATCCAGAGCTAACCTAACTATAATTCGTGACGGCAAATGCTTCTTAATTGCAGCCACGGTCGGTGCATATTCTCTCTGGTGAATGTTGCTGAGGGTCGTAGCGGATGGCGGAACTATGTCATCGCCTCATGCCTTATATGACCGTCATAGCTCTAGATTTCATATAGCGTTCCATGGAATATGAGGCAAAACAAATCCTAACATGAGGTAGCAATTCCATGTTTCTTTGTGAAATTCGGAAGATTCAAAGTCCTTCGCTGCCAGTTTGGAACATTTTGTCTGTCATTTCTGTCAATATGGATCAACATGGATGTCAAATCTGATCTTCCTCTGCGAACTACTATTGTGATTTCACGACTACCTTGCCTCATCAGGATGGCCAAAGCTGTTACATCAACCGTCGAACTAGTCAATTCAGTAACCTCTGATGCTGTTAATTCCTTTAACTTTGTGATGTGGGCATTTGCCAGCAAGTTTTTCCTCATTCAGCTAGTCCCATGTTCTGATGGATGGCGAAGAACTTGATGACAAACGATACATATCATGCCAGGGCTGCCAGTCTCCTCAATTCCGCAGTGTAAATCGAATCGCCACGAAGGCACATGACTAGAATTATTCCCAGCAATAGGCCGCTTCGAGTCTATATTCACTGAACCTCACCACGCATCGGAGATGATTAGTAAAGTAAAGTCGCTCAAATCACAAATAAACACACATTCATTTTTTGGAAGAGATCATAACCTCGACCGATGAGGTGTTCAATGATTTTGAATCCGACATGGCGGTTGGAATTAGACAGCTGGGTAATCCGACTTGACAGAATGCCGCAAGTAACGATACAGCGAAGCAGACTGTGGGTTTTTAAATATTGACTCTACTGCTACCAGTAACAAAATCATATCTGTAAGACATTGCATGCATATTTGTGAAGTTGTATACCAGGATAGATTGCAAAGACTGCCCACGTAAAACTCGACTCAGGATCAGCACAATGCAGTTCATTGCTGTGTGGCGTTTGGAGCCTTCACAAAAACTGTTGACGCTCTGCGGGCGCTCAATTGTAGGAGGGAGAAGCAATATCGTCAAAAGAATTTTAGCCAATACAGGGTGCCGATGGGTTCATTGTTGGTTACCTACATTCCATTGCCGTTGGATTATCCAAGATGCATTATCAAAAATCGTTGACACTCTGTTGACGCTCATTTTGGGACATGGTCAAGATCATGTTATAAGCATGTTTTCCTAGAAAGTCGGCCGATAGTCTGATTATGGTTCAAAGTAGTCTCATAACCCCTGGATATTCGAAGATGCAAGGCCTAAAATCGTTGACGCTCCGTTGCCGCTGATTTTTAGGGCAAAGTGACGAGGTCTTCAACAGAAGTTTTGCCTAGAAAGGCGGCCGATAGTTTGATTATTGATCAAAGTAGTCTCATAGCCCATTGATATTTCAAGATGCAAAGCCTAAAATTGTTGACCCTCCGTTGACGCTAATTTTTAGGGCATAGTGACGAAGTCATCAAAAGCATTTTTGCCTAGAAAGGCAGCAGATAGATGGATTAGTGCTTAATGTTGCCGCACAGCCCTTGCATTTTCCAAGATGCAAGGCCAGATGTCGTTGACGCTCTGTTGATGCTCATTTCCAGGACATAGTAGTGATGTTGTCGCAACCATTTTTGAATAGAAAGGCGGGCTATAATTCGATTATGAATGAACGTTGCAGTGAAACCATCTGGATTTTCCATGATGCAATGCCGAAATCGTTGATACTCCGTTGATGTTCACCTTTGAGCTCACTTTCGAGACATACTAACAGTCCTTGGGTGCTCAACAATTGTACATAAAATCCATACAGTCTTGTTTGGTAGCCAGTATACTGTGTCAATGTATTGTCATTCGAATCCAAAATCCTCGACACATCTCACTTTCTGAGCCACCGCTATACACATCACTTGCATGATGAATGACGTAAGTCCATCGCATATCAGTGCTTTCGGCCGGCAATTCACTGCATCAAAATCCATGCCCTAGTTCTAGATATTTATACCGCGACATCCTCACTAATCCTGATCCAGCTCATTCTCCTTAATTCCCATGATGTACCATAAGCAATTTTCGATATTTCGACCATGTGCAGAAGGTCTGAGCAGAGAGTTATGCGGTTGGCTGCATGGATTAATGCAAACTGACAGCTGTCATTCATCTGGGTTTCAGATGTGCTTTGACTGCACCTTCTATGAGTTGTATGACATCACTGACTTCAACTTTGTCATTATATTTGGTCTCAAATTTAGGTTATGTTTTATCATTTAACCATAACAGGCGACACCATATACAGTTCATTGTTCGTCATTCTACTTGATTTGGCCTTATGAACATTTGCGTGGCCTGGATGACCCTTGCACAGACACTGACGAATAATCTTGTCTCACGACTTGGTCACTGAAATCCAGAAAAAGCTGACACATAACAAAGTAGGTGCAAATTGCTTTTACTCGAGATACGTGGTCAAAAATACCTATTTGGCAATGTATTCCTGTGGTTATGCAGCAGCCTTCACCATGTGTTCGTCCGAATCTGATTTCAATATGGTAATTAGCCAGGGATGCAATACGCTGGGGTAAAAGGTCATGGGTCGAACTGGCATCGCAATCTCCCTCTGTGACAAACTGGGTACCACGTCAGGCATGCGAGATATCATGTGATTGTCTGCCTGAGGGTTCTCCGATCCCAGCCTCATTTCACACCTTCACAGTAGAGACATCGCTTGCGGCATTTGGGCTTGTCTGGGGACGATATCCAGAACCTGTATAAGTTCCCCATATGCTGTTGGTGATGGTGTGGCTACTGACATGTCTGTTTGGGGCTTCACAACTGCCGGAACCCTCAATTCAGTGGTTCCGTACTTAATATCTGTGTCACAGAAGTAGCCAGCTGCGTCCCCCCATCCCAGTTGCCTCAGTTCATGAAGCCTAATCTGCTTCGGCCGACAGCTCTCCATCCGGTGCTGTACCATTTTGGAGATTGTGCCCATCACCCAGCCACGTTCATCATCTTCGCTCAGCTTGCCAAGCTCTGTATCTTCTTCATCATCATCCTTGTCTTCCCCATCCTCCTCATCTTGGGAACTTGCAAGATCGCTCAGACTATCTCCGATAGCATTCAAAAACTGGTCAAATGTTGTTTCAGGCTTTGTGGTTGTCGATTGTGCCTTTTCAACATTCCTCATGTGTTCCTGCTCTTGCATGATCGCTGTCTCTGCGTCTTGACCTTGCTTCCTTGCCACTGTGGTCTCTCAATCCACAGAATCCTTCATCCATTTCTCTTTGTTTTCATTGCTTAAAGAGTGCATTTCCCATCGTTTCTCCGCTGAAATCTTCCTTTCAGATCGTAAGCTACGCAATGCTCCCAATGCTCGGACCCTTTATGCCTCCAGACCACTGATACCTTGATTCGCTTGATGATGTCATCGTGTGGATTGCTTGGTCGATTCACCGTATTTGCCCGCCAGAAGTGGTGAATGGTTTCTATTCAGAGCATTGACCATCGTATCTTGTATTGACCTTGTTGTTGGGCGAGATGTTGGATGTTGGAAGATATGGACCACATGGAGGCAAGCTGCGTCTTGTATGTCATGGTTGGTAGGTTACATCAATTAGAACATTGCAAAATCAGCGTTTTGACCATCACTTAATTGGAAATAGTCATGCTAACCTTACATTTGAACTTGATGATTAGCGTGTGAATCATGTAACATCCCGGCAATGTCTTGAGACAAACATCACCAGACGTCCTTTCTGTCGAAGAAGGTTCTTTTTATATCTATCAGAAATGAGATATCAGCTGTGGTTCATCACAATATATCCCTGCACACAAACAAACATCATCGGATCGACTTACTGCCGATTGCTGGACCGTTGGAATCCCCTGCAGCTATACGTAGTGCAGCTATACGCAGCCGGAATCAGCTAGAATCGAAGGTGCAAGTTGGCTGTAACTTGTTCCATTTTGACTTGTAGCTCACTATATAATCTTCAGGACTTCCCACTTGTTTTCGTGATCATCTTCCTCACCATTCCATAACAGCAAGACATGGCTCCAGAAATACTTCAACCAGGTGCGATTGAAGCCGAATTGAGCCGAACAACAGGCGCTTGAAACAACGCGCCACCCGGTGTGACACAGCAGCAATGCAGACACCAGTTAGTTGACCGTGACGTTGCAATTGTAGCCACCAAGAATATGACCCAGCGCGCACCTTGAACAATAGTACTTGAAACTGGAAGCAGAAAGTATATGAAGCAGTATGCAATCGGATGTGAGCCAATCCATATCAATGTAGACCACAGTGAACGAGCAGTATAATGCACAGCTGGGGTCTGTAGAGAGCTACGTGACCAATTCATCACTGCCCGTACCGTGAAACCACCATGGGCGACCAAGGCTTATGTCCACCTAGTTCGCGAAATGGAACATCACGATGTTGTCAGTTCTAGGATTTCCTCAGACGAATTTGGTGATGAAAGTTCCCGGGATTGGACAGTACAGGCTTTAAAGACCTTTGAGGACGTTACGGAGTCGTAGATGGTTGAGGTAACAGCTGAATCTCACTCTAGAAGCAGGAACTAATTTCTTGTAGGTTTTTGACATGTCAGCTACTATGGCAAGACAAGGAGGTCGGGTACAGCTGGAACAGTCCGACATGCTTCTTGCCCTGAATATGGCCAAAATGGCTACAGCCGGGTTTTTGTGCGCTGCCATTGTGGAAACGCAGCAACAAATGAAGACTCCACTCGCTGAAGTTGGACAAGAGACGATGCGGGGTGTTGTGTTTCCTGGGCATAACGAGGTGAAGGCTGCGATAGCAAAACACCCTGCCATGGTTTGGGAAAATCAAACGGACAGGTGTCTTCCTTGCCAAAATGGCACAGCAAAGACTCCACAGAGTCGCTGGAGGCATAATTGCACGGGTGCACCTCCACCAAGACTGGCCCCACCGAGGCCCAGAACGCCACCTGTGCCACCTGATGACAGTATGAGGACTCAACGCTCCGAAACAGAAGGTGTGCCACCCGCATTTGTGTATATACATACTCCACCTCCCAGCACTCAATTTTTGAATCTTGATCCATATGCCAAGGATCGCATGCGCGATAAATATATCATTCCAGATTTGCTGACTGATGATGGTCCATCCACAGGTTAGTACACTATCAGCTGCGTGTTAATGCAGCTGACAGCGATTTTGTGGATGTCAGCAGCCTTTTGAGTGAACATGACAGCGAAGACGAGAGTTGACTTGACGGAAAGGGATTGTCGAGTATTATCACTATCTACAATCAGCGGACACTTTAAAGTATATTTCAAAGGGTATATCTATATGCATCATTAGTGAATAATGTAGTTAGAAAAGAGAATGTATATGAACCGCACAGAATGGCTGCCACAAGACCAATATTGATAAAGTATGCCAAAGTGAATGGTTCCATATTGCGGTTATGCCCGTGGCAGATGGAGCATCAATAGAGCGTCAACGATTGTAGGTCCTGTACGTCGGGTAATAAAACGCAATTTGGTAGTGAATACACATCATGGAAGTGTTGCCGCCCTTTATAGGCATAAGAGAAAACAACATGCTCCCTGCCCCATCTTGAAAATGAGCTTCAACAGAGCGTCAATGATTTTAGGTCTTGTTAGTCTGGTAATTATGAAGTAATTTTGTAGTGGTTATACATAACAACAGCATTGACAACCTTTAGACGCAGAAAAGAAAGCGAGATGCTCCCTGCCCCATCTTGAAAATGAGCGTCAACGAAGCGTCAACAATTTTTGGTCATGTTAGTCTGACAATTAAGAAGTAATTTTGTAGTCGTTATACATAACAATGGTATTGACAACCTTTATACGCAGAAAATAATGCGAGACGCTCTGTGTCCCATCCTGAAAATAAGCGTCAATGGAGGGTCAAAGATTATTGGTTCTGTACGTCGGGTAATAAACACCCTATTTGGTAGTCATTATACATAATTGAAGTGTTGGCATCCTTTATAGGCAAAAAAAGAGCCACACGCTCCCTGCCCCATCTTGAAAATGAGCATCAACAGAGCATCAACAATTTTAGGTCTTCTTAGTCTGGTAATTATGAAGTAATTATGTAGTGGTTATACATAACAACAGTATTGACAACCTTTAGACGCAAAAAAGAAAGCGAAACGCTTCCTGCCTCATCTTGACACTAAGCGTCAATGGAGCGTCAACGGAGCGTGAACGATGTTTGGTCATGTAAGTCGGGTAATAAAATGCGATTTGGTGGGGAGTTCACATAATGCGACTGTTTCCACCCTGTATAGACAGAAATGAAAGCAACACGCTCCCTGCCCCATCTTGAAAATGACCGTCAACAGAGCGCCAATGATTTCAGGTCTTGTTAGTCTGGTAATTAAAATGTAATTTTGTAGTGGTTATACATAACAACAGTATTGACAACCTTTATATGCAAAAGAGAAAGCGAGACGCTCTGTGTCCCATCATGAAAATGAGCGTCAATGGAACGTCAACAATTTTTGGTCCTGTAAGTCGGGTGATAAAAATGTGATTTGGTCGTGATCACACATAATGGATGTGTTGCCATCCTTTATAGGCAAAGAAGAAAGCGACATGCTCCCTGCCCCATCATGAAAATGTCCGTCAATGGAGTGTCGACAATCTTGGGCCTTCAATTATAGTTTATCGATGCGCACTGTGGCCGTTAAAGTCCATATACTCAGTTTTGGCTGTTTTTGTTGTCTAAAATGCTCATGAACACTTAGTTGCACCTTTGAAAATGAAATAGGTTGTTACTGTTCAGGAGGCTATCACGGGAATATGATTTGCTTATTTGCTCATAAAGGCTACTAATCACTTGTTTATGGATACATGCGATCAAGCCCCACTTAGATTACCCAAGATGCAAGACCATCAATTGTTGACGCTCCATTGACGCTCATTTTCAGGATTGAGCAGGGAGTGTCTCTCTACTTGTTTGCTATATAAAGGTTGTCAATACATCAGAAAATGACAATGCAGTACCATAGTCAGTAATTTGCAATTAACAGTAGGATATCTGAATGCGACCATAAATAGAAAAACCCGAAACCCAGAACCGGAGATTGGACCCCATGCGTCCAGCCAAACCTGGCAAAACCCGCCAGTTGACAGGTACAGGGCTGGGGTTGGACCGCCAAGAAGCAGCGGGTCATGTTTCTGGACGGGTCTAGAACTGAACCCAACCATTTGTCCGGGCCAAACCCGGACCGTTGGCGGGTCACCCGGACCTGTTGCTTACACTATCTGTGACGAACAGATTGAGATTGTTGAGGCATGGTGAGTTGTCCTCATGTAGGTCTTGGCCCCACGTGATTGGGTCAATCATAGTCTTCTTCTGCATATCGCGATTGGTGTGGTAGGCCCAACATCCAACGTGGTCCAGGGAATACTGAACCTTGCCAGTTCCATCGTGAAAAAGCTGTTTGCAAGTCTGGAAGTTCGATTGGAGTGAGCCGACACAGATTGCCAATGTTCAAGTACCGCTGCAGTAGCGTGATGGCTGTTCAGTCTTATACTTGTCATTCAGGTCTGAGGTCGATGATCTGCATCATTCTAGTAGTTCGGCGGTATGCTGGAAGAGGATTTCGATCATGTATTGCTGTCGTTCCACCATCGCCTCCAGGTTGATCTTGGATGGTGCAGTTGGTTGGTCATTATTGTGCACAGACTGAGTAGGTTCTGGAGTGTCATTGTCAAGATTGCTGTCATCCTCAGGAAAGGGGTCCTCGGCGTCGTTGATGATTCTGTTTCCCTGTTCTGAGTCTCTTTCAATTTCCACCTCAGTTAGGACTCTTCCGGTGACTGATCCAGGGGTGATCTGACTGACGAGACTTGCAATATCGAGACTGATCGACCTCTGAATTGTCTCTGCACACACATGCCCATCAGCACTGCGTAGAGGAAGTCTATTCGTCCATTTGGGAGGCATTGAGTGGTCAATTGCCTAGATTTGCAGATTGTGTAGGTGTCACGACATGTTTGAATAAAAAATAGCCATAATTGAAATCCTGTGAGCGAAACGTATCCGGTGACAGAGGGAGTGGGATCAGTGTAAGGGTACGTATGCCAGCATCCGGCTTAGAAAGAGAATAGAGTATACTTGTAGAGATAAGGTCACAAATGGGGTCAGAGTGATCCCATGCGTATATGTTGGTGGTGAGATTGTTCATCAACAAAAAAAATTTCCGTCCGGGCGGAATGGCTCCATCAGAGTGGACACGCTCCGTCAGAGCCGTCAGAGACACCCCAGCGGCGGATCACTCCGCGCCTGGCGTCAATTGAACGCGTCGCGTTCCATATCGCCCTCTGATCGCTGTTTCACTGTTTCTTCTCGTTCTGTTGGTCTTCTATTTTAAACGATCACTCTGGCGTTGTGGCCAACTGTGACCATACATCGGAATGGGTTCATTGGGTACGCGCTTGCATCGGGATTGCAATGCGATGGGTGATGCTGCGAAAATCTCTCCTCGCGTTCCTTCTATCTGCGTGCAAAATGCAATTCTCTCTTTACTAATTATACGGGATTGTGATGGGTGACGCTGCGAAAATCTCTCCTTGCGTTCCTTCTACCTGCGCGCAAAATGCAATTCTCTGTTTACTAATTATACACATCATTCCAAGTGGCCAGATCAATGTGGCTATTGACAATCTATCGCTCGTTCCGTCCGTCTCCTGTCTTACTAGTAGTAGCCATCTCTGGAATGATGTGCGCTCAACCCACAATATATCCCACGCTGAAAACTTGCAAAGCAATGGCTGCCGGTGCTTTTCTCACTTGTACAAATTTTGAGATGGGATCCAAGTTACCTGAGTTTTCAGGTATTGTGGTGAGCGGCAGGGCTAACCAGTACTCAACGAAAGCTCCATCCTCGTTTAGGAGTTTGATTTTGAATAGTCATTGCAGTTGCCACGGGAGACGCCCATTCAGCGCGCCATAACACCTCCCCGGGTGTTGCTTTACCCATACCCAGTCGTTCCGTCGATCCCCTCCGCGCCAGCTCTGGCTTCCTGTGCATCGACACATCTGAGATATGTGTTCACCACCTAAACCCTCAACTTGAACATTAATACCATGGTAAATACCGAGCTCCATTGCGTGCAGTTGTTCATGCAATATACACGTCTTGTTGCGACTCCTATGCTTGATAAACTCCCGCGTGCCGCTGTATATTGCCACGCGGTGCGTTGCGTCTTGTCTATTGTTGAGTAATGCTCCGAAGTCTTTGATCATAGCGTCAGAATGCTTTCCATCACGGCGGATTTGGGGCCCCATGAATTCGGGCTTCGCATATGACTGGGAGCCCAGTGTGGCAGCCAGATCAGCACTGGAAGGGAGGACTTGGCAGGTGGCGGCGCTGTTCTCCCGACGCTGAGCGAGGGCTTGGAGATTGAGCTCTCTGATTTTGAAGCAGAGAATGCGACGCTGAAAGGTGATTCCTTGCGGCAGGCAGTTGAGATTGTGATTGGATGCGTTCCAACCGTCCTTGAGGTTTGTTTTATGTGCTTGTTCATGTCTCTCGGCAGAATACTATTGCAAGGCTCCGTATCGACGAATCTGTTCAACCCAATGAGACATCAAGTGGATCTTCGGAAAGTTGAAGTCGGCATCCAACTCCTTGGAAACATCTATCTCGTGGCTGATATAATCCCGCCAGGTGTTGATTTTGCGCCGCTTCTTGGACGGCGTCCAAGTTTCAGCATTTGTTTCCTTGTCGACCTTTCGCTTCTTCACGAGTTCCGTTCTCAGGGCATTGGCTTTGGCCTTTGCCTTTTTGCCAGCTCACCCGAGTAAGAAAACATCTTTGCAGGTGTGAAAACAATGCAAGGCGTCCATCCATGTAGCTCAAAGTTGCATCATCGTGTGATTTATATCAAGCATATATATAGAATTCTAACAATGCCTGTGTGCACTCAATGGCGCGATTGAATTCGGGACTCTGAGCGGGGCTTCCGCCTCGTAGTGACTGGGTTACAACTCCAAGCAGGTACCGGCTCATTTCTTTCATCTCCTTCCCATTCCATTGAGAAACTTCCTTATATGACTTATGTTTTGGTGTGAGGTCGTGGTAAGCAGGCACGGATAACCAGATTGCATTGTACTTGTCTAGCCATTCGTGCGTCTTCATGAAGTGGAAAATCCACTTCTGGAGGTGGTCAAGCATGCCGATCTGCATTGTATGGAGGAGGTCGGGCTTCGGGAGGTCGCTCACGATACAGGGAATATGTCGAAACATGTTGAATCCTCGGTGGACATGGCGCGATGAGAGTTCGGCATCGGCTGCCTTGGTGTTGGCATCACAGCGCGTTGTATATACATTGTGATCCCGCCGGGGGTGTTGCTTGTCAGAAGGGACATAATCTCCAAGTTCGTTCTAAGGACACTCGCACCAAAAACAGACATGCCGCTCGAGATGATGTAGGTCGCTATACTCAGGGCACTCTCCAAGCCATGTTGCTAAAACCGGTTTGCAAAGCCTGAAGTTGCCATCTGCACAGAGAACGTTGTAATACCCACTCTCGGCGTTGGGATTTTGTTTAAAGGTGAGAGGCTGGAGTACCCGCCGGAGTACTTCGTTCAGCACCTCTCGGTTTGTTTGCCGCTGCTCATCCAGCCGCTTCTCAGGAATATTGCGGTTCTTGATTGGAATCGGCAGGAGAGCGACCATTACGACGGTGTGCGTTGAGGGCATCTGGCGGATCTTCGAAAATAGATTGCCAATTGTCATTTATACAGGCCACTCTTTCTTGTCGCCAGCAAAATTCGAGAGATGTGTTCTGTCGGACATGAAGATCAAGGGAACTAGTATATCCCCCAGTCTGAGCGTTGCCTTAACCTCGATTAGCACGTTATTATACTCAGTATCTCTGCTTACCGGTGTCTCCCACCACCAGTCCGCAGTGTGCATTTCAGTATAGAGGCGTTTCGGTGGATTATCGCTGTTAAAGCCACACTGAGGGGCGTAAATGAGATGCTCAGCGTAGGCTGGCTGCCGCATCAACCATCTCATGCTTTTGATGATGTCTCGACTCCAGTATTTGATAGGCCGTTGGTGATTGTCATTCCATCTCATATCCTCGAGAGTGTGTAGTTCCCACTCCCCGAGAGCCTGATCATCTGGCATGCTAGCCACGACCTTCTGGACGCCATCCCCATTTTTGAACCTTGGGAAACGCAGAGCGGTGTTTTCTTCCTTCAGCACGTTGTCATAGTACGTCTTCATACCTTTCTTCTTGATCCCGCACTGGATATATTTGTACTCTTCACCCGTCGCTTACGGGTAGTAGGGATTATTCTGTAGGTTCGTATCAAGGAATCCCTGAGCGTCGCATTCCCATGGCTCAGCAATGTAATCGCTCAGCGAAGCGCCGGCGCCGGGGTATGTTTCTATCCGCTGCAGAGGAGATGGCGGTGGTTGAGACTCCGAGTCTGCGATGTTTTAAAGGTGTTCGAGGTAGGGCAACGCGTCCAAGTCTTCGACTGAATCTTTGTTATCGTTGAATGCACAAAGCTGAGCTGGTTCAACGCGTTGGGGCACGCTGCGAACAGTCAGATTCTTTATAACTTGAAGGTGTTCAGGATCGTGTATTTGATATGTTTAAGTTGCCAGCTGTCTGAGGTGAACTTCTTTTGGCATGACAATTCAGGGCAACGGAATGGGGTCTTCTCTGGCATTGTCAACGACACGACAGCTGTGGCGTATTCACTGTAGGAAGGGACGAAAGTTGGAGCTGGGCCTGAGCAGTCTGGTGTGGGTATAAGCTCACAATACTTGAGAGATTTATTGAGCCTCAACCATCACGCCAGGAGTTGCAAAAACACAGCACGCGTGATGTCCCATAATACTATAACTAAATACAAAATCAACCCTGAGCAATCAAAAAACCTCGCGATGCGGGTAATAATCAATGCCCGAGATAAATATATTTGAACAAAGGAAACGAACATGCCCACAACCGTAACCCAAATGACCAAAACACCTCCACACGTGCCTTAATCAGTGCCTGAGATGAATAGATTACAGCAAAGGAAACTCACATGACAAGAACCCGACTGTAACCTAAACGCACGCCTCCTCTGCAACGCGGGGACTGGTTCACTCCTCGCCTACCGAGCCATCCGGGTGCGCCTCAGGGAGAGGGACATCAGCGCGAGGGACATCGGAGAGAGGGACATTGGGGAGAGAGACATCCGGGAGAGGGACATCCGGGATAGGGACATCGGGGAGACTGTCGCCAACTGCCGATTCGCCGAGTAGCTGCTGCTCCACATCAACATCCAAGGTGTTTCCGGCTGCCTCAGCTTCTCGCAGAGTTGGCGCTGATGGGCGAGGTTTTTGAGGCGTCACAAGCCCCAAGAACTCCAGCCTACTGATGGTATGAGTCTCCGGAGTTCGTGGTCGTGGGGGAGGCTCCGGGGTTTGTGGCCGTGAGGCAGGCGCCGGAGGTTGTGGCCGTGGGGTATGCTCGGGCATCTCCTGGCCTTGCTCAGGTAGCACGGTTGGCTCATCGTCTACCATGGTATCAGCATCGTCAGCGGATGTATTGACCATCTCTCCCAGGCGAATCGTCCGAGGTTCTTTGCGATCATCCTCATCCTTATCCTCCTCCTCATCCTCATCCTCCTCCTCCACCTCCTCCTCATCTTCATTCTCTTCATGTTCCTCCTCATCATCGTCCTCCTCATCATCGTCGCCATCCCTTTCCATATCCACATCGCCGTCTAAATCAACGCCATCCGGTGGGTCCACATCATCCTCCATGCGCATATCAACATCAGAATCATGTTCTGAGTCATATTCGCTGTCCGACTTCTCACTAGAGTCGGTATCATCATCTGAGGAAATTGACACTGTGGGCGATGCTTCCGGCTCTAAATATAGCCGCTCTTGTTAGCCCTCCGTGTCCGAGTCTGCCTCATACCGTTCCTTCTGCAACTGCAAAGCAATGGCACAATAATGTATATCCGTATGAGTCCACGGATGTGTTCCGGGATGAATCCCTTGATACAGTCCCGATCCAACGACAGGCGTTGATTTATAACTGATGTCGGCATTTTTGCCCTAGCAGTTGCCTTCCCATTACCTTTGCAGCTGCCCTTTGGTGCTATTGCTGCGAGTTGAAAATGAATCTACGTCCGAGGTGTCAGTATTATGATACAGTTGAACGTAGCGGGAGGAAGACCAGAGTGAACGTACAAAGTTGTGTAGGTTATCGGGTGTGTTTTGGAACGAGAGGCGTTGTTGTGTGCAAGTCACGTGATGTCGAGATAGTTCAGGATGCTGGTGGTGTGTTTAATTGCTGGCGGTGTGTTTAATACAGGAGAAAAGGTGAATCAAGGTGTAGGTGGGAAGAAGGGATATATATACTCGGGATCCTGCGATTTGGTTCATATCCTACGTTTTGTTGGTTAATGAACACCAAACGGCCTAGCCTTCATCTTGCACAACCACGAGGCACGTCATGAATGATGAGCCTCGAGACGAGATTTAGTACTCGTGGTGAGGACAGTTTGCGACGCTGGGCGTTGCTTTGGCAACACATACCACTTTTACCGCTCAGACCTCGTGCATCTCGGAGCAAACTCAGTAGTTCTCAAGTTGTCCCAACTGTGCAACCATCCAACATGGCTACCAACGCCTAGCAGTGGAAAAAGCACACCCAACTGATGTCATAGGATAGAGAATACGTCATTGTTCGCTTTGCGATGCGTTTAGCTCTCCCAAAGGGGGATTTCCACCGGGAAGCTGAAGATATACGCAATCGATGGTTCGAAGTATTTTGCCAAGAACAAGTGCAATACGATGATAATCGCGCCAAGATGGCATACACACCCTTCAAGCGGTGCAAATGGACCTTCAGACGTTACTGTAACAGTGCATATCAATGCTCAGTTAGATCTGAGTTTAATCTGATGGCAGTTAACCCCATAATTGAATGCTTTTGAAGGGATCTCGTCCCCGAGTATTGTCAGGGTTCAGAGTGTAGCGCAGTCTACACTGCGCCTCCCTTTTTTGTCGAATCTGTCCATGGTCGCTCACATAGGAGACTACCTTGCCTGCCGTTGCATATGGATGCAAAGGATATAATTCCTACCTTCTTAACGTCGAACATCGATATCGGAATATGCCTTCCCAAAGCCCTCACCCTGACACGACTCCGGTCGTACGAAATGTTTGAAGTCTTGCAAATCGTCAGAATCAACGAAAGCGTGGGCCTTCGGGCAATGCTCAACTTCCGCCTGCTAAAAGACGCGTTTCTGTACTGGCTGGCGAGAGGGATTCCTCTCCAGGAGGGAGTTCCGTACCCTCTACAATCCAAGGTCAGAACTCCACCCCCTCATCTTCGCTGAACAATTCTCGCGTTGCAGATATCACTCAACGCGTGACTTCCACCCCATCCGCTACCCAGCGGCGGTGAATAATTACTCCAACCGCCACGCCCGGTTCAAGCAGTCGTTACACACCAGCTCCCAGTGTAACGATACAGACAGAGTCAACGCGTCGTGTTGTATCCAGCCCCGCATCCGTCATTGCTAGCACTCCCACTCCTCTTGGCGGTCTTGAAAACCTGCCTACCCCCATCCCGGATCCGGAAACCCGCGCGATCATTACAAATCCACTGCGAACGCGAGCTACCGGAAAGAATCAGAGACAGAGGGAGTGGCAATTGCAACCACAGGCGTTGTCGACACTTCAATCAATGGTCTACGGCAGTCGCAGCGTGCATTGATTTGGTCACTCAGACATAAGGCGTCTTGAATTTGCAACGGGCAGACTCCTGGAGCTCTACATGTGGAACAGACGGCCGTTTATGAGTGCAAGTGACCTGGAGATGGTACGTTATGCAATGCGACACGTTGCCAAAGCATTAGCTGAAGGCCCATACTGAGAGATAATAGAGAAGTACTGGAACACCGCTATGCAGCAAAACAACATTTGGTCCATAGCATTTGAGGCGCGCAGAAATGAGATCTTGAAAGAGGTATGCTGAAGCAATGGCCCACGTTGGATATTACACGCTCAAACCAGTACCAGGTTTGAGCACAAGTCGATAATGTTAAATCCCATTTGATTCAATCAGCAAGGGACTACATAGCAGAGCTTTATGATCTCCACCACTTTGAATCCTCCTCAGAGCGTTTGGAATTCATTGATTCCCTTCTGGCAGACAATAAGTATCTTTTTCCTGTGGCAGAGTGTGTCGAAGGTGGTGTACGCGGTCCAAATCCAACACAGAGAGAGTCGAAAGATGCTAACGAATGGCCAGCGTCCACTTTACTTCCTGGCGGAAGCAATCCCGGTGTTAATCTATATCAAATACTATCATCGGCTGAATAACCGTGGTCAGTATGCTGATGGATTTCATAATTCCATGATTCACGACAAGGACGGTCCTATACCCTCGCCACTGTTCATGTTTACATGCACCACGTTGCGCCATGCTCTCGTGGAGTGGCAAAAGAACAAAGGTGTTCATCCGAAAGCGTCCAAGTCAAAGCTGAAAGTGGACAGACCTGATCGCTCGAACTACTTCAACTACAAGAATGATGGTGCTAAGAACGCATCCTGCTGCGCTGCAACGGGTCGCAAGTTGTTAACCTCTCCTCGCGTTTCAGACACGTATACAATCTGAATGAATACCTGGAACACACTACCGGAGAGCTACCAATAGAGGGTGTATAAAAACACTCCTGCGACAGACAAGAGTCAGATCCAACAGGCGGAGACCCCAACGCCTGCCGAGGTCATCAGCGTGGAAGCAGTGCGTGTTGACAATGCTATTGTTCTTGACTATTTGACCTCCGAAGTATTGCTTGAGGAGCCTGAGATCGGAAGCACTAACCCAAACATCCCACTAGACAACAATTGCACGGATGACGAACTGCATTTCGGGATGCCAGGGGGCAGCGGGGATTACCAAGATGAAGGTGTCGAAAGCGATGAGCGCGATGCCATCCCCACCGCCAGCCGGCAACGACGGCCTGCCACTGCACTCGAGAAGTTTGACCTAGGAACTAGTGATGTCGATGGGAATGAGGGCGACGATGGCGATGATGCGGATGCGGATGAGGAGGAAGCAGCATCGTTAGCCGATGATGGATCAACACAGAATGTGGAGGACTGAGGGCATAGTACTAGAGAGTGTGAAGATTGCACATGGCGATGATGCGGATGCGGATGAGGAAGAAGCATCGCTAGCCGATGATAGATCAACGCAGAATGTGAAGGACTGAGGGCATATCACTTGAGAGTGTGAAGATTGGACAGCATATTTCAGACCTGTAAAATACGATAATGGCGAAGCAAATGCAACGGCAAGCGATGTATCCGAAACCAAGACTGTATTGTAATAAGTGACAACATCTCAAAACTAAACATATATGGGGAGAGTGCAGCATCCGATATATAGTAATAAGCGGAGAGGTACAATCTGGCACTCGGCCAGAGAATGGCATATTCATTGCCAGGCATTGTGTAAAGTGCTTCAGCATATCTGCAGCCCCTGCGAAGAGTGTAATACACTTGTCATTCTGATGATGTGTATACGGCACCACAAAGTAAAGGAGGTACGTATGCAACGCGACGGGTAGCATGTAATTCTCCGTCAGAGGGTACGAGGTTCGGTCAGAGCTGTCAGAGCCGTCCGGAACACCCTGGTGTTTCAGACAGAAACTAGGGTCATTGCTGATGTTGGTCAGGATCATGATCCTAACACGCAGTCCATGGAGGGTTGTTGCTTACCTGGCCGCATGACATGCTGGCGTAGTCACACTAACCTCTGGTCTAGGACCTCCCCATTAGATTTGGTCTCTTTTTGGTGTTTTGTTTATTGTATTATTTCATTGGTCATATTCAGGCATGAAAGGCTGTGTTGAGAGTTTACGATGTTGGGATTAATGGTGGAAACGCTTGATTGTGTGAAATGCCCACTGGCAGCGATAGGACTGTGTGTATGGCTGTCATGTAATTGGTATTTTGGTATCTTTGCACAGCAGAAGTTAGCCCTAATAATTGGTGAAATGCGAGCGTGTTGTAGCTAGTTGCCGTAATGATTTCCATCCATAGAAATCTATTAACAGCCCTGGCCCATCCTTATCACCTGCCATTCTTAGTTCCAAATTCCCCTCCATCCTAGGAGTTGGAAGCATGCATGGTGGTAGAAGCCAAGATCCCAAAATCCTCGACAGGATAAGAAGACACATCATTATGATGCTTTCAATGATATCAATACTTTGTTTCTTTTATACAATGTTGGAATTCATTTAGTATTCATTCATTTGTATATCCTTTAGTCACTTGTGTAATTTTTTCGTACTTATCGCTCGCCGGCATTTGGAATCCTGACATGATGGCACCGCACTTCTCCTCCTCCTCCTGCTTCTTGCTGCACCAGGGGAATGAGAACATCTATCCATGACAAGGAGCTCGATGACAATCCGATCATGATGCTCAACAAGTGCATTAAACTGTTAGATGACAATTCAGTATCTGAGGACACGCCTCTTCACTAACCATTCAGGAAACCAATCGGCAAGCGGCTATAGAAGGATTCCATCACATCAAAACTTGCCAAACGAGTCACAGCAACTCACTCAACAACTACATTAGCACTGCCGCTAGATCCTGAGCATCAGGAGGTCTATCTTGTCTCGGAGGAGGAGGATGAATCAGAGCCTTCGCTGCTAGCATCTAAGAATGCATTCGATTAAGTGTTGAAATGATTGAATTCACCCACTGATGTATGGAGCTACCAGAAGAAGGATTTGAACCAAGCCGGTGAGCAATTGGTTACATGGAAAGCTCGAAATCGGTGGCAATATGAATTCTTTGCGGGCGACATGACTGGCCTCATCGTCGGCTTAGAATGAAATGCAATAACAAATGCTTCAAGCATTCCGGTGATGGTCATGGCACATATGAAGTCTATAGCCAGCAAATAGGTGATGTGTGTGAATCCCTTTGCCACAAATGCGGTAAAGACCGCCCGGATTCATAGTTGGCATTTTGAGGAAATCACCAGGATTGATCCAGCCCAGAGAAACTCCAACCATCCACATGCCTACATTTCAATGGTAAGTCAATCGTCTCAACAATTGTTTTCATCGCTTACATTGTGCGTCAGGCTCACGCAAAGATTGATTGGTCTTGTGCAGCAATGGTATACCGCTGCAATACGTCAATCAAGTCTAAGTACGGATTTCAATCAATGTCGCCTATTGAGATCCGGGAACTGGTAGCCTGCCTATTGGCCAACGACAAGTTTACATGTACCACAAACATTCATCGGTTAAGTTCAAAGTTCCTTTCATGTTTAATCATGGTCTTGACGATTGATTAAGATATGGAAGTTTCGATTTGCAGTGACTGACATTGTGGATCTTACTCACCGGACATACTTCTATAGCATACAACAATTGGGAATTACAGATACATTATTCATTAATACGATCAAGCCGACATTGATTGCCCTCACTGCGGGAACCATCCACCATTGTTCGTCTGCCTGGAGAACAGGCAAGTTTAGGATCCTGCCAGAGTTTGGTTCATGGGGTGCAGCGTAATATCAGTGTAATACACGAACAATTAATCACAACATTGTTTCTGCATGCAGAGTTGAATTTTGTCGTCTCGACCCGGATTGTTGTTCTTCCTCGCCAGAGGTTGACGCCCACTCGATACACAACATCCATAGCATAATTCGTAGAAGGATTCACCCAACCAGTACAGACCCAGCAATGGCACAACCTCACACTGATCAGGGCAGCGTTGATGAGGACTTCTGTGATTACATCATGGAGGAGCTGACAGAGCACCTGGACAATTCTTTTAATCATCTCAACAGCTTTGTTGCTGCTACTGAAGCTTCCATGCGATTCTCAGCTTTTCTGCCTATGGGCGGATCTGCCATCGCCAGCAGTAGCCAGCCTGTCCCCTGCAGCATCAACAACAGCAACACCGACGACATCACCAACATCCTCATCATTGAGAATGTCGGATTAGTCCATGGATATATGATTGTAGAGGGTGCGATGGCCCTTGGTGGTTAGGAATGCTGTTGGTGATCAAATTTAGGATTTCCTTTGTGTGCTATTTTATTCTAGGTTTTGTCAATAGATCATAATAGGAGTGAATGTAATGGAACTGATCGTGTACTGAAATCAAATCATAAATGCATCAAATCATAATTGAGATAATGTGTAACCCTCCTGCGAAGGTTGAACCGCAAGCTACTGAACAATGTTGTATCAACACATTATATATTGTGAACTACTTCTGTGTGCCAACTATCATTGGTCAACATAAGCCATGAGGGATCTTTAATGACAAGAACTACACCCTTCATTAAACATACGGTGGGAGTGCCATCACGATCTGGAGGGCAAATCAAATTTGATGATGTAGGAGTATGCTGCGAGAGACTTTGTGATATTGCTGAAGGAAGCGTGAACCATCCGTCAAGTGCTCGTTTTCACATTTGCATAAGTGTGTAAACTGGTCATCACACTTGCAAACAGCTTCGCGATGACTCAAAGGACACTGAGGAATGTTCAATCCAGGCAACATTTCAGGGAAACCACGATTTTATTTTTTTGAGTTTGTGTGTACAATAAACTAAATAAATTTAATGAAGGAAATTTAGTTTTTGCTGATGCATACACTGTGCAGGATACGATTGTATTCTGATCAACAACTGCCAGAGTATTGGGCATCACCAGAGAAGTAGTCTCAGAGCACGTGGAGAGCTCATCGCTTTCCATTCGACGTATCCGGGAGCTCCAGGAAGCCCCTGGAAAAATCAGTTTGATGGTTTAGAGTTGCCAAGGTGTTCAGTTATGACTTCCAGACGATCTTACATTCGGCAGATGAGCCAGTTGCTGGCATGTTATCTCTCATCTGTCGTCTCTCATCTCTCATCTCTCAGTGTACCTTGTTGTACAATACTCTCGATATTCCGACGACTATAAGTGTACCAAAGGACACAGTTTCCGCTCCTGTCACCCCTCCCTTTTAATCTACCACCTACGTATCGACCACCTCCAGATCAACCACCTCCAGATCAATCACCTCCAGATCAACCACCTCCAGATCAACCACCTCCAGATCAACCACCTCCAGATCAACCACCTCCAGATCAACCACCTCCAGATCAACCACCTCCAGATCAACAAC
>Ga0307512_10001176_pt1 | contig 37973 bp, 43 predicted proteins | sample 14_EM_MG_FD_200267 | JGI IMG/M metagenome (GOLD analysis project Ga0307512, IMG submission 200267) | Populus trichocarpa ectomycorrhiza microbial communities from riparian zone in the Pacific Northwest, United States - 14_EM | ecosystem: Host-associated > Plants > Roots > Unclassified | place...
GTTGATGATGTCAACAAGAGCGTAGAGGAAAACGACGAAAGTGATTTGACAGAGCTGGATATTGAGGAAGGAGAGGGTCTCGACGAGTACAAGGATGTGGACGAGGAGGAAGAGGAGAGGAAGAGGACGATGTAGAGGAAGAGGGCAACGAGGAAGAAGAGCTGGTTTCAAGTCAGGATATAGAGCACAGTGTAATTGTAGTTGCACTACGACGTTGAGTGTAATTAGCACTTTGTATGTATGCTCCGCGAATGAACCAGTCCAGTCACGGAGGTGGGGTGCAGGGGTACACTCCGTGAATGGACCGGTCTCTCCGCGGAGGGACATCCTCCGTGACTGGACTAGAACAAGATGCACTCCGAGATGGTGATCAAGCGAGTTTCGAGATACACTTGGAGGCCATGATCGTGCGAACTTTGAGGCCGCGATCGTGCGAGTTTGGAAGCCGTAATTGTGCGAGGTTAGAGACACACTTGGAGGCTGTGCTCAAGCGTGTTGGGAGATGCACTTAGAGGCCGTGATCGTGCGAACTTGGAGGCCCAAATCGAGGGGATTTGAAGATACACTTGGAGGCCGTGATCGAGTGAACTTAGAGATGCACTACGAGATCGTGATCGAGTGAGTTTGGAGATACACTTGGAGGCCATGATCGTGCGAACTTGGAGGAGGTGATCGTGCGAACTTGGAGGCCGTAATCGAGTGTATTTGGAGATAAACTTGATCGAGTGAACTTAGAGATGCACTTCGAGATCGTGATCGAGCGAGTTTGGAGATTCACTTGGAGGCCATGATCGTGCGAACTTGGAGGCCGTGATCGTGCGAGTTTGGAGATGCACTTAGAGGCCGTGATCGTGCGAACTTGGAGGCCGTAATCGCGCGAGATTGGACGAGTACTTAGAGGCGGTCAATGGACGGCGCACCGGGTGCTGAGACTCTATTCATCAGTTAGTTAACTCGCAACCGTGGGAACGTGACAAGCTGACTTTACCTTTGAGCTGTCATGGAGAGCTGGCTGATGGCGGTCGATCGTGTAGTCAGTGTTCCCAACAGGCCGGGCCAGCCCGCAGTTGGGCCTGTGGCCCACAGGCTGGGCCAGATGAGGCCGTTTGGTTTTAGAAACTGCGCAGGCCAGGCCGACGATTTGACAGCCTGGGGCATAACTGTGGGTGACTGGGCGGACTATAGGCTTTTAGTGGGTTGCATATGATGACAGTCGGTGAATGATGACTTGCAGTCGCTGCTCTGATTGGTCAGTGCAACGTGTCAAACAACTGATTGATAATCAGTTTCAACTTGTGCCTGCGGGTGAAATCCAGCAGTTTCTCGTAGTCGCCACTCTCATCTGTCAGCGCCAGGTGACTCACAACTGATTGACAATGTAGGTGCAATCCAGCAGTTTCTCGTAGTCGCCACTCTGATCTGTCAGCGCCAGGTGACTCACAGCTGATTGACAATCAGTTGAGAATGTAGGTGAAATCCAGCAGTTTCTCGTAGTTGCGATTGGAGATCAGCATGACCAATCTCTCCCACCACTCTTCACATATGCCCAGTATATAGTATATGCCACCTCTTGATCTCTCGCTCATCTTCATTTCGAACTACTGCCCACAACATCAATATCTGCATCTTATACACAATGTCATTCCATTCAAGTTCACCCTCCCATGACGCAGCAAGCGAAATATCTACACTTACATCGGCTCCCAGTGGCCTTTTGACTCCTACCATCGCCAGTGATCCAGGTGCAGTTGCCGCTGGCACTCTAAATGGCGAGGTTCCTGCAATCTTTCGTTCACAGAAGAAAGTACGCAAAAGCTATGTCTGGAATGCAGAGAATGGCCGTGAGGTAATTGAAGATGGCAGAATCAAGTGGTGCTGCAATCGATGTAAGGCCATCACCAGTCATCCTCCTTGAATGGTACTCACCACAATTCTTAGGCCCGAACCCAAGAACTGCTCAGAAGTATGCAGATGGCTCAACACGTAATCCTTTGGACCATCTACGAGAAAAGCACAATATTGGGCCTGATGGACCAATCACTGCCGGTCCTGCATCTTATCAACAGTCAATTGAAACAGCATTTGGTAGGCTACCTGCTGCGATTGAATTCAATGCCGATATCTTTAAGACCCTCCTCCTGGCTTGGATATTCATGAACAGCATCAGCTTTCGTGTTGTTGAACACCCACTGTTTCGGTTGCTTCTATGGTATCTTACTGCCTGCGTAAGACTCACACTCATTTCTTACTGTGTTGGTATTCAGCAATTGACATAGCTATAGAAAGCAAATTACAATGCAATTCCAAAGACATTACCATGTAGTGGAGATACTGTTCGGAAATGGATACTATCTTTCCATTATGATATGCAACTTCGTATCAAGGACTCTCTACGCTTGGTGACAACACGAATCCACTACAGTTTCGATTTATGGACGGCACCCAACCATCGAGCATACCTTGGAACAGTAGGACATTGGATTGATGAGAGCAATCAGCTTCGAACTGCTCTGCTTGGGCTGCGTAGATTCAAAGGAGCACATAGTGGAGAAAATCAAGCACAATGTTTCTGGAATATTGTCTGTGAATACGAGGTACAACATCTGATTGGAAAATTCACCATGGATAATGCCACGAACAATGATACTGCACTTCAGTTTATTCGCAAACACCTGGAGCAGATTGGAATCACTGACTTTCATCCAGTACAGAACCGAGTACGTTGTTTTGGGCATATCCTGAACCTCTGTGTTAAGGCTTTCCTGTGGGGTTATGATGTTGAGACAATTGAAAGGGAAATTGGACTGGGTGATGATTATCAGGAGGATCTTGTGGAACTCCTCCGGTGGAGAAGAATGGGACCACTGGGACGACTGCATAATATCCTCATATATATTACTCGTACACCACAAAGGATTGACCGCTTTGAGGAGAGAGTCCGAGCCCATAATCCAGATGAAACTGTGTTTATACCAAAGATTGGAAATATAACCCGCTGGTCAAGTGACTATGAGTCTCTAGAAAGAGCCTTCCGACTGCGCGAACCAATCAATGATTTTATTACACAGAGTATTGGCTTGAATCGAGATGGTGAGCGGGACAACACAGAGCATGCACTGAAACATGACGAGTTAACACCTGACGATTGGGATGAGCTGAGAATTGTGATGGATATCCTTGAACCTTTTCGCAGATGGACAAAGCTTTTGCAAGTAAAGCATGCCAATGGATGCATTGCTGATATACTTCCGGCTATGGACGAGCTTCTTTCACATCTGGAGCAGGCGAAGGCACAGTATGCCACAAGGGTTGGCAGTCATCTAGTTACCATGATCAACAATGGATGGGCGATACTTGACAAGTAGGTAACACACTATTCCAAACCAGATAGCTCTTTGGACCATGTCAATTGCTGCCAAGTTGCTAAATAACTGGCAGATACTACGTTCTTACAGACCTCAGCCCAGTATACTATGCAGCGGTTGCACTGAATCCTGAAATGAAGCTTCAGTACTTCCGAGAAGAGTGGAAGGATCGACCAGATTGGATTACCACTGCAGAGCATGCTGTGACGACAATGTGGGAGGAGGGTTACAAAGGTGCACCGGCATTACAAATAATCGAACCAGCAGAATCTTCATTGGAATCATCACAGCAGATTGAATCAACTTCACAACTGACTGCATGGCAAAGAAAGCGGCGGGCCTTGCAGGCCGTGGAAACAGGTGATGTCCTGGCTCGATTTCAGGAATCTGGAACTGAAGATGCTGATGATGTGATATCATATTGGGCTGGCAAAAGAAAGGACCCACGCTGGAAGGATCTCGCCGGAATGGCTCTTGAGATTCTTAGCATTCCGGCAATGTCAACCGAACCGGAGAGAGTCTTCAGTGGAGCGAAAATCACAATTTCAGACCGCCGATGCCGTCTTGGTGATAATATAATTGAGGCTTTGGAGTGCTGTAAGTCATGGGAACGAGAGGGTCTGATTTCTGGAGTGCACACTGAGATCAATGAGATGGAGCATATGTTGGAGGCATTGTATCAGGAATCGATGGCCAAGGAAAAGTAGACTATTGGAAATGTATTACTAGATGTGCCAATTTGAAGTTCAATGTCTGGACCATAGTTACCTATAGTTACCTGTAGTCAAACTGCAGGCTTTTCGAACCATGGTTTACCTAGGCACCTGCAGTTCCCACCTGCTCAAAGCCTGCAGGCGTGGGCCGCTCCAATGGCCTGGCCTGCGATGCGCGGGCCCGGCCGGGCTTGTTCTGAAACTGGCCCGCCTGGCCCACCAGGATCAGTGCGTGTAGTGAGGCACGCCGGAAGCTGAAGCCACATTCAAGGGTCAACTCGTAATCATGAGAATGGAGGGAATATTGAGTAGATGCTGTACTCGGTGTCAACTCATGATCATGACAAGGAGAGATAGAGAGAGATGTCTTAACTTTGTGTTCCGCAATGATGGTAGAGTTGTGGACAAGAAAGAGAGAGATGGGGATGAAGATGAGAACGATGTGGAGGATACGAGCGGATGTGACAAATCAGGGGTACGACTTGCCTGATTGGGTTGAGACGACCTCATATCGGTGTAATTGCCTGCCGGATCAGGACTCGTACCTGCTGTATCGGGGATGATAAATTGACTCGCACACGAAATTCTCTTAAGTCCCAGTTTCTCATGATGATTTCCCCCATCACCTCTCATCTCTCTCTTTCTCGTCCTCAACTCTACCATCACCTAAGAACACGAAGTTAAGTCTTCGCTCCCTATCTCTCCATTCCATGATCAAGAGATAACACCGAGTACAGCATACACTGCGTACTGCATCATCCCATGATAGACTGTCTCCCGCTCCCAGCCAGTCTCATCTCTCGGCAGACCATGTTGTACTCAATTCTCTACATTCCCACAATTACGAGTTATCCATTGAATAGAGTCTCAGCTCCTGTCGCGCCTCCCTCCCGAACTACCGCATCCAGATTGACCGCCTCCTAGTACTCCTCCAATCTCGCTCGATCACGGCATCCAAGTGCATCTCCAAACTCGCTCGATCACAGCCTCCGAGTACATCTTTAAGGAGAGATGGCGGGTGTACAGAAATACAGGGGTAACGGAGGTGGATAGAGTGAAGGGGAGTATATATTCGGCAGACCCCGGAGTAGATAGACATCATCTTATTTCCATCTCATCTTATCATACAATGAAAATACACACTCTATCTTTCCCAACTTTTGGTCTCACTCACTCGATCCGAGATGTCAAAGATCCACTCAATTGCGTGGATCATCAACGCCGGGTAGTATCATATCTTCTCACCCGATCCCTACGCTCCTCGAACCAGAACCGCACTTTCTCATGAATTTATTTTGGATGTCGCGAGAGGTGCGGCGGTGTGTTGATGATGGGCTCTCTGCCTTCTAGCTCCATCGTTTCACCACAACGGCCTCCAAAGTGGTGCATCTCTTAGTTCTCTCAATGGGCGTGTCCAGGTGCTCCTCCGATTATGCTCGACTACCATCTGTGGCCAGATTGACCGTATGTATATATATACAGAGACTTAAATAATGCATGCCATATTATGATGTAGCAAATCTTGTGACTGTAACAAAGACGAATATGATAAGACGAAATGCCTTGTGGTTGTGTGCTGTGCAGCGGTCTCGGCTGCTCTCGAAGTCTCCCGCAGAGCTGCGCAGCGGTCTCAGCTGCTCTTGAAGTCTGCCGTAGATCTGCGCAGAGGTCTCAGGAGCTCCAAAATATGACTATCCTATAAGTCAAATCTCGTAGCATCCTGAATGCACCTCCATAACTGCAGGTGCTTTCAGGAGCACCTTAGAATGCTCTTTCAGAGTCTGAGAGCACATTGCTTAGCTCCAGGGGAGTCTGGGAGCATCTAGAAGTACTTAGAAGCACTGGTGAGGTCGCCCGGAGTGTCTGGGAGCATTTGGTGTTGCTTCCGGACCTATTTACATTTTGCTGATGAAAGCGAGTCAAAAAGCAATGCTAAAGTGGGTGGCAAAATGACCCGAGAGCACGATGAACAAAAGTCTTGGCGAAACAGAAACAGCGCGTGAAGTCGACAACAACGATAGCAATTAAAAAACGGACGTCTGCAATCGATTCTGGACATCGAATTGACCCCGGAGTGAGCATCCCAGCACCAGCGAGACCGCAGCAGGAGGGTGCGCACAGGAATCCACACCATGGAGTGGGTTCGCATCAAGGCTTGGAAGAAAACGCGACGGACGTGACGTGTCGGCCATCGGGCAAGCGACGACAATTACTAACAGGCTTGCCTCCCAGAGGTGATGACCGGATTCAGAATGAGCAGGAGGAGTGACCTGGACGCGGGAGAAGCTGGAGATGGGAGGAGCCACGCGCCTATGGAGGTGGCGATGGAGATGGCGATGGCAGCGACATCCATCGCCGCGGAAACTGCGGGCGCAACCATATTTGAGCTGCTGGAGGGAAACGAGAACGGACAATGGAGAAGCAGGAGCGAGGCCGCAGCGGCCCCCAGCGACAGGAGGAGCCGCATGGAAAAGACGATAGGTCAGCAGCCACAGGAGCTAACGCAGCTGCACCGAACAGTTGGACACCAAGCAAACCTGTGGAAAGTCCGGGCAGCCCATGAAGAGGCACAGTGGCAAGGAATGATGGCGTGGATGCCAGAGAGAGAGCAGGAGTGGGAAGCCCGCCATGAAGACGACAAGCTGTGGGGGGCGGGCATCAAGCACATGATCGCAAAGGTCATGAAAGGAGTAGCACCACGCCAGGAAGAGGGAGACAAAGAAAGAGAAGTGACTGTGAGGACGGACAGTGGGGGGATTGAGGCCACCCAACATGCAGACACGACGCGAGAAGAGGGACCAGAGAGGCGCCAGCAGCTCCAGCAGCAACCGAAGCCCAAACTGCAGCTTAAACTGCAGCCTCAACAGCAGCCCGCGCCCAAACCAAGGTCAGCACCCACACCCGTGAGACGGTGGGAGACCATCCCACCCCTAGCCAAGAGCCAGAGGGCATCTGTCCGCCCAGGCCCAGGCCCAGGCCCAGGCCCCGCCCCGACGCATGGATCGTGCACGGCGGAGAGACGCCTGTTATTAAAAAGAGACGAGAGTGTACTGCTCTCCAATAGAATGGACCAGGAAATTGAGTGAGCAATCAACATACGACTCTTCCACCACAAGGCACTGGCCCACAGTAGGCTCATGAACACCAAAACGAATGCCAAGGGCGCGATCACTGCAATCACCCACGCGAATGCGACATCAGAGCTGGGTCTGCAATACAGCGACCCCATCATCCCAGCTGCGAGGACGGTCGACAAAGGAGTCGTGGACGTCAAAGAGAATGAGTCCTGGGAATGGCTCAAGATCCACACAGTCCTTCTCATACGGTACATGGGGAATGGCACGGAAGGCCCGCAGATGATGCGAGATGAATTCGAAGCGGAGAACAAGGGTATAGTGATCCCCACCCAGGTAAGATGGCTGGCGAACGCCCGTGCCATCATGGAGAGGAGGCAGAATGGAGAAATGGCCGTGTCATTGGTAGTTTTTGTCATAAAGGGCAGCAAGGTGGCACAGACCTTAGTCGAAAAAGGGATCAAGGAGGCGGGGGTGTGGTACCGAGTTGAAACGTCCATGAACGAGGGACCTGACAGCTGGTGTGAGCTCTGCTGTGGGTGTGGCCACATCGAGATCAAGTGCAGCGGCAAGGACAAATGTGCCTACTGCTCAGGCCATCACCGGACAAATAACCAAAAGTCCATTATGGTGGGATGCACTGCAAAGCAGGGATCACTCTGTGGGCACACGCTGGAAAAGTGCCGTAATTGCAAAGGAAATCACATCGCGTTCAGCAGCAGGTGCGTGAAGAAGAGGGAAGCCACCGAATCGGCGCAGCTGGGCAGAAAGATAGGGCTAGCAGGACGAGCATCCGAGCGTGCAGCTCGGGACATGGCAACGGGCTCGAACAGAGAGGTGCTTGGCCCTACGACCCAGGGGGTGGCAGGAGGAGAGGGAGATGAAGGAGAGATAGCGGATGGGGACGAGGAAGAGGAGGCGGCGGGAGAAGCAAGAGACCTCATGATGGCGGAGATTGACACTGCTACCAGGACCGTGACTGATACCGAAACTGAGACTGAACTGGGAGTCCTGGCTACCAGTGATCAGTGTGATCCAGCACAACTGCGCAAGGCCATATGAGTGGACCATTGCGGTGCTGGATACAGGAGTCTAACGTAGGGCGGACGTAGTATGCTTGCAACAGCCACTGAGACAAACAGGAGAAATTGGGATGAGTCATTCGGGATATGAAATAAGAAAAAGAAAACGAGTTTGGACGGCGATACGGAAGTGGAGTGGCCTGGTGGTTGATGAACGGACGGATTTGTGCAGAGGGGCCAATGGCGATGTTATCGCTACCGACGTCAGGAGAAGAGGTGAAGAGAATACCAGGATTGTCAACGTTTACGATGAGAAAGACGCGCAGTCGGGGGAGAGAGAGAGATGGGCGCAAAAGTTGAACTGGCAGAGAGTCGTTCGGCAGCGCGGCACTGTCCTCGCAGGAGACTTCAATGCCCAGAGCAAACGATGGGACCGAAGATGTCAAGTGCAGCAGAGTGCAGCTTTTTTTTTTGTTTGTTTTATTCATACTGTATGCACTCTAATTAGAGTATGACAGGACCAAATATCCCCTCCGCCTCCGGGCGAGCCGGCTAGATGGCGGAGCTCCCACCTGCTACCCATCATTCCCTGTGACACATGAAAAGCAAAAAGATCCAGAAGAACAAAAGAGATCAACAAAAAGAGAGACCACCGCTCCAACCGCCCTTACTCGCGCTCCTCCTGCCCGCGCTCCTCCTGCCTGCGCTCCTCCTGCCTGCGCGCAGAGTGCTACGTTCTGGGAAGGCGTGATCGACGAGAAGAGACTGGAGGTTGGAAATGACGGCAGGCCCACTGACCATTGGACAAGGGTGGACCAGGAGGGCGAGTCGGTCATCGACCTGACGTTGGCAAATTGACCAATAGTAAATTGGACCATTCTGGCCGAAGACCACGCCACTGGATTCGACCATTAGGTTATAGAATGGGAGGTGGCAGTAGACAGGCAGGAGGAGGCGGATCTTGAGAGGGTAGTAGGGTAGAATTTAGCTGCAATGACGGAGAAAGACGCGGAAGCAGCGGAGAAGCTATGGATGGAATTAGCGAAAGAGAGAGCTCAACTAGATGTAGAGTGCACAGAGGACGAGGTGGAGCAGGAGGCTGCATGGGGTCAGGAAGCAACGAGCAGCGTTCTCAACGCCACGGCAAAGACAATCAGGATTTGTGCCAGGTCAAAGAGGTGGCGGAACGCTGACATCCAACAAAGAAGAAGGACGGTCGGGAGGGAGAGAAGGACAAGACGGAACTCGGAGGAGGCGGCCCGGGCGAACGCAGTGGTCCAGAAGTTGATCCGGCAGTCCAAGAGAAAAATTGAGGGCGACTACTTGTAAAACCTTAGGGGAGTCGGGGTATGGGGAGCGGCACAATACACGAACCCTCGAGCGGGCATGACCGAGGAGGCCTTAACAGACAGAGAAGGCAACCAAACAAACACATCCTTGGAGAAAGAGGAGATGCTGAGGCACGAATCCTGTCCCCCGAACGATGGCGACCAGTGCTACAAACTGCCTTCAGTGGGAAGCGCACACCCACGCGTCACTGAGGAAGCAGTCGAGCGACCCTTTTTTTCACAGTCATTCAAGAAACCACCTGGAACAGACAAGCTGTAGTTTGGCACTATACAGCTGCCGTGAAAGTGGGACAAAGAGAGGATCGTGAGGCTGAGGAGGGCGGCAATTCGCACGGGCAGACACCCAGCAGTATGGAAGCGGGCTAGCGGCGTGGTGATTCGCAAACCGGGCAAAGACGACCACACAAACCTGCAGGCCTACCGCTCTATATTGCTCTCAAGCTGCATGGAAAAAGTTGTCGAGAAAGTAGCACCAGAGCTGCTGTCAGAAGAGGCGGAAAGGAGAGGGCTACTGAGCGACGGACAATTCAGACGCAGAAAAGCACGGTCAGCCATCGATGCAGCGGGCATCATGGTCGACGGAGCTCACCCAGCCTGGACAAACGGCCACATAACGGGCGTGCTTCTAATGGACATTAGGGCAGCCTTCCCGAGCGTGGCAAATGGAAGACTAGTCAACTTGATGAAGGTCACGAAAATGGACGGAGACCTTATACATTGGACGGCGAGCTTTCTGTTGGAAAGAACAGTGGAGATGATAATCGAGGGCAATGCCATGGAAAGAGACCGAGTGGAGGCAGGGGTCCCGCAAGCCTCACCTGTGTCACCGATCCTCTTTGCGATCTACACCTCAGGACTAATCAAGTGGGTCGAAGGGTAAGTATCAGAGGCCGAGGGGCTATCCTTCGTAGACCACCTCGGCTCGTCGTCTGGATGGACGCTCATCTGACGTTCAAGAAGCACCATAACCGATGCATGAGAAAAACCAGGGCAGCAGAAGCCAGACTCCGAACCCTTACCAAGACATAGGGCATGGTTCCTGAGAGCGTAAGAGCCGTCCAAATGGCATGCATCCAAGCGGTCGCACTATATGGGAGTAAGCTCTGGTGGGACCCCAGAAAAGGAGGCAGGCGAGATGATCTCCAGCTCCTCCTGAATCGACAAGGCAGATCCATTCTGGGCGCGCTGCCAACGGCACCACGGGGGGCACTGATGACAGAGGCAGCGCTCACACCCGCGCCTGTAATCTTAGACTCTGGACAACAAAGATTCACAGCTAGACTAGCAAATGCTTGCAGTAACAAATTACAGGAGCTACACAAAAACCCCGCTTCCAGCGCACCAATATGCAGGGTAGTCAAGAAAGAGCATGAGCATGGCCGGACGACCAAAGCCTTGAACTGTCCGGCCCCGGGCGAAGAACCAGCAGTCAGGACCACGATGCTGGACGACACCACGGCAGGCCAAAGCACCACGCAGCGCTGGGCGAGAGAGAATGAATCCTACATCGGGGCAGGGCTCTCGATGTGCTGGAATGACGGATCGCGCTCAGATGATGGCCGAGTGGCAGCCGTGGCAGTGTGTAAACACGAAAATCAATGGAGGTCTCGCCGCTGCTCTCCAGGTACCGGACGTATGGAGGGCTTCAAAGCCGAACTGTGGGCGATCGGGCTCGCGCTTGACGTGGCGATCGAGAAAGGGGAAGCGTTGCAGATTCATGGAGTGAGGACAGTGGCCGTCTTCAGCAACTCACAGGTTGCAATTTGACGAGCAACACCCCTGGAGCCGGGCTCAGGGCAGCAACTTGCGAGGCGGATGAACAGACGGGCGCAGAGTCTCCCCACTCACGGCATCGCAACCGAGATCCACTGGGTCCCGGGAAACTGCGGCATCCACGCAAACAAAGAAGCAGACCGTCAGGCCAACTTGGCCCGAGACGCAAGCGGAAGCACAGGGATAGTGAGAGCATACACCTCGGCCTCGAACAGGCCTAGAAGAATCTCCGAGGGAAGGTCAGCAGCTATGGCTGAGTGGGAGGCCAACAAGTCCCGCAAGCACTTCAGGTACAGACTCAACGGCAAGGCGGGGACCCAAAGGCATATCCCGATGACGTGCGTCAAGTCGCTGGCCACCAGGTTCCACCGACTGAAGTCCGGGCATGCACCCACTGGAGTCTACCTAAATCGGTTCGGCCACAGAGATGATCACAAATGCTGGTGGTGTGGAGAGACAGTGTCCCAGACGCGGGAGCACCTCTTCCGCCACTGTAGCCGGTGGAGAGACCAACAGGGAGATCATTGGAAGGCGGTGGGAAAGGCGAGGGGCGGGAAAGCAGGCAGATTCCGGAATGTGCAGATCTCTGAGCTTTTTACCATACAAGAGTGCGACCAAGCGGTGATGGACTTCCTGGCGGCCACTGAGGTCGGGAGGTTCCCGCCCAAATGAAGATGGAGCAGTACGGAGCGGGCTCAGGGCTTGGGGCTCAGGAGCGGCATTTGCGGTTACGGGGTTATACCATTCTTTCTTTCTTTCTTTCTTTCCTTTCCTTTTTGTCCGTCTCTTATCCTTCATTTGTCAGCGGGGACGAAGGGTAGCGGGGGGGGAGCTCCGCCATCTAGCCGGCTCGCCCAGAGGCGGAGGCGATATCAGGGTCCTGTCATACTCTAATTAGAGTCAATACAGTATGATTAAACAACAACAATGACCCGAGAGCAAGTGCAAAAATGAGACGATGCAGGTCGAAAGATGTGATGAACCAAGTCGACCATGACCACCAAAAAGACAACAGATGTCAAAAACCTATCAAATCCAGAGACGATGGCCGCCGAAAGACGTGTCGGTCAACAACGATCACCAACAGTCTAATGACAGTTCATCAGTCTACAGAACCACAATGGTAATCAACAAACTAATTCAGTGTAAGTCCTCGACAGAGCATTGAACTTCAAAAGGTGGGATTACCTTGTCAAAAATACTTACTACCAATGAGCCAAACACCCACCGGGAGGCAGTCTACCGAGACATACTGAGACGTCCACCAGGAAGTCTACTGAGAAGTCTACCAGTCAAGTCCTACCGACAAGCCAAAAGACCACCGAGATGCAATCCACCGAGACAAGCACGAAGCAGTCGACCGAGAAGTCTACTGAGATGTCAACCGGCAAGTCTACCAAGTCGGCCAAGATTCTACTCACTGCGCCTATTAAGTGCAACTATCAAGTTGACCGGATGGTCACTGACGTGGACTTCCCAAGTCGACTATCATGTCAGGCAACATCTGGAAGTCAATACCACTTACAGATGACTACTGCTTGAGAGATATTCTACGAATCACTGCACGAAGGCTCAAGAGAGCGCAGGCATACCTGAACATGGTAAGTATAACGACTTTAGAAAAGCTTACATAATAGGTATCAACGAATAAGATGTGATTGATGTATACAACAGATGATCACCATCAGCTACGACCGATACTGGCAGCGGAAGTACCCTTTGATGCGAAGCCATGAGCGGGAGATCTACGACACTGATCCCGACAAAGACCGACGCCGAGATATGAGCTACGGGAATGATCGTCATCGAACCAGGGTTAGAAAGTTGAAATATGGCAGACGGAATCACTTTTGGATGTTTTCTTGTTACTCTCTTCTTTTCTTCACTTCTGATTGCATCTCGGCCCGGTACAAATAGTGTCGGCATGCGTTTGGACCACCTGCCAATGGAGGTGGAGTTTCCACATGGGGAGGATCTGCAGAAAGGTCGCCATTGAGTTGTACAAATCGGTAGTGGGACTTATGATTTCGGACGAGTACGTACGCTGCAGGCATGTATAATGCTTCCTTCCCTGTTCTTTCGTTCTCTCTTGTAGGGTATATGCAGCCCAAGAGCGCTGGGCCTAAAGAGGGGGATTATGTGATGGCGACAAGTAACCGAGTGCCAGGTAACGGCTTTTCTATATAATTGGCTCGCCACAAGACTTAGATCTCAAGTGATACTCTTACCTATACACCTATATCTACTAGCACTTTACTCCACGTTGGCAACCGGATACCTATAATTACAATACGTATACGTATGAGGCCGAACGCTGTCGTTCGTGCTCTTAAACCAAACCCGGACTGCCGGCAGGTTACCCGGAGCCTCGGCACACGTGGCTAGTAATATTGGATCATGTTCAATGGTGAGGTTTCCGGGAAAGCGAGAAGGAAGCGGTCTTACGGAAAACCTGAGACCATGGGAGACGGGGCGGCGGTGTATGGAAGTGATGTAGTGGTGGTGGTATACTGTACTAAGATAAGGAAGTGGGTTGAGGTGTTGCAATGTCCGATGATGTGGCATGGTTGTACAGAGAAGGATTGTGTTGTTGGTGTGTGAGGTCAGGAAGAACGTTTCGGATGGTATATGGAAGCATGGAAAATGGTTTGAGTGTGACAGACAAAACTGTTTATACAGACTGGTTCGTTGTTTTTGGAGGATTACCTTGTGTTCTCTCTTTCCTCGGTCACTTGTATAGCAAAGCAAGTTATGAGTTTGAAAGATATCTGACTATTGTTTTGTCTTGAGTTCTCGAACCAAATCTGAAGGGCCTTTTGTCGTGTCCTCAATCTCCCAGTATGCAGTACAAATATCACCTAGGTCTAATCCCGCCAGTAACACTAGAACGAGTCCGTACACAACTTACCTGTTCTTGAATCTGTCTACTTTCCTTGACAGGTTGTATGTATTGTGTTCCACATTAGTATGATTCCTCCAGGTTTTATCTAACACCACATCATGATTGGATAAATGTTTGCAATAATTACGTCAACCAATGACCACGACTTAACGGATTTGATATCCATCAATACCCCCTGTAATAACTATATTCATATGCATATCCTTGATAGGAAGTTTACATCCCTAACGCATTGGTTTAATCTTGCTGGAACGCCATGGCTTGCGTTTGAACCAGATCCTTAGAATGCCTTCAGAAGTATTCAAGTCATACATCAAGTATCTTTCGAAGAAAACTCTATGGAAGCTTATGCATAGGAACAATCTGACATTCAAACGCCTTGGAATACGTATCGGACAGATGCAGCCAGAGAAGGAGGCTCTCTTAATATTGAAAATCAAGTGTTTGGACAACACTCAACCAGGTATAAGGGATTACATCATGTGTGGTTTACTGACTGCGATCCCAAGTATGTTTGCAATTCTGAAGGACATAATTCTGTAGGAGCACAATCAACAGTCGGATACACTGTAGCAGCAACAACAACAGTTAAGTCTCTTGGGATTCCACTGATTTTTGTAGTACACCAAACTGCTACCACTACGGAAATCGATGAGTATAAATGGCACCGGCGGATATGCTTGATCTGGTGCGATGTCAGGATCAGACCAGCACAACAGGGTCACCCTGGAGTCCGTAGATGATCAAGCCACCATAGGAGGCATCATCAACAGAAACATATTGGACATAGAGTACTCAGAGAGGCAGGTGGTGTTACGGTGGGCACATGATAGGCGCAGGATGGTGGGGCAGTACACCGAACACTCGAGCACCTTACAGACGATGTGCGAGTATCCTGCACACACAATCATGGTACTGGTGGAAATGTTTTACCTGCATTTAGGACAGGTACTGCCTCTGCAGTCCGACGATACTGGAATGGACATTCAGATACGGGCTCTTTGAAGTCATTGGGATGAAGCCAGGCAGCCACCCACAGCTGGTGGAATGGATAAGGAGTTACAGCAGAAGCCAGTGGTGATGTCCAGAGACGCGCAGCGATCTACAGAGGAAGTTCACGGTTTGACGAAGCAGTAAGCCAATGCTCTGATGTTGGCAGCCAGGGCGGCGCTGGCCCCTACCCAGGAACCGCTGGACTGAGGCCAGCAATATCCGGACTCCCTAGACTTATCAGGATCGTAAGGTACCCAGTTCAGAGGCTGGATTGAATAACTGATGCTGGGGAGACTACTCAAGCCAGCCAGCATTCCAGACGAATAGTCGAAGATGCGGTAAACATTCAACCACCTGATGCGTGTAGCCTGAGGCCAGATTCTGCTGCACATCCGGGAGGACGGAGCGGTAAGGTTGGGCGATCTTCCAGACTGTATCCAACAGCTGGAGGAAGCGTTTGGAGATCCTGACCGAGTAGCAACCGCTGAACAGAAAATGCGGGAAATTAAGCAAACCAACCACATGCTTATGCTGTACTATACTTAGTTTCAAGATATTGCAGCCGACGTGGAATGGGATCCCTCTTCCCTTCGACACACTTCACGGAGGTGACAATCTAAAGAAATTAACGATTCCTTGACATATATCGATATGTAGGAGGAACGGCCTGGGTTTTGGACCCTGGGTGACGATCAGGACAACGGGATCCAACCATGACTGGCGGCGAAGGCTGTACAGAATCAAGGGGGAGGAGATACTGTTGGTTCCTCGCACTAACCCCGATCTCCCCTGAAAGGGCTGTCAGGAGTACCGAGTGGAATTGTTGCCAACTATACAGCACCAGCGCCTATGGATCCCAGTGTAGCCATGAGAAGGCTTTAGGCGAATGAAAGACCGAAGAGGTTTGCACATGAGAGATGTTTTAACTGTGGTAAGTTCAACCACAGGGTGGTGGAGTGTGCGGCAACGAAAAGACCTCAGCCATTTCTAGCGTCTGAAGGCTAAGTGAAGGAGGTAGGAAGCAGGACTGGTCCTGAGGAATTGGGAAATGTGTAAGTCAGTCAAAGAAAGATGGCGCCTTGATTGACCAAAAAAGGTTTGATTCTAATTGTTTGAAACGTTCTCGAATTTCGTGTTCTTCAGTCACCAAGGTGGAGATATTGAACGGATCAATGGAAGAAAAACCTTTATGTATAACTTGCACATTGACCTTCAATGCCCAAGAGATACCAACACATGCACTGATCAACTATGGAGCTAAAGATAGTATTCGAAACGGGTTCAGGTAACTTGCCAGTGGTCTGGGTTTGGACCCCACCAACAGCGTGGCTCGTTTCAAGACACTTTCACATTCCCGACCAGCCGGTTCTTTGCCGGGCAAACCCGGACCCATAGTCATAAACAGGCAGGATTGGCGAGGTTTAGCTAGACAGGTGGATTGCAATATCCAGTACTGAGTTTTGGGTTTCAATATATATCTTCGTATTCATATATGATACTGTTAATCGTAAACTATTGGGTTTGCTTCATTACTGTCATTTCTTGATGTATTGGTCACCTTTATCATGCAAACCAACAGAGACACACTCCATACCCTATTCTGCAAATGAGTGTCAATGGAGTGTCAACGATTGATGGTTATGTAACCGGCGTCATTTGAGTGGCAATAGGTTGCACACAGCAATAAACAAAGTATTGGCTGCCCTGATAGCAAAAAGCGGGATCGTAATACTCCATGCATCATCGTGAAAATGATCGTCAATGATGTGTCAATGATTGTTGGCCATTTATCGTGGTTAATCACAGCAAGATGTGACTGTTGATTTTAGCATACATCAGTATGGCTGGTGCTGTATGCTAAAAGGCTTGTGAACACGTAGTGGTAGCTTTGTGAATGCAATATGTTGCTACTGTCATGGTGGCTGTCACAGGGATATCCCTTGCGTAGCTGCTTCTATTGTCTGCCAACTCCTTGTTTCTGGATGTTTGTGATAAAGCGCCACTCACATTACCAATGATGCGAGACCAAACATCATTGACGCTGGGTAGCCACCCATTATCAAGAGGGGGCAGGGAGGGTATCGCTATCTCTCCTTGCCATAAAGGCAGCGAAAGATTCCTATGTGACTCACGGCATGACATCGTCCGTCATATTACACCGAATACAACCCCAGGGAGAGTTAACGCTCCGTTGTCACGCAGTCTCGGGATGTGGCTAGGAGCGTGACGTGATGATTGTGATGGATAAAGCCAACAAATAGTTTGATTAAGTATAACTACGACCAAATCCAGGTTTAATTTCCTGACTTAGTAGACCTAGAAATGTGTACACTCTGTTGATGCTCATTTTGCCATGGGCGTATCCGCAATATCCAATCATTTCATTTGGCATAGTATATCATGCAAATTGCTTTGGGAGCCTTTCTTTCATTTCCGTTTAGTTTCTCACTGATCACGACATTGTTGTTTGATGATATGTATAGATATGTCCTTAAAAATATACTTTATAGTGTCCGCGAATTGTAGATGATCCAACATCCAAATATCCCATACCTTTCGATCAATGCTCACGCTCACTTGCAGGTTGCCTCAATAGCCTGCTCTTGTCTGCACAATGACTGTGAGCTGCACTACCACACAGCAGATGGTTTACAAACCAGTGGATATTTGCTGATCCGTTAGCATATCTGTATTCTAATCTTTATTCTGCTGGCTATCTTGTGGATCTGGATTAAGATTGAACAATCAAGAGTAGGGAATAGAAGCAGGTGATCACACATATCTGTGTGGCAAAGTGTTGATTCGGGATCTCTGGGCTCCCTCATCATTGCCCGATGGCGCAAGTGTCATTCTGCGCCCAGGTGGCATTGGTTCTAGTGTCATCTCATTGTGTCGGTATGATTGAGGTACACCTGTCCATTCGTACGTCCAGCTTGACTGAAGATTCTATGCGGTAGCAGTTTTCCAAGGAAGGCATCTGGCAATGTCGTTTTGCGGAAGGATTACCAGGTGTCTTTATATTACAGCATTTGCTATTGTGTGCCAAGGAAACTCAACTCCCGGGTTCGTATCATTTCAGACTTCAGCGGTAGGTTTCTCTATCAGGTGTTGCGTTTCCTCTATCGTGGCGTGCAAAAACCACTCTTTGGACCACTTGGCCATATTCAAGGCCAGGCGCATATCGGACTGTTCCAGCTGTACCCAACCTTCTCGCAATGCCATAGTAGCAGAGAGGTTGAAAATCAACAAGATAGTAGTTGCTGCTGCTAAGAATGAGATTCTGGTACAACCCGAACCATTACGCTTCCATAGCCTCTTTCATGGTGATTACAGCCTGTTTCATCCACTGTCAGGGATTCTTATCACGAAACAATTCCACCAACAGCGCTAAAATTACTAGATGACAATGTTCGATTCCACGGATGGTGCAGACAATTGACTTTGGCAACCACAGAGCCTTCACATGACAGGCAGCGAGAAATTGATCACATAGCTCTCAACATATGCTCACTATACGTTCTTTTGTTAGTTGATGGCTGTTTACAGAGACATGGTTATGGTCTCATACAATTGCATACGTATTCTAGTTCTAACTAATTGCAGTTTTACGGACAAGCGGGAAATGGGCATTGTCAGTCATACTTATGATAGCTGCATTGGCAGCATACTGTATCACAAACCGGTGTTGGTTTGGTTGCCGTGTGCTACTGAGTAATGGATTGGTTGAAGTGCCCATCGATCCTCTTGATTCGGATATGCTCACTTCTGGCATACGTGTGTGTGTAGCCATGATTTAATCATGTGTAACATGGGAGGATAATGACAACAAAAGGAATTGGGAAGTCCGGAGGAATATTTCTTTGGCTTTGAGTCGTAATGGAATAAGCAACAGCGAACTTGCATGTTCTACACAAGGTGAATCCCGCTTCCTATCACCACCCTGTGCAGGATATTATCTCCTGCTCACGATTTGCTGTATGTCAGTCCGATGTTGAATGTTAGTGTTCAGGAATATATTGAGGTGTACGCCAACCAATTTCTCACCATTGTCAAATATACACAGGAAATTCTTTGAGGGAAAGGATGTCCTTTGTTTTGTTTGATTTATTCTCAATTCACTCGATTTAGAGTATGGCACAGCTTAAGGCAACCCCTCTGCCTCAAGGCGAGCAGGGAAGATGGGGGAGCTCCCATCTGCTATCTGTCGTTCCCTGTGACAAAGGAAAATTGATCAATCAAGTTCATGCCATTGCAGAGAAAAACAAGCAAAGACGAAAGAGTTTGACGATACAAGAGGGAGATCGCACGTGGTCCAAACATATTACATGTTCTAGTCAGTTCGCGGAGAATGTCAGTCCGGGGAGTAACCAGTTAGTTCACGGAGCCCCACCTTCCGTGAATGAACCAGTCAGATCAGTGCTCCATGAACTGACTGGTGATAATTGTGCTCAAACAAAAGTAACAATTACTCTGATTGCAAAGTGATGTATACATGAAATATGCGTAATTTATCGCTCTTTCACCTGCTGGTCTCCAATTTACCATATCTTTAATATTGATAGAATGGTTGTGAAAAAAACACTGATTTTCAGCGATTTTCGCTGTTTGTTTTAAAGCTGCTCAATCAATTTTAAAGATATCATAAATCGAAGACAGGGAGACAAAAGAGCGATGAATTATGCATATTTCATGTATACATCACTTGGTGATTGGACCAATACTTGCAGACTTAATTGGACTGACTTTTTGTCATTTTTGTCAAGTGCAGCTGAACAGAGAAAAGACAAACTTGTTTTTTTCGCAATTTTCCCTACAATTGGCTATATCGCTCAGTGAAGTGACTGGTCAGCTCATGGAACGTGTAGGCTCTGCGAGCTGACCGGTCAGTACACGGAGCCCAGTTATTCCACGGGTTGACTGGTCACTTCACGGACTGACATACTCCGTGAATTGACTAGAACATTACATCCTGCCCTGGCACCGGCTGCCCGTGCTCCTCCTCCCCGAGCTCCTCCTTCCCGCGTTTATAATGCCCCGGCTCCTCCACAAGTATCGGCGGGAAGTTCCCGATGTCAGTAGCTGCAAGGAAGTCTATCACCACATGTTCGCATTTTCCATGGTAAAAACCTCACAGATTTGCACATGCCGGCATCTGCCTGCTTTCCATCCAGTGGCCTTTCCCACCACCTTCCAGAAGGGTGTCTGCTGGTGTCTCCACCGGCTGCTGTGGTGGGAGAGATGCTCCAGTGTCTGTAGAGTTCTGGTTTTGCACCACCAGCATTTGTCGTTCTCTCAGTGTCAAAACCGCTTTAGGCACTTTCTAGTTGGTGGATGCCTGCTCCTCAGTCTGCAAAACCTGGTTGCCACTGATTTCACGCGTGTCATCGGGAAGGATCTCTTGGTCCTGGTACTTGCCTTCAGTGATTAACCGTTGTGTTTGGATCACTTGTCGACCTTCCACCTGGCCATTGTTGCTGTCCTCACTTCAGAGATCTGGATAGCTCAATGTGTGGAGGAGGTGTATGTTCACATGCGTACTGTGTAGCTACTGTCTTCTCGTGCCAATGATTCCACCAGTCCGGACGGACACGGTCTGGGGTAGGGCTTGGTCCGGTCCAGTCCCACCGGAAGGTCGGACTGGACCGAGCCCCAGACTGGCAGTCTTGGACTGGACGGGCTTGGTCTGGACCAGTCCAAACAGGATATTATTTATCAATATCAAAGTAGATCGAAAACTAATGAAGCGAGACAGTAATCCCTGCAACCCTAACCCAGACACAACGTCACTTCATACCCGCTGCCAGCAATCACCACAAACCCACCCGCCAACTCCTAGCCTGCACCATCACAAGCAACCCAACCATACCAAACGAAACTAATTAACATGCATATTGGCAGGATGCTGCAAAAATTGCAGAATAGTTACATGATTTCCAAATCCATATCTTCATCCTCAGGTTGATCTCCACCTAGTTGATCCCCTTCATCCACTACTTCCAACCGTGTTCCTGTAACTACTATCTCTGGAAGACCCAATTGAAGCTTATCCCATGACTTTAAACATTCAACAGCCTGCAGGGAATCAATTTGTAGTCTATTTCGCCTGTCTGTGAGCATTATTTTGCACTGTGAAAACAGTCTTTCAACTCCAGCTGACATTGCTGGTATGGATAGAATATCAAGTGCCATTGAAGCGAGATGTGGGTACATCTGCTGCTGGGCCTGCCAAAAGGTGAATGGATTGGTGATCGATGGTTCAGTTGGAGTGGAAAGATATCTGTCATAATCATCTACTGTACAACAGTCAGATTTGAATCAACTTGAATCAATGGAGGGTAGAGTTACTAATTACAGTGCGCTGCCTCTGTGCCCGCCAGGTTGCAAATGGAGTAACTGGAGAAGGTGGAGTATCAGGCTGGCGTTCCCCCTCTGTCCCTCGAAGTGAAGGCAGCGGCATGTACTTTGTTAGCCACAGTCCCTGCACACGCAGCTTTGCATCCTGCAATTGATCCTCGGTCCATTCAAGCTTGTCCACCGCCACCTCGAAGTATTCCCACTTGTATGCTGGATGTAACACCACCGCTGCAACACAGACAGTGAGTTCTTTATACAACTCCCGATACTTGTCCAGGACTACAATCCACTCGGCAGCTGCTCTGCGGATATGTAGATGAGGGTTGGGCTGATATTTCTGTAACACTTCGGTGAATGTGGCTCGAAGGAAGTCAAGCTCGACAAGAATATTGTGCAGTTCTGAGAAATCACCCTCCATACGTAGTGTTGCAGAGTGAAATGGTTGCAAGATACTCACAGCATCTGCCAGTTGTTCCCAATCATCCAGTGATAATCGATCTTCTTCCAGCTGTTCACTATGGCGTAGACAGAAGACATCCACTGCATCCCTATTTCGAATCAGACTTTGGATCATAGTATATCCAGTATTCCAACGGGTGGCATTGTCTCTGTGGAGTATCGTGTCTCCACCAAGTCTTTTGAACTCCTGCCGCCTCTGAGGTGATGCCAGTATGTATGTTGTGATGTTGTGTCCTTTCCCCCAGGGCCCCATTTTCCTCCACTCTGCAATGGTATCTGGGGTGACAATAACTGTATCCTGCAGTATCATCCGATCCACCTCTCCAAACCAGAATGCCTTCACTACAAGGTTAATGACATGACTCACACAGCGAAGACGGTGTTCCTGTGCATTATAGTTACGTTCTCCAAATACTTGTTCATCAGCCAGAGCCCTAACCAGTGTATCATTGTTGCTAGCATTGTCCCCTATAAAGTATCCCAATCTCTCCTGTACTCCATACTCTTGCAAAACCTCACTAACAACCCCTGCCATGTTTGAACCAGTATGAGACCCTTCGAGCAAGCGAAGTCCAATTACTGGGTTCATTCGTGTCCCTGCATGCGAAGTGAAATGTGCAATTATCCCAAGAACTGCCATAGTTTGATGATGACTGGTCCAACCATCACAAGAAAGATGGATATGGGTAACTGCTTGCTGCATGAGCTCAGTAATGCGGGGCCGAAAGAGATGAAAGCGATTAAGAATGCGTTGCTAGATTGTAGTTGGTGACCGTGGAATTTGATTCCTGTCATTGAGATACTGTAACATGGCCTGAAATCGGTGGTCTGAGGTCACACTGAATGGTATATTTGCATGGATGATCCACAGCAGAAGTAAGTCATCAGCAACCTTCTGACTGAATCGCTGCTTATCAAACATCTTTGCCGCATTTACCAAACTGGAGACAATTGGGGAAGATGGTGGACCAACGGTAATCTTTGTGGAATGGTGTCTTTTCAAATGACGCGCTGGCTTGGTTGTTCCTCCTGTCATCTTATACTTTGTTATACCTGGTTAAGAATAAGTACCACTTCTAGTGTTTGAATTCAGATAGACTTACAGTAGGAGCACTTCCAGTACTGGTTTGTTCCAGACCATGAAATAGTACCATGTGTATGAATTGGAGAGGTCAAGCGGCTGCCTTTGAGTACAACAGTTGATGATATAGATGAATTCGATGTGTTTGAGGACGGCAGAGGAAGATGATTAGTTGATGATGGGCTGGTGGAAATAGCCTGAGGATTCGAGTGAATAGAACCAGACCCTGGTGAGGACTCAGACTCAGGCTCCGATGGCAGAAAGTCTTCGTTTCCACTGAGATCTGACAGTGATTGTGATGACATGGAGATAAATCAATATCAATTGAGATAGAGAACAATTGAAATGGCTTCGTTGACAACGGCTGTTGAATTACAAAAGGATATTAAAGTTTCTGGGTAGAAAATATACTATATATGCAGTTTGAATCTGAGGGTCCGAGACGATATTGAGGGTAGGAGGAGACGATCTCATCTGTCTGTCGATTCACTTCAGCTACAGGCGAGATCTATGCTTTATATACACAAGGCAAACTGCGGTTCCGCAGAGAAACTATCACAAACATGCATTACAAATCGTCAGTGGCTATGTAGGTGGCAAGTGACTCATCATTTATGAGTCTACATGGCGCTGCAGATTATTAGTAATGACTCTCCAGTGCATTCTAGTAGCGAGTGGTACATGTCCAGTGGTGAGTGGCGAGTGGCAAGTGGGGAGTGGCGAGTGGCGAGTAGTGAGTGACGAGTAGCGAGTGATTAGTCTTGGATGGTAAGTGGCAGATAGTAAGCGAGCAATCATTCATGAGTCTATTTAGTGACTCAGAAGATTACAGCGGTGACTGGTGAGTGGCAAGTATAACATGACGAGGGTGAGATGTGCATGGTGACTTGCGAATGCCAAGATGAGTCTATTTGTTGACTCCGTAGATCAGTAACTCCCAACATTTTCGGGCCGATTCGGCCCGAATGGCTTGGTCCGAAGCAGTCCAGGCCAGTCCAGTCCAGGTCCAAAAAAATTGGGGATTGGTCCGATCCCGGTCCAAAAATATCTTGGACTGGACCTGGACTGGACTGGACGGTTCCGGTCTGGACTGATCCATTGCTGGACTGGTGGAATCATTGGTCCTCAGGCTGGCAGAGCTATTTCTACAAGAGGTAGTACGTCTTCATAGGCTTCCATTCACGATTGTATCAGACTGTGGACCACTGTTCACATTGACCTGTTGGTGCCAGATATGTAGCCACACGGGGATTTATCGCCACACGTGAACAGCATTTCATTGACAAATGGATGGCCAGATGGAACGACTGAATGCAATTACGGAGCAGTACCTACAGGTATTAATTATCCAACAACAGAATGATTAGGTAAAGTGGCTCCCCCTCGCTGAGTTTGCTACAAATAATGGAATGTCAGAATCAACAAAATAAACACCATTCTTCCCAATACAGGGTTTAGACCCCTCGATGTCGTTTTCAAGAGATGCAACAAAGAAACCAGATTATTGACAACGGGATGCTGATCAGGTCCATGCAACAATGTAACAGGTTTATAAACACCCCAGAGTCATGTTGAGGCGAACCCAGGTTGCGCAGAAGCCGTGTGCCAATCTATGATAGCTCCACGCTCCAAATATAATGGAAGGTTCTCAGGTCAGATTACCAGCTCAGGTTGTTCGAACAACTCGGCCTACACGGAAGCTAGATTTGCCATGTTTGGGGCCTGTTACAGTTGGCTGTCTACTATCCCCATATGCTTAAGTGTTAGACCTTGCTGCAGAACAAATTCTTCAAGTGCGACTGGTTTCGCTGTTGAACCCTGTGGTGAGCGATCCCATGGCAGGGCAAAAGGTGGGTCCGCCGCCACAAGTGGACGTTGATGGCGAAGAGGAAGATCAGGATTCAAGAGTTGAGGATAGTCAAGTATACCAAATCAAATACATTATCTCACACATTCGACCAGATATGATTCATTAACCTAGGAACCCACAAAGTTCCTAAACGGCATCTGTACGGTGGGAGAGTTCCATGAACAATACCGAATGAAGCCGGGCCCTTTGGAAGTCGCTGGTGGTCCTCGAACCTGAGGGGGGAATACTGTCACTGCGTAGCTGGAAAGTGACAGAAGGAGATGCATGACGAAGTGGTTTCAGGGAAAGCAGGAAGGAAGCGATGTGAACAAAAGACAGAGTCTATGTGACACACAGAGATGGCATCAGCATACATCGTACTGGTGGCGTTATTACATTCGGTAATAAGGAAGTAAGTTGAGGCGTTGCAATATCATCTGATGTGGCGTGGTTGTGCAGACAAGGATTGAGGTAGTCATGTGTCATATCATAAAAGATGATTCAGATGATATATTGAAGCATGGAAAATGGTTTGAGGATGGCAGACAGCACAGTATATATAGAAATGTTGTTTGGTGTTGGAGGATTTTCTTTGCTTCTCTGTTTACTCGATCTCTTCCTTAGTAATGCTAGCTGTGAGTTTGAGCTAGTTCGGAGTATTGTTATGTCTTGATTTCTTGAAACACACTGCGAAAGCCATTCATTTTGTCCTTGATCACACATTACCCATTACCAAAATCTCCTACCCTCGACCCCGCCTGTTAGACTGACAGCTGACAGTGGGCTCTGACAACACCAGAGCGATAGCGTGAGAAGATTATGGCAAAATCGCAGTGACAATACATGCAGACTCTGACTGCTGACTGTAGGCTCTGAAATGACTTGGGCGACAGCATGAGAAGCCTCTGACAAGATCAGCATGGCTATATGTGTGGATTCTGACAGCTGACAATGGGCTCTGACATGACCAGGGCGACAGCATGCAAAGCACCTGACAAGTTGGTGGCAACTACTCTGACAACTGACCGTGAGTTCTGACGACACAGTGCCATTGCACAGGTGGATTCTGCGAATCAACTCATAGTGCAGATTTAACACACTTGATGTCACTATGTCGTGCACAAACACTCTCACTATCGCCCCGAGAGTACTTAGTTAGTACACTAAAGTAAAGGGGTAAGATAGAAATACTCCTGTGAGCATACAGCGTGTTACATTGTTGTTATATGTATTACAAATAGTGGCTCTGGGCCGAACTCCATTATCTCCATAATAGCTATTATGGAAGACGACCAGAGAATATATAGCTTATGGTGAATTTCACGTTGCAAGATGTCTTTTTCCCGACATCCCATGTGGGGATGCAACACATCAATTGATCCACTTTGTGCTTAACATACATGCCGAATCCGTTGTGTTGATGTCGGAGTGTGAGTTCATTGTAGGTACAAGAGAGACAAACAATGGTGAGTCCTACGTACAATGAACATGAGGGCGAGCATCGTGTGAAGTCTACACGGACAGTGATGGTGTGAAGTCTAATGTGACAGTCACGACCAGGAACCTTAGAGCTTCCTGCAACACTCCCCCCTCTTGCTACACACCATCAAACAGGAACTAAACACATGTGAGTACTAGACATGATTGAAACATCCATATAAATAAATGATAGCAACCGTACGTGCGCAGCAAGTGATTTCCATAGTAGCCTCCTTAAACACCCTGCTTGTGAGAACTGACTGTGAGCAGGGAAAAGAGTACTACCATAGTCTGTGGATGGCCATCCATAACCAAACAAATACATGATACAATCTTACGTCAATTTCCGTTTCCATCCAAATCTGATATTTCCACAGTTTCATTACATCCCTTGGTGAATTTCATCTGCTTCTCTTTGGTGAGCGGCTTCGTGAGAGTATCGGCCACATTGCAATTGGTGTGGAGCTAGGAGTAGTCTACGATTTTGCGAGCATGGAGATCTCGACTATTATGGTACCACACATCGATGTGCGTCGTTCTGGCCTCGATCACTCCAGTAGTGCAGTTTGTGAGGACGCCCTGAATATCAGAGTAGATTTGTAACGGGGATGTTGTCTGTGATGGTTGCATCTGAGACCGCCATGATATGGCACCACCATCGTGACTCGAACAATGGCGTGTCCACCTTGAAACTTGCGGTTTGTGCGATCGTTGGCCCAAATAGGGTCCGGAAATCCAACAATCCCATCGTTGCCGTTGCCATTGTCATTGAAGTGCAGTCAAAAGTATGCTGTGGTACTGAGATACTGAAGCACTCAATTTGCCGCGATCAGATGGCTGGTGAATGGACAGAAATTCTATCGGCAGGGAGCATATGATATATCTGGCCACATAGGACACTCTGCGTACGTCAACGATCTGACAATCCCAAGAAAGTGCTCGACACTCTCCTCGTCCAGTTCCTTCTCCCTCCGATCATTGGCAATATCGAGTTCAATATTATCAACCATGGGCCTCGAGACTACTTGACCATTATGCCTGTGGCATCACTTGAGAGTTGTGGTAATGAAGGCCTTCTGCCAAAAACTAATGCCATCATTGCCATCGCGGGGGAGAATTGCCGTGCTGGGCTGTGGTTCATGAAATCTTTGACATATCTTCAAGGTAGCGCAGGATGAGATTGTGATTGCTGCGGATATGGCGGTTATGGTCGGCGAGTAATTGAGTGAATCGGAGGCATAGGAGGAAGGTATTAATCTAGTGGTGCCAGAGCTGTGGTGCTGGCTTGAGACTGTAGTGAGCTTTCCCTAGCGCCACAATAATTGGAGGTGAATGTGCATGAACGTGTGCATCAGTGCCTGTTGTTGTTTATTCATACTGTGTGCACTCTTAATAGAGTATGACAGGACCTGATCTCCCCTCCGCCTCCGGGCTAGCCGGCTAGATGGCGGAGCTCCCCTCCGCTACCCTTCATCCCCGCTGACAAATGAAAGCTCAACAGACAGACCCGAACAGAAATGAAAAGGAAAGGAAAGATATATGCCTGCTACCGCCGCTCCACGCACTTGAGTGCCTTTGTGACCGCTGCATCCCTCCCTTCATTTGGGCGGGAACTTCTCCACTTCAGTAGCCGCCAGGAAGTCCACCACCGCTTGATCACACTCGTCCCTGGAACACAGCTCAGAGATCTGCACGTGTCTGCTTCTGCCCGCATTCCAGCCCGTCGCTTGTCCCACAGCCTTCAATCGCGTCTTTTGCTTTTCTCCACCGGCTGTAGTGGCGGAAGAGGTGTTCCCGGGTCAGGGCTGCCATCCTGCCTCCGCTGGCGCACCACCAACATCTATCGTCCTCTCAAAGGGCCAACCGTTTTAGGTAGATTCCAGTGGGTGCATGCCCGGACTTTGGTCTGTTGAACCTGGTGGCCAGCGATTTCACACTTGTCATTGGGATAGATCTCTTGGCCCCCGCCTTGCTCTTGAGTCTGTAGCCGAAGTGCTTGCTGCACTTGGCGGCTTCCCACTTCGCTTTGGCTGTCGACCTTCCGTCGGAGATCCATCTGGCCACATTCGAGGCCCAGGTGTTCGGCCGCTCTATATCTGTGCCCCCCCTTGCATTGCGGGCTACGTTCACCTGGCGGTCGGCTTCTTCCTTCCTGGGGATACAGGTGTTTCCCGGGACCGATTGGATCTCCTTTTTGATGCTGTGGGCGAGGAGAGCCTGCGCCCTTGAATTGATCCGTCTTGGCAGCAGCTGTCCAAGGCTTCGCTCAGGAAGTGCCGTCCGCCGAATGGTGGCTTGTGAATCGCTAAAGACCGCCACCGTCTTCATCCAGTGTCTTTGCAGTGTGTCTCTCTTCTCAATTCTCACCTCGAGCGCGAGTCCGATTGCCCACAGTTCGGCGTCAAAGACTTCCATTCATCCAGTGCACAGATAGCTGCAGCGGGACCTTCACTCGTCTCTGTGCTTGCATACAGCTGCGGCTCCTACTCGGCCATCATCTGCGCGCAATCCATCTGTCCACCACAGCCAGACTTCCGCTCTAATATCGGCCTCTTCATCTCTTGCCCAGTGCTGCACTGCTCTCTTGGCTGCGGTGGCGTTGTCCAGTATGACAGTTCTGACCACTGATTCTTCGCCCGCGGCCGGCCAGCTCAGGCCTTCTGTTGTCCAGCCATGCTTGGGCTCTTTCTCCACTGCTCTGCATACCGGCATCCCTGAAGAGAGGTTTTGGTGTAGCTTCAATAGATTGTTGCTGCACGCGTTTGATAGCCTCTCTGCGGTACGCTGCTATCTGGATTCTAGGATTACTGCTGCGGGTGTAAGCTCTGAGTCTCTCATTTTTGCCCCCAGTGGAGTCGTGGTTAGCGCGCCCACTATAGATCTGGCTTGTTGATTGAGGAGAAGCTGCCAGTCATCTCGCTTGCCTGCTTCACTGGGATTCCACCAGAGCTCGCTCCCATATAGTGCGATACCCTGGACGCATGCCACCTGGACGGCCCTTACGCTTTCTGGGATTACCCTGCACGTCTTTGTGAGGGTACAGAGTCTAGCTACTGCTGCCCTAGCTTTCCTCATTCAATGGTTGTGGTGCTCCTTGAGCGTCTGGTGCGCGTCCATCCACACACCGAGCTGGCGTGTCACCTGTCTGTTGAACCGTATGAACCTGACTCCTACCCTTATCTTTGCTGTCAGTTTTGGCCGGGGGTGTTTCATCAGTAAAAAATGTTTCTCTCCGGGCGGAATGGCTCCGTCACAGTCGTCAGAGACACCCGGGTGGAGGATTACCCCGCGCCCGGAGTCAATTCAACGTGTCGCGTTCCATATCGCCCTCTGATCGCTGTTTCACTGTTTCTTGTCGTTGGGTCGGTCTCCAATTCTATACGATCACTCTGGCGTTGTGGCCAACTCTGACCATATGTCGGAATGGGTTCATTCGGTACGCGCTTGAATCGGAATTGCAATGCGATGGGTGACGCTGCAAAAATCTCTCCTCCCATTCCTTCTACCTGCGCGCATAATGCAATTCTCTCTTTACTAACTATACAGGATTGCGATGGGTGACACTGCGAAAATCTCGCCTTGTGTTCCTTCTACCTGCGTGCGAAATGCAATTCTCTCTTTACTAATTATACACATCATGCGAAGTGGCCAGATCTATGTGGCTATTGACAATCCATCGCTCGTTCCGTCCGTCTCCTGTCTTACTACTAGTAGGTATCTCTGGAATGACGTGCGCTCAGCTGACAATATTTCCCATCATGAAAACTTGCAGAGCAACGGCTGCCGGTGCGTTTCTCACTTGTACACATTTCAAGACGGAATCCAAGTTACCCGGGTTGTCAGGTATTGTGGTGAGCGCCTGGGCTAACCAGTACTCAACCAAAGCTCCATCTTCATTTACGAGTTTGATTTTGAATAGTCGTTGCAGTTGCCACGGGAGGTGCCCATTCAGCGCGCCATAACACCTCCCCGCGCTTTGCTCTGCCCAAACCCAGTCGTTACATCGATCCCCTCCACGCCAGCACTGGCTTCCTGTGCATTGACACATCTGAGATATTTGTTCACCTTCTAAACCTTCAACTTGAAACTTAATACCATAGTAAATACAGAGCTCCATTGCGTGCAGTTGTTCATCCGATATATACATCTTGTTACGACTCTTATGCTTGATGAACTCCCGCGTGCCGCTGTATATTGCCACGCGGTGCGTTGCGTCTTGTGTATTGTTGAGTAATGCTCTGAAGTCTGTGATCATAGTGTCAGAATGCTTTCCATCACGGCGGTTTTGGGGCCACATGAATTTGGGCTTCGCATATGGCTGGGAGCCCAGGGGGGTAGCCAGATCAGCACCGGATGGGAGGACTTTGCAGCCGGCAGCACTGTTCTCCCAACTCTGAGCGAGGCCTTGGATATTGAGCTCTCTGATTTCGAAGCAGAGAATGCAACGCTGAAAGGTGATTACTTGCGGCAGGTAGTTGAGATTGAGATTGGAGGCATTCCAACGGTCCTTGAGGATCGTTTTAAGTGCTTGGTGAGATCATTTGACAGAATACTGTTGCAAGGCTCCATGTCTACGAATCTGTTCAACCCAATGAGACATCGAGTGGATCTTCGGAAAGTTGAAGTCTGCATCCAACTCCTTGGAAACATCAATCTTGTGGCTGATATAATCCCGCCAGGCGTTAATTTCGCGCTGCTTCTTGGACAGCGTCCAAGCATCAGCATTTGTTTCGTCTTCTACCTTTCGCTTCTTCATGAGTTCCGTTCTCAGGGTATTGGCTTTGCCTGTCGCCTTTCTGCCGGCTCGCCCGAGTAAGAAAACATCGTTGAAGGAGTGAAAACGATGCAAGGCGTCCTCCATGTAGCTCAAAGTTGCATCATCATGAGATTTATATCGAGCATACTTATAGAATTCAAACAATGCCTGTGTGCACTAAATTGCACGATTGAATATGGGACACTGAGTGGGGCTTCCGCCTCGTAGAGACTGGGTTACAACTCCAAGCAGGTACCAGCTCATTTCTTCTAGCTCCTTCCCATTCCATTGAGACACTTCCTCATATGACATATTTTTTGGCATGAGGTCGTGGTAAGCAGGCACGGATAACCAGATTGCATTGTACTTGTCAAGCCGTTCATGCTTCTTCATGAAGTGGAAAATCCACTTCTGGAGGTGGTCAAGCATGCCGATCTGCATTGAAGGGAGGAAGTCAGGCTTCGGGAGGTCGCTTACGATACGCTGAATATGTCGAAACACGTTGAATCCTCGGTGGACATGGCGCGACGAGACTTCGGCATTGGCTGCCTTGGTGTTGGCATCGCTGAGCATTCTATATACTTTGTGATCCCGCCGGGGGTGTAGCTTGTCAGAAAGGACATAATCTCCAACTTCGTTCTTTTGTAACGGCACGGCTGCACGTGACGTGTCCAGGGCCAGGTAACACCGGCTTTATATAGTCGGCTCGCCACGAGCCTTAGACCTTTGGTGATAATCTTACCTTTATACTACTCTACAATATTGACATCCACGTTTGCAACCGTATCTACTGATATACCTTCCTACGAGGCCATACACGGGCGTATGCCTTTACACTATTATCGCTCTTTAATTTCAGATACATTTCGCATACTGGATTTCATGAATTACCCCTTTCCGACGCGTCACGACACGCAATCTACGCGCTAGATATTATCCACATTTGAGAGCACTGATTGCATCAGCGAAGTGTCTTGATACGTCTATCGAATTGAGGTTAACGGTAGCAGAGAAGATCTTGTGCGGATTTCAGAGACCAATCAGCCAGAGACGCGTCGAGACACCTACGAACGAGAAATAGTCCTGGGACAGCGACAGATTGCAGACGCAAAGAGGTATGATAAGTACACCCAATTGAGGTTCACGGATGCAGAGACAATTGCGAGTCGATTCTAGAGGCCAACTGGCCAGCAGACGCATCAGCAACCAAGTCAATCGAAGTCCACTTCAACGGATTCATACGAGAACTCCAAAGCTACCAATTGCAGCATCAATGAGATTGGATAAGTTACCTTCCAATTGAGTCAATTGACGATTACAGGGACGATACCAGAGCCCATACATCCATCAGAGTCGCGTCACCGGCAATGCCGAAGCTGGCCATTGTCCAGAGGTGGCGTATGAATTACGCGCGATTCACGTCGATCCACATCGACGTTACGGGAGCTGCGAAGAGCGTAAACGGGCACATACCTCGAACGAAGTGCACCTATGGACAATCAGGGCGGATTTACGCGATACGCACGATTCACATCTAGCGGCGCCACCCAGTGTTCCCAATAGGCCAGGCCTACCCTTTCGAAGCCTGGCAATAACTGTAGGTGACTAGGCCGACTATAGGCTTTTGATAATAGAGTACGTCATCATTGTGGTTGGTAATCTGTTGTGGTTTGGTGTACATTGTAGAAATCTCTAGACGTAATATATTACTCATACCATATGCTTCCATCATCAATGTGTATCTAGTGGTGAGAAAGAGTGGCAAAGGCCACATAACTCTTGTACTATATATCTCGAGCCTTTTCCTTCTCTCTCTCTCTATTTCGCTTTACTCTGTAACTTCGTCTACATCCACCTTTCCCTCCTGCATATCATACAAATCACTTTGCCTGTACGATGCCAACTGATATACCTTCCAATGACTATGCCAGTGAAATATCTTCACTCACCTCTGCACGAAGCGGACTTTTGACTCCAACCGTGGGCAGTAATCCTGGGGAGGCTAGCGCTGTAGTTGTGAGCGAAGTTAGGACTCCAGCAATCTTTAGGTCAAAGAGGAAAATACGCAAAAGCTATGTATGGAACTCCGATAATGGTGAGGAGGTTACTGAAGATGGTATAATCAAATGGAAGTGTAATCAATGTAAGTTGCATGGACAACTGGTACAGTTAGTCATATGTCTAATGCTGTTGTAAGGTCCGAAGCCTCGAACAGCACAAAAATATGTAGAAGGTTCTACTCGCAATCCCATTGAGCATCTTCGAGATAAACACCAAATAGGTCATGGTGGACCCATTGCAAACCGACCTCCAGTACACCAACAGTCAATACAACATGCATTTGGTCATACACCTACAGTTATTGAGTTCAATCAAGATGTTTTCAAAACAATCCTGATTGCCTGGATTATTGTCAATAGTGTCAGCTTCAGTGTGGTTTAGCATCCTCTGTTTCGTTTACTGCTTGGATATCTTGCTGCATGTGTACGTAGTCTGTCTGTAATTATCATAGAATTGCAATAGGTGCTAACGAAAAGTGTCTGCAGAAGTCAAATCTTACCGCAGTTCGAAATATGTTGCCTCGAAGCGGAGATACAATTAGGAATTGAATACTCTCCTTCCACCAAGAAATGAAACTGCGTGTTAAAGAGTCTTTACATCAGGTGGAAACTCGAATTCACTATAGCTTCAATGTATGGACTGGACCAAATCGCCATGCATATCTAGGAACTGTTGGGCACTGGATTGATGCTCAACATCAGCTGCGAACTGGATTGCTTGGATTGCAACGATTTCGGGGAGCACATACGGGAGAAAATCAGGCAGCATCCTTCTGGAAAGTTATATGCGATTTTGAAGTACAACATCTGATTGGAAAATTCACCATGGATAATGCATCCAACAATGATACTACACTGGTTTATATTGCAAAGTATTTGAAAGAGATAGGACTTACAAACTTTGATCCTATTGGTAGTAGAGTACGATGCTTTGGCCATATATTGAATCTCTGTGTAAAGGCATTTCTGTGCGGTGAGGATATCAATGCATTTGCACGGAATATATTGCTTTCAGAACCAGGAACTATTCCAGATGAAATCTCCGAACTTCTTAACTGGAGAAAGAGGGGTCCACTTGGAAAACTCCATAACATACTGGTCTATATTACCCGTACACCACAACGGATTGACCGTTTTGAAGATAAGGTTCGCCTGCATAACCCTCACGAAACTGTCTTTATTCCAAAGCTGGGCAATGTCACACGTTGGTCAAGTGACTATGAGTCTCTGGAACGTGCATTCCGACTGCGTGAGCCAATCGAAGACTTTGTAACCCAGAGTATTCGCCAAAACCGAGATGGAGAGAGAGACAACTTACAGCATGCACTCAAACATGATGAGCTTACCCCAGAGGATTGGGATGGACTTCGGATTATAATGGAAATCCTCGAACCATTCCGTGAATGGACAAAGCGTCTACAAAAGTAGCATGCCAATGGATGCATCTCGGATATCCTTCCAGCCTTGGATGAACTACTAACACATTTGGAGCAGGCAAAGGTTCAGTATGGTTCAATGACAGGAAGCCATGTTCGGACAATGATCAATAATGGCTGGGCTGTTCTCGATAAGTTTGTATTCCATTCTCATGATTAGAATCACCTTCGTTAATCGACTACTGCAGGTACTATACGCTCACAGATCTCAGCGCTGTATAATAGACTGGGGTTGCACTTCATCCGGGAATGAAGCTGGATTATTTCCGGGAGGAGTGGAAAGATCGTCCAGATTGGTTTCTACTGCGGAAGAGAATGTTAGAATGCTTTGGGAATCGAACTACAAAGGAGCTGCATCATTGCACACCAGTGACTACCACAGTGTCCAAGTTCCAATTGATAGTTCACCTTCCGATATTGGACTTACAGCTTGGCAACGAAAGAGGCGAGCCGTACAATCAGTTGAGATTGGTGATGCACTTATTCGATTTCAAGAGTCGGGAATTGAAGATGTTGGCGAAATTGATGTTATAGCCTATTGGTTGTGTAAGAGAAAGGATTCACGGTGGAAAGATCTGGCCCGAATGGCTCTTGAGATGCTGAGTATCCCTGCAATGTCTACTGAGCCTGAGCGTGTGTTCAGTGGTGCAAAGATTACAATTTCGGACCGAAGAAGTCGTCTGGGTGATGGTATAATAGAGGCGTTGGAATGCTGCAAGTCATGGGAACGGGAAGGTTTGATTGCTGGGGTTCACACAGAGATTCAGGAGATGGATCGGATGCTGGATGCACTCTACCAGGACGAAATTATGAAGCAGAAGTAAATGTACACATACCTGTAACCGTGGGCTCGAATCTCTGTATTTATAGTACAATCACACTGTTTATTAGGCACCGATTGAAAATACCAGTGCCAGTGCAAACTGTAGTTACCTACAGGCGCCCACAGTTAAACTGTAGGCCTTAAGAACCATGGTTGGCCCAGTCACCCATGGTTTCCACCAGCGTGAAGCCTGTAGATATAGGCCTTTCATCGGCCTGGCCTGTCACGCGCGGGCCAGGCCAGTTCTGACCTGAAACTGGCCCGCCTGGCCCATTGGGAACACTGGCGCCACCGATGGCAGTTCCAATTGCAATTACCTTCTGCAAGACTCAATTGGATTATCTACGTTACGGATGATGTTAGGAGTTTACCGCCGCGGTTACGGAAGCCTTACACGACTATATACGGTCAGCGGCTATGCAATGATACAACTATGATTACCAATTTCTTTCGTCTATGGATGGGCAGAGTTCAAGATAGTGGAGCAGCGATCGCAGATCGTGTGGCCGCTCCGTAAGGGAAGTATAATAACCCCCGAAGGTTCTAAAGTGGCTAGCAGGTACAATTCGCTACTACTATTGTCAATTATCACCTTTGGCACCTGATTGGACGACCGAATCAGATCGTTGTGAGGAGAGAGAGCCATCTGCGTCAACTCTATTCAATTCCATCAACATACGCCAACGAGCGAATACGGATGTGCCCATACGATGGCATACGAAGAGGGTTTTTAGGATTGCAATGCAGATGATTTTACTTTGTAGCCGGGATTCTAAGGATCCACGGGGCTACCGGAGGATGGACCGTCTGGGCACTCTTAGAAGACCAGCGGATTCAGCATGTAGTTAAGGCGTGGAGATTCAATTGATGTGTCGTATCCCCAGGTGGGAATGGACATTATTTGCTTGTCAGACAGTCCCAATTGGGTGAGGCAAAGTTATTATTTGGTTGTCAGACCGTCCTAATCGGGCGTGACAGGTACGTGATTCGCCGCATGAGCTTATTCATACACATGGTGGCAGCCGCGGTGGACACACTGTGAGCTGGAGACTGATAGGAGTTGCCTTGGTACCAGGCCAGGAATTCTAGCGTCGACTTGCAAAGCATTCGACTTTTGCCTCTGCAACCCCAGAGTGAGCGGAAGAGGTGGCAGTGGACCGGGCAGGCCATCAGGTATGCCCCGGGAATATACCTGGATCACGGCTAGGCAGGAGACGCGTTCCGAAGGTGGCTGTACTTCATATATACGAATACTTGGAGCTACTGCTGTTGACGATATTCTGGCCAGTGAGCAGGTCGTTTGGACGTTCTTCCTAAGAGTGGGAGTTCGTACAGGGCTGCTGGGAGTGACCGTGGAAAGCATCTCTAGTGGTGAGATAGGCACCAGGCACTGGACGGGCGAGCAGGGAGCAGCGGCGGCAACGGCCAGAAAGAGGTTCCCGAGGGTATACTCGTGTAAACGTTGTCGGCTCGCCGAGACACGAAGGGAGTACTGGACGGCGGGGCTTGGCCCTATTGAGGCGAACCGTTTTAAATCCGGGCTCCTGGATATTCCTTCACACCGCTCCATATCTAGTACGAATTGAGAACTAACGTTTGCAGATAGAGCCGGCACAACGACAAAGATGGTGCCTACAGACGATGGAGGACATATCCTTATCCCAGCAATATATGGAGAATTCGTGGAGGTTCTCAGCAAAAAGGCGGAGACACTCCCGCCGCATCGGTCAATTGACCATGCAATCGACTTGGAGCCCGGCTACAATATGCCATATGGGCGGATTACAATTAAGCGGAGTTGAGTTGAACGGAGTTTTCAGTTGAGTTGAGTTGAGTCGAGCAGTATTCACGCAATTGCGTGGATAAAGATCACGTGCTCAAGAGGCCGGATCATGCATTTGGATTTGGACTTAAAGATCCCATGCCATTGGACGGATCGATGAGTGGGTATTTTCTTCTGATGGACAATATGTCACCGGATGGATTACGGGACTACGATAAAGAGTCAATGGAAGACGGACATTATGGAGGTTAGTAAATATGACCTTTAGAGGGCTTACAGAGCTACAGGAGCAGTCACGGAATGCGACCCATACGAGCCCAATTACACACAGGGTGGAAACGAATGGCAGGAACCAACTGGATCACAGCCGGAGATGGATTGCGGCCGGAGATGGATCGCACCCGGAGATGGATCGCGGCCGGAAATGGATCGCGGCCAGAGATGGATCGCGGCCAGGGAGGGATTGCGGCCGGAGATGGATGACAAGAGATGGATCCCGTCCGGAGATGGATCGCGGCAGGATATGGATCTCGACCGGATATGGATGGATGACCGGAGGTGGATGGCAGGAGATGGATCACGGGAGACGGATGACAATCAATCTCCTTTCCTATATGAAGCTACGAAGTTACAATCGAGCGCGGATTTGCAGACATACGGTGTTCCAGCGGCATGGCTCCACCGAGTACGATGCCAAGCACT
>Ga0307512_10001177_pt1 | contig 37971 bp, 38 predicted proteins | sample 14_EM_MG_FD_200267 | JGI IMG/M metagenome (GOLD analysis project Ga0307512, IMG submission 200267) | Populus trichocarpa ectomycorrhiza microbial communities from riparian zone in the Pacific Northwest, United States - 14_EM | ecosystem: Host-associated > Plants > Roots > Unclassified | place...
ATTGGCATCCGTAGAATGGTTCTACAGATTCAAATTAAATGTATTTGTGGTTGGTGGAGGGCAGTAAGAGTTTGAAAGTTGAGTATTTTGTATGGCGGCGCCTACGGATTGTACCACCGCTAGTTAACCCGATTTAATAGGCGACTAACCTAAAATAGACAAACGAGTGATATTGTATGATATCATACGTCGCCGGTTCGAGGCATACCGACGACCGAAAGGGCTGTATCCATAGCGACGGCAAGCACGGCAGCGAATATGGAACCCCCAGGAGGCCTGATCGGATGTTGGAACCGAAAATAGAAGTCCGCACAATGGGCAGGCGGCGGGCGCGGTGGTGAGTACACAAACACAGTGAATCAGAAATGATACGAACTGATCGAGTTGCCGCCAGATTTTGCAGGGGAAAGGGTTCTGGCTGGGCACTTTTTGGCGGGGTCATAGTTTCGCACTCGGTTTCTTGGCAGGACCCCTCAGATTGTACTTGCCAAGACGCTAGCCCGTCTAATTGTCCGCCATTCTATGTACCACCCCCGCCGCTAACTATGTAGCCCATGACGTCCAAACATTCACCACTATTGGCTCCAACCTCAAAGCTCCCACCCCCACTCCCACCCTACCACAACCATACCACCAATGCTCCTACAAATCCCAAACGAAATCATCATCCTTATCGCCAACGAGCTGCCGCTGAGCGAGCGAACAGCACTCCTCCGTACAAACAAACACCTCCGCTCGCTGTGTACAGCCGACTTTTACCGCCAAGCAATCCGCGAAGATGGGGGGACCCAAGGTCTCCGCTACGCTGCCATCCACGGTAGTGCTGACATTGCCTCCATCTTTATCCACCACTATAATGTCTCCCCCGACCTCCGCTTCTGCGACGGTCCGCTGGTCCAGCTGACCTGCCTTCATGGCGCGGCCTCGCGCGGTCACATCAAGCTCATTGAGTTGCTGGCCGACGCCGGCGCAGACATCCAAGCCCGGAACGAATCGGGGCGATCTCCGCTTCACTATGCCGCGCGCGGTGGATTTCTGGCGGCGGCGAAGATACTGGTCGCGCGGAAGGCGGATATCATGGCACGGGATGGGACGGAGGGTACGCCGCTACACGCAGCCGCGGAGAAGGGGCATCACCTTGTTTGCAAGTTTTTGCTCGCGCAGGGCGCTGAGGTCGACGCTATGTGCAAGGACCCGCAGAACGAAGTCGACGATGGTTACACGCCGCTCCATGCCGCTGCGGATTTCGGACACGCGGAGGTCGCCGAGTTGTTGCTGGAACATGGAGCGAAAGTTGATGCAAAGATCGACCAGAGCGAGTGGACCCCACTCGGATGCAGTTCTGCTGAGGGCCACGTCGAGGTCGTTAAGCATCTGCTGAAATGGGGTGCTGAAGTCAATATTGCGCCGGAGGTGCCGCTGAGGTTGGCAGTGGATGGGAAGTGGCATGAGGGTGTGCTCAAGCTGTTGTTGGAGTCTGGGGCAGAGGTGGATATGGCTCTCGATGGGTGAGTTTTGTTTCCGTTATAGATATTGTGTGGGCTGACCCGCTGAAGGTTGTTTCATACTGAAACGGCCACTCGGTTGATGGAATTCGCTGAGAAGTGGAAGACTGACAACCTTCCAAAGGAAGGGAATGAGGGCCCAGCGACGTGGGATTCCCCAGAGAGACAGGCTACAATATACCAGACAGCACCCCATCCCAGTCTGCGATAGTGGTCACCGCCATCACTTCAGATGTGACACCGATGTCTCCATGAGATCGGCTATCGATTACTGTACAACTTTCGTATAACGTTTTGGCCGATGGGTTTTTGTTTCTCTTTCAATTTTTGTTTCGTTTTCGGTTCTTTTTTTTTTCCGCTTAAGTTTTCCGCCTCTATTTTCCTATTTAAGTTTACCTATTATTTCTATACATGGCGTATTGGCGAGTGATAGGATACGTGTCTATTTGTTCGCTTACTTACCTTCTGACTTGTCTGTTATTTGCTTTGGGTGCCTCGGTATCTATGCAGGTGTGTTCACGGACTTTTGTTTACCGGCAGGGTTTTGTTTATTGTTCGAAAGGCTTGTGGCAACACATTATCGGCCGCGTGGCAACACATTATCGGCCGCGTGGCAACACATTATCGGCCGCGTGGCCCAATGGCAAGGCGCTTGACTACGAATCAAGAGATTGCAGGTTCGATCCCTGCCGTGGTCAGTCGATTAGACTGGTAATTTAGTTTTGCCTCTTTTTAGTAGAGGCACATAACTTCCCCACCGCTGCTTCCAAAGGTTCCAAAGGCAACATAGATACCACTAGTTCAGTCGCGGGGATCATGTTTGGCTCGCTCGGCCGGTTCGTGTGTGTAGGTTGATGCAAGCGCACAAGGCGAGAAAGGCAGGCAGAAGCTTGCTTGGGCCAGAGCACAGTAAACGGTGAAACCCTGACTGTCGGAAGGCCTGCTTTCTGTTCTCCGTTGCTTGGGTCCGCCAACATACAAAACCTCCATTTGCCCTTGCTCACCGGAGGATAACTACCATGTATGTCCCTTTGTATATCTCCACCGGTTCTTCCCAGACTCTGCCGGCCATGGGATCGGATGTGTATAAATGAACGCCGCCCCCACCCCCCGATTAAGAAATGGTGACCAAAAAAGGAACCCTCGGAATCAATTATCAGAGATCCCACGGTATGACCACGGCAGGGATCAAACCTGCAATCTCTTAATATCAGAGTGATACTCGTAGTCAAGCGCCTTGCCACTGGGCCACACGGCCAGTTAATGATTTTCTTTGAGACGTGACGAATAGGCTGAATTTGGCGCCAGAGTTGGAGGTTATGCCATAAGTTAACCGCTGTCCGGTGCGGGATGGACCAGGATGTGCTTCGACGGCTTCGAGATTACACGAGTAATGTAGGAGTACATATACCTACTATGTAGACGTTACTTAGTAAGATTGACTCACGTGTACATACGAGTGGTCTTGACAAGGGGGGCCAAGGCCAGTTAGAGTTAGTGTAGTTTGATACCTTAGAGTGCAGCAAGTTGCGGCGAGAATAGAGATAACCTTCTATCTGCACACCTTTGTACGGTACCCCCTTATGTATACGAGTCTTACATGTTTGTCAGATACCTCAGAAACCTCACGAGCACCCCCAGACACGACGCGATGACGAGTGCGTTTGATGAAGCGATGACGAGTGCGTTTGATGAAGCGATGACGGTGCCATCGGGACCGCTGAACTACAGCTTGCCATACAGAGGACCCGGGAATGGGTAAACCACCGGCAGATGATTGTCGACAGGGGCTCACAAGCACGGCGGCACCGGCAGACGTGGAGTTTGTGGAGGTTGTTCGTTTTTTTCTATATATTATACAAAAAAAATTTTAAAAGTAAATTTCTAGTTTTCAAGTCAATTTCAGCGCGGAAGTGAAGGTGGCTTTCTTTGTTCTCAATCGGAATATCACTGATTGCGGGCGTGGCAGGGCAGTTAAGGTTTGAGATGGAAGGTTTGACGATGAAACAGAAGGCCGAGTTGGAGGAGGCTAAGAAGGACCTCGAGGAGGCTACGAACAAGACCACCTTCTATCAGAGAGCGGGAAAGGATTTGGAGGGTGGGGTGACAGTACAGCTGACCGTGCTACAGGAAGGACTCAAGGCATCACGAAAAGCCCACACGAAAATCGTTACTGTACTCACGAAGACGACAGAGGCCAACGCAAAAGTTACAAATGACCTATGTGAGGTAATAGATATGGTCCGTACCAGTACGATCACCGCATCGGATGCAGGACCGAGTCGGACCATACATTGCTCCGTCGCCTTCACGGTGAAGCCAAAGAGTATCGATACATTCAGCGGAGAGAAATCTATTGCTGCGGTGTACTCATGGCTCACCACCGTCGAGAACGCTTTTTACCGATGGGCCAAAGAGTGTGGCACTACGGAATGGGCCGCTGCATGGGCACGTTATGCCATCTCATACCTTAAGGGTACGGCCAATGAATGGAGGAGTACAACGTGGCCAGATGCAAGAACGGAAATCGATTAGACGGAGTTCAAGCAGAAGTTTACCGCCGAGCGCCTCCCTCAAAATGCACTACGCAGGGTGCAGAAGAATATGGACAATCTCATGCCTACGTCGTCTGTCACTCTGTCTAACGACAAGTTTTGGTAATTCGTTAATCGGCTACACCATATGGAGGCATACACTAGTGGCTGGCTGGCAAAGGCTGTGCCCGCGGAAACGGAGACCCAGCACGTGAAAACATACATCCTCAAGCTCTGGAACGCTACGGATCTGGAGAAGAAGGCTGGAAGAGATGGACCGATAACGAAGGCATATTCAGCGTATATGATGGCGGCGTCCGTGGAAGCGGTATAGGGCACCGAAACCCAACGGACGCTAGACCATGTTATGTGAATTTGCAACTCGATCGACCGAACACAGTTCATACCGCTGAAAGAATAGACATCAGCGGAAGACTTCGCTGCGATCTTCCTAAAGCACTACTTTGTTTTACATGTGATGCCATCACACAAGATATCGGACTGGGATCCGAGATTCTTATCCGACTTTTGGAAGGTCTTCGTGAGACGGTGTGGCACGGGATTGAAGCCGAGCACTCCGTTACACCCGCAGACAGATGGAGCCACTGAGATCAACGGAATATTGGGCAACTATCTGAAGGCTTTCGCAACGATCAATGAAGATGGGAGGTTCATGCTTCCCCTAGCCGAGTTCGCCTGCAACTCATTTAAGCAAAAGTCAACCCAGTACGGCCCTTCCTTTACAGACCTAGGATATTTCCTCGGCCCCTAAGGATTCGATGGTCGGTGCACCCCAGAAGGGATCAACACGACACCTATCCGGTGAACAAGTCTATCCTCAACACCTCTAGGCTATGGCTGCAGATGGCATAGGACTACCAGGCCAAATGGGCCAACGAGAAGAGAAGAGAAGAGAGGCGAAGGTGGCCGTGGGCGACAAAGTATGGCTTAAAACGGAACATTTACCACTATCGTACGCAAGCGCCTGCCAACAAGGATCCATGAAGCTACGACATCGTTGGTTCGGACCTTGGGTAATAATCTGCATGGTAGGAGCCAATGCTGTCCAGCTAGACATCCCTCGGTCAATGGGCTTTGAGGCAGTACAGAACGTGAGCGCCTCAAGGAATACCACCATGACCTGGACGATCGAGTACAGGCACCGCCTCCACCACTCAGACAAGTCAAAGGAACGTCCGAACGGTAATGGAAGCAGAGCGGATTATCGACCGCGCAGAGTCAGGCACAAAACGAAGTAGACGCCAGTACCGTGTGCTGTTCCTGGGACTACCCGAAGATGAGGACGAATGGATGTCCCTCAGACAGCTTGCCCGCGCAGGGGAGCTGGTCGAGCCATACCATCAAGCCAAGAGACTACCGACACCAGAATGGCCCGCACCGAGAACAGCTCGACAACCTGTACCGAAACCAGCGGAAGTACCCGCACGGCTTGTACGGAAATCCGGCCGACGTACTAGACCAGTGGAGAAGGTACGCTACAGAAGGAAAAGGGAGATTAGTAAAAAGAGAGAGGGTGATGTGGGAGTATATGCAGACGTTACTTAGTAAGATTGACTCACGTATACGAGTAGTCTTGGCAAGGTCAGTTGGAGTTATGTAGTGTAGTCTGATAACTTAAGGTGCTGCAAGTTGCGGCGAGAATAGAGATAACCTTCTACATACATACACACCTTTGTACGGTACCCCCTTACATATACGAGTCTTACAAGTAACGCAGCTGAGCTACCAGGTGCCTTCCGAGCTGGTTGGTCTCATGAGTGGCGGGTAGGCTCTATCAGCATGGAGCGGGAAGCGGATACATACAACCTTTCCAACTGGTGATCGGCTTAGAGTTAGTGCAAATAGCAAGCAGGCGAGGAAGTACTGCTAACATGTTGAAATGGGCACATCCCCATCCTAACAACACAGACTAACTACTAAAAGTCTTGATGGCTTGTGAAAAACTTCGGCGCCCTTGAGTGGTGCTCACGAGCGGGATTGTGAGATAGTTGAAGGTTCCCAATTTGATTGGTAAATAGTAAGTACTGTGCCTACGTGCTGTTCGGTGCGATCGTATTTAATCTAGGCCAGTGGGAGAAAAGTTCGGTCTATAGACTGGCTGGACAGTGGGTAGATTTTTTGGGTGACTGGGCTAGCCCAGTGGTGAATCTACTGGTGGGCCGTACCAGAGGTAGGCCATGGGTGGGCTGGCCAAGTGCTAGATCTACGACTGGGCTGGCGGGCCCAGGAGCTAGTACTAACACCCTTAGTGAAAACTTGCCTTATCCTGAAAGAGATAATCCTTTCGTCAGTATGTAACCGTCATAACAACCCTCCTTTGCAATCATGTCCGCCACTGCCGCCACCGCCAATGCCCTCGCCACTGCCGCCTTCGCCTCATTTTCTGCATCTCCTCGTTGTGCTGGGAAATGCAGGTGTTTGAAGAAAAAAGCGAAGTACATTGTCCGTTGTCATGCTACAGAGTTCAAGTGCCATAACCCGTCGCAATTTGCAATTCGCACTGAGGTGGCATTGGTAGATCGCGCGATGGAGGGACGGGTAAATGCATGAGGAGGAGCAACCGCAGGGAGACTCGAAGAGGACTCTGAGCTATTCTGTATCGAGGATTTGAATAATTTACCACCACGGGGTCGGAAGAGAACTCGGCAGGCTACTCCAACCACAATACCAGAATGCGTGGTGGAAGGGGAGATTTGAGAAAGAGAAGGAGACGGATGCTGCTCTCCGGAGACAGATCGCTAGGTTATATATAGAATCCAATCGATCGTTGGTGGTAGTGAGGTGTTAAGTAGTGCCCGGGGATTAATCACCAGTGCATCGAGGGGGGACTGAGAGATGGTCGCCGCGGCGTTAAGCAGCCCCCACCTCCTCCCACCGCCGCCGCAAAAAAAGAAGCCACCTACACAGTGGCGGCCAGGCGGCAGATATCTCTCGCCTGGCCAGCCCAGTCACCCCAAAAAATCTACCCACTGTCTGGCCAGTTCGTAGATCCGGTCCATTCATACACGGACCGGCCAGTCTACAGACAGACCGGCACATCTATAGACCGTCCATACTGCCCACTGGGATAGAAAATATATGTACGTAAATAGAGAGATGCAGAATTTAGCTCACATTTCTTGGTTGACTTTTCTTTCGGTTTCTTTGGTGTAGATCATTCACCCAGAATATTCTTTTTAGAGTTTTATCTTCCATGGCTGACAAGAATCCTTTCTTCTCGGTCACTCAAGTTGGTTCTGAGGCCAGAAGACAGATCTGGAGAATGTTTTTTGGCGGAAGCTAGTGCAAGTCCACAACTAAGTCCTTACTGTAGATCTAAGTAGATCCCCATCAGCCTATCGCTAGCTTCTTTCCGCCCGGAGACTCATAGATACACCGATGAAGTATCTAAGTACTAGTAACTACATAAGTAGGTAGATTAGGATGCAACGGGATTTGTGGGGTTTCGCACGGGGGCGGGTTTGGGGTGGCGTGCCTTTAAAGAGCATCATAGTGGACAACTGCGGGAATTCCCTCTTGCATGGCCAGTGAGCACTAGCCATACTTAAGTACATACAACAACTAGAACAACTACAAAGATTGGTAGAATGCAAATCAAACAGGCTTCGCACTTTGGGTTCGTGAGTTGCTTCGAAATCTCACATCCCCCGAGTGTCTTGTGAGCTGATCGGTTAAAGGCTTTGGTAAAAAAAAAACCACATCCTGTTGTACTGGCAGCACCAATCCAGATATCTCCGAGTCCGAGACCCGAAGTAGCCTCCGAAGCTATATCCGTTGATCAACCAATTATCGGGCTATCAGTTCTCCCAACGCTTGGCTCGAACAGCCCGAGATCTCTCTAGCTAACGGCTAGACTCACAAGCTCAACGACCAGCTGGCTTGCTGGCAGCCTCGTCTGCATATTATTGAGCGTGACCGGCTTGGCTGGTACATGCCAAAAAACCCCAGAGGCAATGATGCAGATGATGTATCGAGCAAAAATCGAGAAATTATACGGGTGGTATACTATGGATAGCTATTCACTTTATGTCCAGGATTCACCCCCCCCCACAGGGATCCAATCGTTATGGGCAACCGCCTTTGAGAATGATTAAATTTAGTACGTCTCTCGATCTCAATATTTTTCCCCCCGGCTATTTAGCGCGGTACTACTTATGTACAGTTTTTTGGTTAGAAGAATACTACGACAACGTGTGACAGCCTATGCCCGTCGGCGAATACACACACGGAGGACCACCTCACAGTAGGTAAAAACCGAGCTCCGCCGAGAATAGATAACAGCTTATGAGATTGGGAGAAAGCTGGTTGCTCTTAGTATTCTATTCGTCGTCGGTGCCGATTCTCTATGAATCTCTTCTCTCTCCCCCCATTCACCTTAATTTATGACGAAATTTTTTGTGCGTGGTTGCCGGGGCTCTTTACACACAGAGAATCTAGTTGGCGTCCGATCAGGAATATAAGGTAGCTGACCGGTAGTTACCTGTCTTATTATCAGTCCGTATATCGTCCTTCCTCTTCCTCTTTGTGGTAGGTCTCTGCTGTGATCGGAAGCCTCGGCTTGTCGGCAATTGGAAGCTTAGCTGCGGCTATCTGAGCGCTTCTTGGTTCGCGCAAGGTATCCTGATCCGGGATACTGGTTGGCAGCACAGTAGGTATTAATCCAACTGTTAACAGGGTAGCCTTGGCAACTTCGTGAGGCATTGTAATATCAATTTTCACGGCCTTTGGAACGGCTTTGAGTAAGAACTGATGCTGTTGCTACGGTGGTTTGCTAGGCATGAGCCCAACACAAGCCGTGTGCTCGCCATTTAGAACGGTAACTTCGACACAACTAGCCCGGGCTTGAGGACTGCCCTAACCCCGAAGGTACGCGAAGTTTTCTCTAGTGGATTATTCCACTATTGTAGCCTCAAACTGAGCGAAAGTTAGGGGTCACTGCCCCGACAATATGGCAAGAAGCCGGCAGTGGTGAGGTGTGGTCGTGAGGTGGAAGAGCAGGAACGCGTCTCGCCGACAAGTTATTAAACCGTTATGCGAATCATATATTATCACTCGTTGCCGTTCTCTAACCTAAAAACTCGTTAAGTCACACAAAAACTGTAGAGTTACCATGTTAAATAGCCTTTTTTTTTAATTTGTTTGTTCATTAATCGCATGCAACCTTTCTAAATCCTCGGTGGTGGCTCGGAATCGCTCGGGCCGAGTCGTTGATTGTGATGGCTCAGACAACGATTCAAACGATTTTCTTTAGCCACCCAACAGTCACAGGAGACCGAGCAGCCGTGCGGATCATTAAATGAGCTACCGTATTAACTCGCATGTTTTTCGCCAGAGTACACGAGAGAACCGAATAATTGATATTCGACTACCGCCTATCCCACAACAGAAGGCTCTCCCTATATACCTGCACCGGATGCGTTGAGAGTTTTTAATACGGTTAGCGCGGTGTAACTGCCAGAAAGGCTATGTATCTTTCCCCTAGATTTCCTATGTACTTTTTCGGTTCCACATAACGCAACGCCACTTGGCCAGCCCAAGTAAATCAATAGAATCAGGAGCGCGGTCTTCGGTACCTTCTATTCTGAGTAAAAGCTACAATTACAACCGCCGCCTGCAAAACGTACAACTTCCTGACAAGTCCGTCGATTGTGGCCAACACCATTGCACTGCTGACAAAGCTGGGGGTGTTATCCGGAGCCTCTGGTAAAGCCCCTGGGCAATCACCCTACGCATGGTGTCATTTTGTCTCCGCTCCACTTTCCTCACCCTCCGCTCTTTTGGCCGGCCTCGGGGCCTTTGTAACACTGGCGCAAGGCAGACGTCCGATAGTGCGTGGGGTTTTTGTCAACCTGGGCTATGTTCTGACCGTAGGACTGGCGGTAGGTCTCTAGGCTGGATGCTTCAGTTGTGGAGTCGCGGGGATGCCTCGGAGCCTGTGGGTGAGTGCAATAGCATGGTCATATGGGATTCCGTTGACCTGGGATCATCCACAGCTACAGGTATGCGCAGCGAGATCAACAAACCATCGTGAGTTCGAGTAGGAGAGTAGTATAGAGCCGTGTAGATCGTCCTGATAGGAGATCTAACGATGCTGTGTAAAATTAGATGATTCCTTGGTACTTCTCAATCGGCTTTCGCGCATCCTGAAATCGTGTAAAACGTAGGTCCATGAATTTTGCTAGATGTCGTGACGGGGACGTACCAGATCCACCCGGGAGGAGCTGCCGGATGGTAGGTTCATGGTGGTAGTGGTGGTGATCGAGGCGGCGTGAAGATTGAGAGGAGTTGCCGGCGGCAGACAGCTAGCTAGCGGCCGGCGTTCGACCCTCGCATTAGTGGAAACGAACAAATAGGGCCATCTGGTGGATACATAATCTCAAGAAGCACATGGCATTTTAGAGGGTTGCCGTAAGAAAAAACCACATATCTCCACAGTAAACAACCCGCTACATGCTCTTTGCCGTTGCCGTCCGGTGTATTGAATCTAAAGTCTATCAAACCGTTACCTCGCCACTCTCCCCATGCACCAACAACCCCCTTGTCTCCCCCTCATCCTCTCCATATCCTCTATAAAGCACGTAGTGTTGCCACATAAAAGCAAGATCAAAGCCCATCGCAATCAACGACAGAAAGAACTTCACGGGATTTCCAGTGACTCCTGACCAGTCACTCTGCAGCGATGAATCCAGCAGTAATTGCAGGAGCGAAAGCAGGCCGCCTGAGAAGTCGAGGAGGATGTTTTCGATCGACCACCCCACGGTAGATTTCCGTAGGTAGTTCAGGCGAAATTGAGGGGTGTATTTGAGTAGACTGATGGCGAGTTTGAGGGTTGTGAGGGCGTAAACCTGTGTTTGTTAGCATGAGAAGTCACTCGTTAATTGAATATCGGCTGGAAATGTGTATACGCGATAGGATTATAAACGTGGGCAGAACAGGGCCAATAATCGCATCGAGACAGAAGCACTCACCACGTCGATCCACCCCCACTTGACGCCGTCTACATAGGCGCAATTGATCCCTACGACCACGAAGCACCCCGCGACAAACGCTTTCGCAGGCTTCGACATCTTTTGCGCCGGATGCCGCTCATATCCCCACAATCCAGCCCAAAACTGCGACAGCGTAATAATGCTTATAGCCAACGCATGCGCCGCAAACGCGAGGTCATTCCCCCGCACGGTCGGCTCTGGAGAATCGGGGTGGCGATCGGCATACTCTTTACGGACCACCGGGGAGAAGAGGAAGGCGATGCAGGATATGGTGTAGCAGGCGAACCCGATGACGTTGAACACAAAGTAGTCGAGCGCGAGGCCTGTAACTGAGCGCCGTTTAATGTTGCTGAGAAGTTGGGGGTAGAAGGAGACTCCCTGACGGGGTGTCAGTGGAATCGTGGATAATGATAGATGTGGATACAGGTACTTCTTACCCAGCAGAGGAAATAAGACCACCCGAGGACGCGCGAGATGGCACGCGCCGTAACCGTCCACTGGTCGGGCACTTGGGATGGAGGCGGCATGGCTGGGCGCGGAACAAGAGAAGACGTGGTGGCGGTTGATACTGAGGGGATATCCAATCACGAAGAACCGTGGAGAACAAAGACGACTCGACAGATCGATAGCTCTACGATCTCTCTTCCCAGATCTCGGGGACCGATGGCAGCTGCAGCTTGCGTAAACGCGGTGACACGTACAGCACAGACAGAGGCGCAGACGCCAGCGACCGGGGGAGACTTTATACGAGTATCGTAGAGTATCGTAGAGTACGTGTACATAGTGGGGCGTGTTGTCTCTGCTTAAGTTACCGATCTAAATGAACGAGCATTCCCTTGTCTAGATAACGGCCTGAATGGTGGAGGATGCGTATGTACATATGACCAATCCATACCAATTTCCGACCGTCTTTTCCAATATGCCAGGACTAAGGGCCAAGGGGGCGCGCGGCTCACGCAAGCAATCGCCTCATCGGCCAATCAATCCACGCCTCAGCCGCCGCCATCGTACCAACCAAAAGCAAAAAGCGCGACGCCCCCTGCTCCTCAGCCACAGCAAGCTTGCTCCGAGCCCCAAACCAACTTCAGGTCATTACAACCCCTATCGCGAAGGAGAGAAGAGACGAGAAGGAACCTGTACCGTCACCAACTATAACATCACACGCCAACACAAGCGAGAGAGGGAGAGGGAGAGAAGAAGGAGCGGCGAAATCCCAACTTACCTCGCGTTTAGGACGTGTCGCTGTTGCTTTCCCCTGCGAAACTCTTCATGACCGCCGCCTGCACCACTTCTTTCCTGGAAGTGTGAAAGAAGCTAAAATCACGTCGTCCTTCGCCACGATTCCCAACTCTTTACGGCAATGACTTCGAACTCGCCCAAGACAACGCGTGCGCTCTCGCAAACCCCCGCCCGCGGCCGAGGACGTGGAAGACCGAGACTATATCAGCGAGGGACCAGCACTGCGTCAAGGAGGAAGACCAATACTTCCGCCCTGAAAACGCCGGAAGGGACGCCTACTGGCCGTCGAAGAGGTGGAGGAGGAACGGGAGCATCTGGAGGGACGTACTCCAACGGCTATAGACCGGGGGGCGCTGGTGGCGGCGGGCGTTACCTACACCCTAGCACTGGGGAGGAAATCCCGGCGACGGTCTACAGAGATATCGTGAAGAAGTTGAAGACTGAGGGGGGAGGAGGGGGGGTTCCTCTTGCGCGGAGGGCTGCTGCGGTCCTGGCGGAGACTCCGGTGATGCCACTACCCAAACCGTCCCTTGTTGGTCCAGATGGTGTCTACAAACCACGCGAAGAGCGCAGCTTTACGGAGTTTCACCCAGGATTTGGTGTGGACCAACCGTTGCTCGTGTTTCTTGCGCAGGAGGTGGATGGGGAGAACTACAAGTCTCCGATGCTGCCCGATGCGACGACGAAGACGGTGAAGATTGTCGATATAAAGGAGGAGGAGATGATGAGGAAAGATATGACTACAGCCGGGTCTATCAAAGAGGAGACCCTGCTTGGCCGCGGTGCTTCGATAGCATTCAGCGCTCCTCCAGAAAGCTCTAGCCATCGTACGAACGGTGCCACAGAGATTTATGACACAAAGAAATCGGCAGCTTCTCCGGTCTCACCCGCGTCCAATGGCGCACCTACTGCTGCCCACATCGACTACGATCCCGTGTCGGTTACCAGCATCGGCGGTAGCAGTCGCGCTGAACCGTTCCCATCGTATGGGTTGAACGGTTTGCCCATCGACCCTAGCCTTGCTGCATTGACACCGCTGCAGATGTTGATGATAGATCCGGCTCTCTCGGTTCCTATTGACCCGGCATTGTCGGCTCAGGATGTTCACCCTCCTCCAGCTCAAACGCAGACGCCAGCGGCAACCCCAACTGATGGACCGTTGAAGGAGGGATCTGTTACTTCTGCACCTACCCCACCACCAACCACGCCGGCTGCGCCGGAGGTCGTCCTTTCTCCAGTTAAGAGGGGCTTGAGTGATGTTCCAACACTTGCATCACTTCGAGCGCACCGTACAACGGCCGGCAAACCGCCGCCACGTGCACCCCAGCCGCCACCGACCACCCGGAAGCCAAGGTCGCAGAGCCAGAACCAGAACCCACACGAGAAACTCCATTTGCGCGCTCCGTCTTTTCGCAAGATCCAGTCTTTCAAATTCGCTCATCATGTATGGGGAAATAGCTCAGGCAACGGCATGGGACTTCCCGGGTTCAACAGCTCTCATCCTTATGATGAAATGCCGATGTCTGAGAAAATGATTGCCATTGGCTATCAGCAGTCGACACATTTTGAGTGCCCGGTGAATCTGATCAGAGACCAGGCGGACTCCGCAGTCGACGAGGAACTCACCGGGTTGGGGATTGATATGGTAGAATACGACATGGACGAACAGGATGATAAGTGGCTTACTAACTATAATTCACACCGAATGGTAACTAGCGACGATCTGGTCAATAAAGAGATGTTCGAATTTGCTATGACCAAGATCGAGAAGGAATGGGTCAATCTGGAAAAGAAGATGCCGAAGATTCAAGCCAAACCTCATGGTGTCGGGATGCCAACGAGGAGACGGAGTTCCGGCAGGGCCGAAGAGGATGATGAAGGGGCCGAGGACAGCAAGTGCGCCATTTGTGATGACGGCGAGTGCGAAAATGCAAATGCTATTGTCTTCTGTGATGGGTGCAACCTGGCTGTTCACCAAGAGTGCTATGGAGTGCCTTACATCCCCGAAGGGCAATGGCACTGTCGAAAGTGTCAGCAGATCCCTCGACAAGTCGCGGTATGCCCTCTTTCCCTCTCTTTCGGTTCGCCCAGAACCGGGCTAACGTTGCTAAGCACTGTGTTTTCTGTCCGAACATTGATGGAGCGTTCAAACAAACCAACACCAACAGATGGGCCCACCTTTTATGCGCGATCTGGATTCCCGAAGTTCGGCTGGCCAATCCATCATTCATGGAACCTATCGAGGGTGTTGAATTGGTGCCGAAGTCGCGGTGGAAACTGGTGAGCATCGTTCCTATGGATTTCCGAAGTTCTCTCGCTAATAGAGTCGATCACAGCATTGCTACATATGCAAACAGAAGATGGGGGCCTGCATTCAATGCAGCAATAGGAACTGTTTTCTTGCCTTTCACGTTACCTGTGGGCGCCGTGCCAGACTACACATGAAGATGAAGAATACCAGTGGACCGGGAGCTCAGCTCGAGTCGTCAGGCCTGAAAGCGCTTTGCCACAAGCACGTTCCACCGGACTGGAGAAAGGAGAATGATGTTGATGCTGCTACGGAAGACGCGATTAACTATTATGCCCACAGTTTCAACGGACGCGAATGGGGCGATTCTCATGCGGCTGTCATGGTCAGACCAGGTACTTCGGGAGTTGGTGACTTCGCACGAACTGCTCATAAATTGGGCGACAAGCGGAAGCATGAATCTGAGCAGAGAACAGTGTGGAAACTCCAATCGGGGGCGCCGGTGATACCAAAGGTTATCTTCGATGCAGTCATTGCATCTCTGATGGACTTCGGGATCTCAAATACTAGGAATTTTGCGGCCGAAGCTTGCAAATACTGGACTCTGAAGCGCGAGGCCAGACGTGGTGCTAGTTTGGTCCGACGATTCCAAGTGCAGGCCGATAGTAATAGTTTTACTTCGTCGGAGGTCATTCGAAAGAACTATGCTGTCCTTGGACTCACCCAGGGCGGCAGAAAATTGGCACGGCGAAGGGGCTTTTCCGGTGCCCTCGAAAAGGATTTGGTTGGCATGATAGGTGTCGTGAGGGCCGTCGGCAGCGGGCAAAATGCTATGCTCCACGAGGCGGAAGCTATTACCGCCTACTTTGACATGATGTACTTTCCGGAACTTCCTCTGATGAGAGAGGTTCTTGAAGAAGCACAGAAGTAAGTATTTTTAACACCTCTTCTGGCTGTCACGCATTTGCTAATTGAGAGCAGGTTAGACCATGAAACAGTGTTCGGGAGCGGTTTCCGTCTTGTTCGCGATCGGATTGAGGCGAGACTCTATCCTAACGTTTCCGCGTTCATTGCCGATATGCGGTCCGTGCTCCGTTCTCCCAGTGCCGATCCACAACTCATATTCGACGTTCAAATCACTCGTTATGTCCTACCACAAATAACGCCTTCTTTACGCCCGCTCGACGAAGAAGATGTCATGACTATTGGTGGCAAGATCATGGATGCGCTGGAGGATTCCTTCAAGAAAGCTTTGAAGAAGCAGGAGGAACTGTGGGATGAGATGGAAGAGCAACCGGCAAAGAGACCACAGTTGTTGGAGCAATTCAATGGTACGACATTTGATAATTCTATCGACGTCACTTCCGGCTCGTTACCAAACAGTCCCTCGATCCAGCTTGTTAAGGAAGCCCTGCCTGAGCCACTCAAGAATGGGGCCCCAATATATGAGCCACCGAACCTAGCGCAAGGTGGAACAATCATCGGTGATCTTACGAAAACCATAGCAGAAGAGTGGATAGTTGGTCCAATCAGCACAGCGGCACGGCCGTGGCGGGCCGGCATTCACAGTGCCTCTGCTACGGGGAGCGGCGGTGTGCCCGCGGCGCCCGGAGAAGGAAATGATAAACAAGTATCTCACTGCTTGTCGCCTGCGACTGATGTCGCGAATTCCCCGTCGGTCGAAAAGCCCAATGGGACTTTGCCAGCCAAGCCAGGGGACAATATCGCTGACCAAGATCATAAAATGGAGGACGCGCCTGCAGATGATCAAATGGAAGATGCATCCTTGGACCCGGAGCAGGAGCTGCCCCCCGATGTATCATCGCCAACCGCGCCGACCCCACTGAAAACCTATGACGGAGGTGCTAAGGGTGGAATCGGAGGTGAGATAGCCGCACCGGACACTGCCCAAGGAGTCCCAGAAGTCATCAGCCGGGTGCGTGCCATCGCCGCCAGCACAACCGAAAACGTGTCTGATGTTGACAGCATGTATAACGATCTTGCAACCGGCGACCACCTAGCCATCACAACACCTTCCACCGTGGTCTCTCTGCCAGATCTTCCACCGAACGATGGCCCTGTGGATCTAGAGGCACTCAGTAATACTAGTGCCCTCAGCGACTACCCGGATGATCTCGATGAGAATGCGAACGTTGGCGTGGGAGCAGATTCGGTTAAGAAAGAGAATGACGGCGAAGGTGAGAATGAGAAAATATCCCCCCCGGCCAAGGGCCGCAAGTCAGCCAGGGAAGCAAACGGCAGGTTTGGAAGCACGGGAGCAGGAACCGCGAGGAGGAAGAAGCGGTAGTCCTTCTCCTTTCTTAGTACTTTCATTTGTTTGTATTCATACACCATTTCGTCCTACTCCGTTGGTGTTCTTCCGTTCATCCTTCCTTCTGGTTTAATTGGGGATGGGACTGGTGATTTTTTCTTCTTATGAGTCTTTAGGTTCTACTTGTTTTTTCTCTCTGCGTAACGGTGTCTGCGCTTTCCTGTTTCTTTCCCATTCCTTTTCTGATACGTTTTCTACGAACTCTTCTCTTTGCTTCAGGGTTTTATTCTTATCTGGTATGGCTTGGGATATGCTCTTGTGATTGTGGTTCGGCGGAGCACTGGGGCAAATAGGGGTTGGGAAATACAAATTTATCCTGTGTGCTGAACGATGCGCATGATCTGATCTCAGGGGTGGTGTGTCCAGCGATGTATGTTAGCTCCACTACCAATACTCTTAAACAGTCTCCCAAGCCACGAGCGGGTGCGCGTAATCTGACATATCCTTCGGTAAAAATATTCTTCGCTACATATAGCATTGAGGTCCGTGGCAATGTAGATAGGCCTGCAGTCGGCTTGTTGAACGCCCTGCGGTAGGTTAGTTGATCGTCAAGTCGTGGTTTGCGGAGCTTATGTTTAAGCTGACGATATTCACATCTAATTAATCTCATCGCTGGCTAGTCTCGTACCTTTGCTCAGTTCCGCTCTGCGTTGAAGTCTTCAGCTTCATAATTCATGCTACAAACTGCACCATTCTCTCACTCTCGAGTCACGCTGACTCACAGATCCACTCACACACATACCTACACCTCGGCTTGTTTGTTGTTCGCCCCTTTAGGAAAGAAAGGGTTAGATAAGTCTTGGCGGATGAGTCGCCTCGTCGTGTTCGCGCTTCTCCCTTTTTTCTTGCCACCACGTCCTCATCTCCCTCTTCCCTTCAACCATCACCTCGGACAGCAACTTCGACTACCACCCTTTTTCTCCATCTCCCTTCTCACCGCCACCACCACCACGACGACGTCCACCACCAACGACTACCAGTTTGCATTTGCTGGTAACCTTGGTTTCGCTCGTAGTCAACTCAGACTTCCCGTTTTCGTAAGTTTTACTTTTCTTTGAAGCAAACCCTCTCGGGTGCTTTTCGATTTCATTTCAAAAAATTTGAATTCCACTTACACTCTTCCTCCTCTGAACAGGACAGCTGAACACATTACACCAACAAATCACACCTGTCATTATGATGGATTACGAAAACGAGAGGAGCGGTTACGACGGTAAGCTTCCCGATCGTTATTTACTTCACTTTGTTCCATACTACCACACATTCTTTGACCCTTTTCATGTCGTGGCTATTGTGTGCATATCCGTCTGGCCTTGGGCGATACCCAGACTCCGCACCTCCCTGATTGACTGCCCTTCATTTCTTTGTTCTGGGGGTCCTGGCGCGTGCGACATCGGACAACACTTGCTCGGCAGCCCCGGGCGCGTCGCACACTCACACCCGCATACACCAGTACAACACAGAAAGCTGACAACGATCTTAGACGGTGAACCTCGCGACCAGTATGCTAGGGATGATCGCTCCATGTCTCCTCGTCGGCGCGAGTCTCCTCCCAGGCGGGACCGCAACCGCAGCGCCTCTCCGGGAGGTAGAATGGGTGATCGGTATGTCTCATGCTTTTTGTTCTTGATGCATGCGGTTTCTGACTCGATATCACAGTGCCGGTGCTGAGCGTGAAGATCGTCGTCCTGCTGGCGATGACATGTCTAACGCGTCTGACCGTGGTGGCGACCGCCGCGGCAATGGTGGCCCCCCCGATGCTGCTACTAACACCGGTACCAACCTCTTTGTGACTGGTATCCACCCACGTCTTACCGAGGACGACGTTATGCGTCTCTTTGCCAAATACGGAGAAGTCGAGAAGTGTCAGATTATGCTTGACCCCCATACCAAGGAGTCGCGTGGGTTCGGTTTCGTCAAGATGTCGACTCTCGAGCAGGCTGATGGAGCCAAGGAGGGCCTTCAAGGGGAAGCTTTTGAGGGTAGGACTCTGAGCATCGAGAAGGCCAGGCGTAGCCGACCCAGAACCCCGACCCCTGGAAAGTACTTTGGACCGCCGAAGCGAGGTAGATACTCATGTCATGGATTAGTCCCACGATGTACTCTCAGCTAACTTGTCAGCAGATGATTTCCGCCGCGGACCCCCGGGTGGCACTCGCTTCAGTGATGATCGCCGTGCTCCTCGTAGCCGTTACTACGATGACTACGACCGTCGCGGTGGAGGAGGTGGCGGCGGTTACTCGTCTCGCTACGATGACCGCGATGCTGGCGAGCGTCACTACCGCTCTCGTGACAGCCGTGACGATTACGGAGGTCCTCGTGGTGTTGATCGTTACGCTAGCCGTGAAGACCGATATGGCGGCAGTGGTGGTGCCCGTGGCGACGACAGGTACAGCAGCCGTGGCGGTGATGACCGTCGTGCTTTCCGTGAGTCTTTCGCTTACGGTGACCGTGTTAGCGCGTACCCTCCTCGCGGGGTCCCACCCACCGATGCGCCTCCTCGTGCACCCGAAGGCGGCAGGAATTATGGTGGTTACGAGGATGATCGTGTCGGCTACAGGAGATAGGGCCAGGGTCACGACAGAATCTTTTGCTAACCAATCACAGTATCGGACAAACTGGGGCAGCTTTAATACATGTCACCTTGTACTTTGATCAAGCTTTGTATCCCTCTGCGAAATCTGTCCAGTCCACAACTCTTTCAGCAAAAGTTTCTCTTACCCTTTCCCAGTTTGTACTTCTTAATTTTGACTTTCCCGTTCCTTCATTCGGTCCTGTTCCTAAGTTCGGTCCTTGTTTCCTTCCCATTTTGTTTTTTTTCCTGTACTTTTTGCTTCTTTTTCCTTCTTACTCGCGGCGGCTTCATTTGGCGGGGATTCGACTACGATGTGGTGGAGCAAGGTTCGGGTTTTCAGAAAATCAGATCAGAGGCAGCTTTCATCGAAGTCGGGCAAGTCGGTCGCAGCGGAAGGAACACAAAACTCAGAAAAGAAACAGAAATGCAACGACTTCGGTGGTCTCAGTCTCTTTTCCTTTGGATTGGCAACTCTTCACTCGATCGCTTCACTTCAGTTCACAATCGCGTCGCGTCACTCTTCGGACTACTGCAAACAAAAATACAATAGGACGATCGCTTTCCTTCAGATTCAGTAATATTCGTTTCATTGTTATCTCTCCCTCGAAACAGTACGGCCCAGATATCAAGAATATGGTTCAGTATTTCGCAAGCACGGCAAAACGTCTTCGCTTTCCATGGTGTCGCCATCTCAGTATCTCAGTAATCCAGCCCGTCTGTTCTTCACTTCGTCCGCAACATGATATACAAACAACCGGTCCTCTCGGCTCGCAATCGACGGGAGGTACTGTTTAGTATCGCGCTCCAGTCGCTAAACCAAGGGAACAACAAGTCGTTTATCTGGTTTCGGACATCTACCCTTCAAAACATTGGGAAACGATGACAAATGGGCTATCGACTATCGGCTATCTTGAACACGAATTGCAATGGGGGTTTATGCTTCAACCGGCACAACTTGCGAATTGCCGGAAATGGCGGGGACACTAACGCGGGGGGCATGATACGGACGGATTCGTTTGTTATTCTGGACAGGATAGCATAGGATAGCACTTAACAATGGATGCACAAAATTTTGATGTGACGCGGTGCGTGAAGTAGTTGCGCCGTGAGTGGGTATGTGCTGCAGGCAGGGTGAAATCTCTATAACAGGCGGGTGGTCATGAATGGCAGCCAAAACCTCGAGGTGCCCACTGAGCGCATAAGTACATGTGCAAAAAAATCGCTCATCAGCAGACATGGCTGAGCCCTATACATATACACGCTCTCGACATCCGCCGACAACCAACGATACTGTTTTACCCCTGTTTTTGTGCACAGGGTCGCCTTTCCTTCAACTCCAGATTTCTGCCCTGTTGGATGCTACGTATCCGATGTCGATCTCGCCCTGTTCTTACGTTTCAGCACTTTGATTCATTCGTGGTTTCTTCCCCGCCCCTTGATCATGATGCACATTGCATACACAACTCTTAGTTTACAGACTCCTAGTTAGTTACAGTAGGCACCTAACTTGAAGGCCGTACCAAGCTTTTTTTCCTCGTATGTCTGCTCTTACGCACTCTTGACTTGTTCCATGCACGGTTGGGGGGAAAAAATTCCGAAACGTCAGCCTCGATTTCCCCGTATCACAAACACGGGGTTGACCCGGCGCCACGCAAAAATAACCGGCCAACGGGGTGTGGTAGCAGACGCTGGTCACTATGTACATACCCAAGTAGTTTGAAGGGGACCCAAGATGTCGCTCTGAAGGTGCACCCCCGTAGCTACTCTACCTGCGGTTGGGCTTTGCGGTCGGTGTGCGGTTTAAAGTTGAACAATCTTGTGGGTTTCAGGATGTTGCTGGGCGCCGGTTTAGACGGACACTGGAACAGCGTGCAACAGACTACGGACTATAGCACAGTCCCTTCGATGGTCTATTATTGTTCTGATCCCCCTGTACAGGGTGAGTATCTCGAGACCGCAGTCCCCCTTGTAGAGGCTCTAGATTTAGGAAATGGCTGGCAGTGTGTGTGATGCTAGATATAAAGCTGTTTCTCCCTCGAACTATTTGGATTCTTCAGACAGACAGATAGGCCACCACCACCAAATCCATTCATCCGTCTCTGTCTCCTCCTTCTCCTTCTCTTCTTCCCAATCAAACTCCCCCAACAAAAACCCTCCCATACCATGCATTTCCCAACGACATCATTTGTTCTTCTCAGCACTCTCCTCTCGCTCACCAGCCTGACGAGCGCGCAATACTCATCCGCGGCATCCAGCACGTCCTCGGCACCGGCGACGGCCACCTCCGGCGCGGTGACGATAGTGCGGGTGTCCAACGCGCAGGGCGCGCTGGCGTTCACGCCGGCAGAGCTTATCGCACCGATCGGGTCCTGGGTCGAGTTCCGGTTCTGGCCGCGAAACCACTCCGTGGTCCAGAGTTCGTTCGACAAGCCGTGTGAGCCCCTCGAGGGTGGGAAGGGTATATTCACCGGCTTTCACTCTGTAGCCGCGGGGACGACCGACGTAAGTTGTCGCTTAACTATCTTCAGGTAGAACCGTCGGGAAAACACATGATGCTGATGGAAATAGTTCCCAACGTACACGATCCAGATCAACGATACGAAGCCGATATGGTACTACTGCTCGCAGGGCCAGCACTGTCAGGGCGGCATGGTCGGCGTCATCAACCCGCCGCAGGACAGGCAGCTGAGCACGTATGTGACGGCGGCCGGGGCCGCTACGGCGAATCGCTCGCCCTCCACAGGCCCTTTCGGCGGTGTCAACGGCACCTCGAGCACGAGCGAAGGAAAGGATCCCTCCACCAGCGGCACCGGTTCGGCCGCGCAGCCGAGCGCTACCGGTGCTGCTGCCAGGGCGCAGATCGGAGGATGGGTTCTGGTGGCAGCGATGGGAGTGGCCGCGATTGTCGTCTAGATTGATGCATAGTTAGATATATGGGGAATGATGGAGGGGAGTTCTTTACGTACTTGCATGTGTCATGTGCGCTTTGATAGCGACTTGGTCCGGTTTCCTTTGAATTTTGGTAGTTAATCTTTTTTATGAACGCCAATCGAAAAATCTGCTCGCGTATTCCAACCATAGGCGCTTGGGTTAATACAAAGTAGAGTATTGCTTGTGTGTAAGTAAGTATCAATAGAGTGTACTGGCGTTTATCATAGAAGGTACCACTAACTCTGCATTAAAGTTAAATGCTTATGTTTGGCCAATCAACTTGCATTTGGGCATGCACCTGAGATCAAGAAAGTCGGACATCGTCGAGATCCCGACGCCTCAAGACCTTAGCAGTCCAAGTCTGGACTGAAACAATTAAACCACAAACACTATTGCACCGCTGCAAGCTCGTATTTGACTGAGATGCATGTAATAAAGCAAAACCGATAGTGTTCCTTTTCCGCGCTACTAGTAGTCCTTCCCACCGATTTCTATGTATCCACATTATTAGAAGATGGGCCAAGAAAGTCCCTAACGCCACCACAGACCAGCTTTAGTATTAAATCGCTACAGCGTGGCCGCCATCCCCTCCCGCCGTAGTTATTCCGTGGACGCTGCCGCCCAACCCATACCGCTCTTTCAACCACCCACAACTCCATCAATCTCTTTTCTATTGATATAAAAAGTGGCTATTAATGAAGCTGGAAGTGCGCTTGTCGCCACCGTGCCGTTAACGTAGGCAATGACGGGAACTCAAATACTTGAAAACAACAATCGGGAAACTTCAAACCTTCCTTTTCAAAAGCTCGCTCGTCAATACTTAGAATCAGGTACATCATTGGTGTAGAAGAATAAAATTTGAATATCGGTTGTATGAAGTACTGCTACAGCTGTTCTCATGGCTTGGATGCCTTCACAACACCATTGTGTCTCTTCCTTTTCACTGGTGAGCTTATGTTTATTCCAGCTAGCTGCTCCAGACAGTACTAGACCTACGACCCCGAGTGCACCTGCACAGGCAATCCGAGCCTCAGACGGCATCCACACACCACCTAACGACCCCCGTTTAATAATTACACCTCTTTCTTAGATGTTTGGGTGACTCTTTACATGATCAGTTGTGGTGGGGCAAAGATAATGTAAAGTTACCTAGCCGTCCTGATATCTCACTTCTACCTGGTTAGCGTTAATGTATGCTATCATTCATGTCTGTGGCTTCGACCGTCGCAGCAGGACAGTGTGGATATGGGTTGGATACTGAGGGTTACTCTACCGCTTCATCTCTTCCACGCTGATTTAACGAGAATTTTTTGGATTTGACCTCACCAAATTAACGGTAAACTCACAAAAAAATCTCCCAAAATCGCCATTTCAACCCATTCCTTCACGTCTACTCTGCCATAAGCTTCTCAAACATAGCGATAAGCTCCTCCAGCGTTTTGATCTTGTGCGCCGCATCGTTGAGCTTCTCCACGGCCTCGTCAGTCTTTTTCGCCTTGAGCGCTTTCTCCAACTTCTTCTTCGCTCCTTCAACCGCAATCAAGTCTTTCCTTTTCTTTGCGATCAGAGCATCAACATCGGTCCGTCCTGTGACGGCGAGGTGCACAGAGCATTTGGTCGAGATGACCTGAGCGTAACAGCCGTGAGGAATTCTGCCGGAAGAAGAGGAGACAGCTGCGACAGAATCAAGACCCTTGACCAGCGCTTTGATGCTGGGAATCTGAGATTCGATCGTGGCAAAGGTGTCGTCGTCTGAGGCTTGGACGTAAAGTTCAGCCTTATCATTCGGAATTTCGCATTGCGCAGTCATCGACCGAATCTCCCTGGTGATCTCAAAGACCATGTCATAATCCTTCTCAACCTTCTCGTTGTCTAGATCCTCTCTGAACACCGGGTAGGCTGCTTTGCAAACGGTGCGCGTCTTGTCGCCGGCGCGGCGGGGGAGACGTTGCCAGAGCTCTTCAGTGACGTAGGGCATAAACGGGTGGATCAGGAGGAGAGCACCCTCGAGACAGGTGTAGAGGGTGTCTTGCGCGGACCGCTTCTGTTCGGGCGTTCCTTCGAGTATCAAGGACTTGGAGTTCTCCTGCATGGGCTTAGTATAGATTGTTGAACTGTGAAGGGGGGATATACGATGTAAACATCGCACAGCTCCTTGAGCCAGTATTTATGAACAGCCTTAGTGGCATCCGAGAAGTTTCTCTCCTCGAGAAGCTTGTTGACCTTCTGCGCGGCGACATTGAATTTGTGAAGGATCCAGAGCTCAACGAGACTCTCTTTGCCAGTCAACTTCGAATCCGGCCTGGGCTTGTAATCATCGCCGAGACGCATGAGAGCGAACTTTGTAGCCTGATACATCTTGTTACAGAACTTTCTGTATCCCTCAACGACCTTGATGTCCATGTTGATATCCCTTCCACCGGTGGTGTAAGCGCAGAAAGCGAAGTGCATGGCATCACTTCCGCACTGCGGGATACCATCTGGGAATGCAGTCATCTGGTACTGCATCGCGCGTTCGACTTCCTTGGGGTCAAGGTTACCGGTAATAAGCTTGTCGTGGAGTTGCTGAAGAGGGATTCCGGAGATGAGGTCGAGCGGGTCGACAACGTTGCCGAGGGACTTGGACATCTTGCGGCCTTCAGAGTCGCGGACGATCGGGTGGCAGTACACCTCTGTGAATGGAACCTTGCCGGTCATCTTGATTCCAAGCATGATCATGCGAGCCACCCAGAAGAACAGGATATCCCAACCAGTCTCGAGAACAGAGTTAGGGTGGAATTTCTCCATGTCTGGTGTCGCATCCGGCCAGCCAAGTATCGAGAACGGCCATAGACCACTGGAGAACCAGGTATCCAGGACATCAGGATCACGCTCGAGGTAGATCATCTTGCCTGGGAACTTCTCCTTCGCTTGCCTTTCGGCATCCTCAAGAGTGCGACTAACTATCCATCGCTCAGGAAGTGAACCACAGCCATTGACCTCCTCGTCGTCCAGGTAGATATAATAAGCCGGAACCTGATGCCCCCACCAGAGTTGACGTGAGATACACCAGTCCTGGATCTTCTCAAGCCAGATGAAGAACTCCTTCTCGGGCACTTCAGGCCTGATTTTGATCTGCCTATCCCTGACAGCATCCATAGCAGCATCGGCCATAGCCTTCTGGCTGACCCACCACTGAGGCTTCATGACTGGCTCGATGACATCCTTCGATTTAGCACAACGGGGTACCTGCATGGGATTGTCCTTGGTCTCGACGTACAATCCAAGCTTGGTCAACTCCTCGATAACAACCTTACGTGCGGTGAACCTGGGCATTCCGTTGAACTTCTCTCCACAGGTTTCGTTCAGGGTACCGTCGTCGTTCAGGATGTTGATGAACCCCAGCTTGTGACGCTCTCCGATCGCGTAATCGTTGGCGTCGTGAGCGGGGGTGATCTTGACACAACCGGTTCCGAACTCCTTATCGACATAATCGTCTCCGACGATGGGGAGCAGACGGTCAACGAAAGGATGCTTAGCCTTCTTGCCGATAATATGTTTGTATCTCTCGTCCTCGGGGTGAACGGCAATGGCAGTATCTCCCAGCATAGTCTCAGGGCGGGTAGTGGCGACAATGACCTTCTCAGAGCCATCCTCAAGCTCGTAAGCGAATGAAACGATGATACCGAACTCGACCTTCTCGTCGTAGCCGGGGACAGTGAGGAGGGTTCTGCCGGCGAGCTCCTCGTTCTCGACCTCAAGGTTGGAGAGGGTAGTGGTGAGCGCGCAACACCAGTTGACAAGCCTGTTGGCACGGTAGATGATGCCGTCCTCGTGAAGACGGACGAAACACTCCACGACAGCCTTCGAGAGGTTTTCGTCCATAGTAAATGCTTCCCTGTTCCAGTCGTACGACGCTCCCATCTTCTTGAGCTGATCCTTGATACGCATGTGGTACTCCTCCTTCCATTCCCACACCAAGTTGGTAAAATTCTCGCGACCAAGGTCATGTCTGGTCTTTCTCTCCTTCCGCCAGAGAGTCTTCTCAACAACGCTTTGGGTGCTAATACCAGCATGGTCGAAGCCAGGCACAAACAGCGTCGTTTTCCCCAACATGCGGTTCCATCGAACCAGGGTGTCCTGGATAGCAATAGTAAGGGCGTGGCCAATGTGCAGCGCACCTGTCACGTTCGGTGGGGGTGCAGGGATGACAAAGACACCCTCGGGCTTGATTTTCCCATCCTCCGTCAATTCAGGTTCGAAGAATCCTTCCTTCTCCCACCAGTCGTACCAGGCCGATTCGACGACAGCAGGGTTGTATGACTTGTATGCGAGGTCATCGAAGGACTTGAGAACTACACGTAAACAGCCTGTCAGTGATTCATCCCCAATTCCCTTTGCAATTTGGACTCACTCTTCTTTTCACCCTTGGGTGTCTCCTCGACGTACTCGGCCGCGGGCTCAGCAGCAGCCGCCTTCTTCTCTTTCTTCTTCTCTTTGGCGGGATTGCTCGCTGCTGTGGCAGCTGCTTTGTCGGCCGCTTGTTTCGCCTTCTTTGCGTTGAACTTTGCTAGCTTCTCGGCCTTTGCCCGCTCCTTCGCCACTGTATTGGATAGGGTCAGTCAATGTGTATGTGGTGAGAGGTTTTTGTGCCCTCCTAACATTCTTTCTCGCTTTTCGGCTTCTCTGGAGCATCGCCGGCTGGGGGGAGGAGATCTGCAGGCGTAGCCTCTGCAACAGATTAGAAGGGTTTGAATGATAGCTAAATATTGAGAACTCACGACTCGCGGCCGGATTCGTTGCCATGACTGACGACTTGCGGACTTTGAAGTGGTGAACTTGTTAGCGAGGGGTGAAGTGGGGTGGAGGGACACTAGGCACTTAACGCGGGGCAGAGACGGATCGCTGCGCTTGACTCAGAGGTATATTAGAGTCAGATTCACACTCATCTAGGTAGATAGGTTTTAAAATCGAGGGCCCTGCGCTGGTAACTACTTAGTTACTAGCCTTATCAACTGAATCTGCGCTACTGCTTGAGTCTCGGCAACATGAGTACAGAAGAGCTCACAGCTTTGTCTCGCACCAGACCTCAATTCGCTCATCACGTGGTATCGCCTCGTTCCTCGGCTGTTACCATTAAGTAAGTATGTACTACCTAGTTGGTTCCAAAGGCAAAAATTCGCAAACTGCCAAAACACGGCCTGGTGCGAGACAGCTCACAGCTTGGTTGAGATGGCTTAAACAGCCAGCTGGGTAAGCGAGTACGATTCGGACCATTAATTCAATCTATGGAATTGGAAGCATCTCAATGACGGAGACTCTGTTACGAAGGAGTTGAAAACTTTAACCCATATGTGTAGTATTGGAACTTAGGTACGCCATCCTCCAACTATCAGGAGGTGGTGTTCGTAGGGTACGAGTGTGTTCCTCTTGGCACAATAGAATAAATTCCTTCAGCACACGTAGGTAGGTTCCTTCGGCGCGATACACACAAATGCCTGACTGGTTGAAGAGTCACTCCGTTCTTCTTCCTTCATCTCAGGCCCATTTATTTTGCATCATTGGATCTCGGGTGTTCAATCACTGGTAGGCAGTTGGCAAGAGCAACGCAGTAATCGATCGACGCTGATGGTGGTTGGATATTTGCCGCAGTCGCCGCCGCCGTACGCAAAGCACGCCCATTTACATCACGGCGTATATGTCACTGTTGAAAAATGAAGACGATTCGCACGTCGCGCGCCGAGTAAACCCCCAGATTGGCCGAAATTTCCAAGAAACCTCCGTGTGTGAACCGGAAAACGACGATGCTAAAACACCTCTTCCATTTTCTCCCCCCCTCCCCCCGACTGATCACATTAGACGTAGGAAATCTAAGCGGTCTCGCGCTTGCCTTCCTTGAACTCCTTCTGTGGACACTATCAGCGGTTCTGCGATCGAGGCGGCGGCAAAAGTCGCGGTGGAAACGTACGATAGCCTTCATGGTGCCGTGGAGAGCATGCCTAATTCCACCTCGTCAGCTAACCCCTTCCCTGCACATCCAGATAGCAGAAACACACCTGTGGTTGCGGCGGAACTTGGGGTCGGCTCCCTTCAGGCTGGGGTAACGGAAAGTCTTAGGCTTCTTGATACCATTCCTGTGGGCTATATCCCAATCGCACGCATCAGCCTACACTCTCCCCCAACCCCTCCCACTTCCTTCCCCGTCTGTAGTCGATTTCGCATACCCTTCTTGGACTGGTTGTGCTGGGACGAGTTCTTGGATTTGGCCATCGCGACGGTATTTGGATAGTCGAAAGCTGGGGATTGTTTTTCGGCGTTTGTTTTCGTTCAGCCTTAACTGATTGAGACAGCTAGACCTGGATGACGGAGCTCGACCCATGGTTTGTGGGTGCCGGTTAAGAAAGTCACAAACCCTAGTGTGTTTTGTGATACAGCCGCGCACGGAAGACATGAATTCTCACTCGAAGAGCTCAATGCCTTTGGTGCATGAGATGTCACTCTGGCGGGGTCTGAGCGTCGGCGTATCGTCCGGTGGACTGGCCACCAAGACTGATAGCATCGCCATACCGCTCTCCGGTGGATTGACCACGGAGACCGATAAACGGGGGCGTCCCTCGCCGGGACGTCCGCTCTACACCGAATACACACAGTTTACCCATCTATACACGACATCTGTCCTCGTTTCCTTTCAGTCAAAGGTGCTAGAATAGGGGGTAAACGTTTCTATGATCTTGTCAGGTCCCATAAAATCAAGAAATCACCATCATCACCAGTCCAGAATTGTCATTTGTATCCTCTGTGGAGGGTATAGCATAATGTGATCAATGGTAATCTTTGTATCCAAAATCATTCTCCATTCATACAAGCGAACTTTCTTATCTAGCCTCGCCAACTCCTAAACGCCCAGAATATGAACACACCAACTAATTCCCTAATTCAATGACGGGTCCAATCTCATCACACTGCCTAACATATTCAGCCTCCACCCTAAGATTCTTACTCCTTCCCAGGGCTCTTTCGACCTTTGCCTCAGCCTCCTCTCTGACTAATTGCCTGAGTGCTGTGATCAAGAATCCACCTAGAATATTGACACTCCAATCGTCGGGAATTACACTGAGGACATGAGTGACATCCAACCAGCGTCCGAATTTCTCGAGCAGTTGGCTAGTCTGCTCGATTCTTTCGTTCATGTTCTTGAGTTTTAGATACTCGTCAAGCAGGACTGCGAAGAGCTCGCTTTGCTCTGCACGGTCGGTGACGACGTCTCGGGTTTGGAATATACTCAGGCCACCAAAGAGGCAATAGTTGATTGCAGTGTCAAAGTCCCGAAGGTCGTGGGTGAGAAGCTTCAGTGCGTCTGCGTGTTTGGATTCCCGGCCGTAGAGGATCACCATTTCTGGTACGAGGACGTCGCGGTACTGCTTGATAGATTCGAACACTTTGGCAACATCGTAGCCACTTGCACCACCGAGGAGCTCAAGTAGTCGCATGCGGTTGTGCCACCACGGTGTGGAGTCGGCAGCTGGTGAATTATCGACGACAAATTCATGATAGGTGGGTTTCGGTGTGTAAAGAGCCCGGTAAGATTCATATGACGTCTGGAGGGCTATTACCGCCGAAGGGTCGGTTGAGAGTGTATGGGTAAGATCGTCGACATACAGGAAGATGAGCTCGTTGGCGTGCGCTGTATTCTGAGGTGCAGAACTGAGTTAGAATATGGTACGGAGTAAGTGCTGTGAGGTTACCTTTTTCTCAATAACGAGATATTCACAGTATTGGCGAACCGCTTCGGGAGCTCGTTCACGCAGCATCTCAAGCACCTTTGTGGTTTCAAATTTGACTCTCGCTTCTTCAGCAGCGAAGACCTGGATTCCCAGCATGGCATTACGCGCCGCAAGCCAGCATCCAAATTCTTCTACAAGCTCCGGATCCCTCATTTTGTGCAGGAAATTTTTGACCCTGACTTCTCCGTTTCCAAACTCACCGGAGGTGTCTTCTCCCTCCAGTATTCGTCTCCAAGTGTTGAGCACACCACTGTACATCTTTGCCCTAGAGTAAAGAATGCTGAGAAGATAGAGTCTCCCGAATGTTTCGAGGATGGAAGCCGTTCCGGCGAGATCGTCAACACCGGCATCGATGAAAGCGTAGAGCTCCGCCCGAACATTGCCTTCCGGGACCACAGTTTGTCCCCTATCGATCAAGTACTCTGGCGAGTCCAGCATCAACAGCACCCTCAGCATCGCCTTATCAACCGTTGAGAAGACCTCCTTCTCATCGGCCACACTTCCGAACCCTTTCTTGCTCCTCCACTGAGCAAGGTACCGCTTCAACAGCAGCAGCACCTCTCTGGTGAAGGCGCTACCCACTTCTTTCGACTCCTTCAGGCTTGCGAAAACCTCCTTCACTCCACCGTAAACCCACACCCCACCATCCCCCTCCACTATATCCTCCTCAAAAGCATCACCGAAAAGTGCGACAATAAATCTGGGGTCCAATGCGCTCTCTATAAGTGCTGATTCCACCTTCAGAATTTCATCGGCCGCAATATCGGCGGTTTGCTTCTGCGTAATTCTCAAGAGCTCCCCGAGTACCAGCAACCCACACTTCTGCCTAACAAACGACACCTCATGGAAGCTCGTCTCCGAGTCCGGTTCCATCAATTGCACTTCATGAAGCACATGAAGCACTCGCCGCACTTTGGCAACGATGCTATCGAAATTCTCATCGGAAAAGTTCGGAAGGCGTGAATTGAGCCGTACCGACAACGGACATGGGAGTAACGTCCACACTTTTGGCCCAGAAAAGACGACAATTCTGCTTTGTACGGTGGAGATGCGCTGTGCGATAACTCTCTCCTCCTCATTTCGCTTTTGGTCGGCTGGGGGTTCACTGGATGCTCCACCCACGGGTTTAAGAGGAACACGAACGAGTCGAAGTGTCCTCCCAGCTTCGGCTACCATTGTACCATCTAGCCCAAGCACTTCCTTCAGCTGCACCTTGCCTTCTAGCGATATGGTTCCCTTCTTGTCTGCTTCGTCGACGGAGTCTTCATCTTCCAGATCCCAACGTTGCATATCCAAGCCCTTGCCATGGATCACAGCAATGACCCAGCCGCCGTGTACGATTAATTGGTCAGGGTACTGCTCGAACTGTATTGTGCCTCTCGTCACATCCCCCTCCATGTTCACAAATATTCCCACACCCGGATCCTCCGGTTTCGTACCAGTAGTCAGCAAGAACTCCCCCGGCGACGGCGATGCAATATGTGGTTTTAATGCACCCCTTGATGTAGGGCTTCTTGGCGGAGGTGGGGGAACAGGCGAAGTCGCCCGAGACCCTCCGGATGGCGAACGTCGCCCACCTGCCGACGAGCCCGGCGACGACGCCAGTAGTGTTCCGGAGTCGGGGGTTAGATGGCTTTGCCCTAGTCGGGACGTTGGCCTGCGAGGACCTCTTTCGCTACCTCCGGGTGGTATGTTGCCTGCGCTCACGGATCTGCTATGGGTGGCGGCTGTAGATCCCTCCCTGCTGGTTGTGGCAGAACTATTTCTTCTTTCCCGCACCGCTAGGGAGGACGCGCGTGGTGGATGGAGCTGTGAGTTGGAGTCGCCAGGCCCTTCTACCGCAGAAGGTTGTACCGGAGTAGCTGAAAGGTCCGAATCCGATGTCGCAGATATCGGGAAGAGCGGTATCCGCTGGATATTATCGATATCGAGCATATTGTAATTCTGGTTTGTGGCCACGCACGCGATACTATCACGTCGCACCGCCGAGAGTGTATTTGATAGTAGTATTTCCTTTTCAATTATTAGCCTGTGTAAAATGTCGCTGGTCGGCTCAGGTAACCTTGACTAGTCGAGGCTCCTCGCCAATCCGGATCAGTCGTATCTTGTTTTTGGCGAGGGCCATGACCAGCTTTGGTCTTCCTTCGCTGGATTCGGCACCAGGGCGCAAGCCTGCCTCCTCTTCATTGAGATTGAGGCCACCGACGTAGGAGACATCTTTCAGTTTCGGGCTTTTGGATAGTGGTGAGAACTCTGGAAGTGTATAGAACGTGAGCAGTCCGGTAGACGATAGCACCAAGGCCTTTGACACTGTGGGTAGAACAAAGATTTGTTTTATGAACGGCGAGCCGGAGGTTGTAGGGGTTGATTGAGGTTCCAACCGAGAAGCTTGAATATAAGTGGGCTTCGGCGATGCAGGATTTGGAGTGGACGGAATGGAGACGAGATGGAGTATTTCATGTGCAGAGGTTCCTACATATAAGTTGCTTCCTGCCAGTCATATCCAATATGTTAGTACCCCACTATGCGGCACAGCTTACAAACTTACCCCAAGATTCAAGACAGGTAATCGCAACATTTTGATGCGCCGGAGTATCCAACGGTAGATTGTCCACCAGGTCTTGCAGGATGTAGGGTCCAACTGTAGTTGAGGTAGGCGCTGCCATTGTGTGTATTGTGGAAGGAGCGCTCATAGAGATATGCCAGGCTTAGCGGATCTTTGAGATGTGGAGCTTTCGCTTGAGGTGATGATGTGCCGGGTAAACCCTTGTGTCACAGAACTCCATAGCCAGAGCGTCGTCGCTCAGAGCTCACTGACCACCAAATTCCCCGGGACGAACCTCCTGCAGTTTGAATACCTACATCATACTTTAGCAGTCCAATAAAACTCCGCCTATTCCTTCTGATATTCCCACCCACACTGGCACTCCTACATCGTAAAAACTCTCCGGTACATCCTAATGGCTTCCGAGCAGCAACCGCCTCGAACCTCGACCGATTCAAATCCTACCCGTACCGCTACACCGGCTCCAAATGGCGAAACGCCGAACTCTACAGATGAAGCCCCCCCCGGTGGGGCATCATCCCACACGAGCGCATTCCAAGCGGCGATCAGTGCCTGGAGAAGTGAGACTACCTATGGCTGATTGAGCTCTCTATGGAGGGGCGACTGACGGGTTGGCATGATAAAGGTATTGACCTGACGCACTTACAAAAGTCGCTCGACACGACTGCCGGTGACATCGTAAATGGCCAACGAGAGAGTTTAGTGGAACGCAAAGAGCTTGCACAGAAGACGAAAGAGTACCGGAAGCTTGACGATGAGCAGAAGAAGGAGGAATGGAAGGGACTACTGAAGTGTAGGTACTGGAAGTGAGCCATGGTATGGATTGACAACCCGGCTGACGAGGCTCCACAGCTTACCAGATCTTCATCGACCACCTGACGACGTCGAAGAAAGCTACCGAGACCTCGTTCCTGTCACTATATTCCACCCTCTCGGAGGCGCCGGATCCATACCCGCTTCTGGAGGCGACGATCGATTCGCTCGTTAACTTCTCGGATGTGCAGGCTATGACCAAAGATAATGCCTCCCTCAAAGCCACCGTGAACCGCCTATCGAACCAGGTCACCAACCTGGAAGCATCCCTCAGCGCCAAGAATAAGGAGCTAGAACGGAAGGAGAAGGAGAAGGAAGAAGAGTCGCAAAGAGTAGAGAAGGTATGGAAAGGCGTATTGGACGAGAAGACTCGAAACTGGGAGGGCAAGGAGAAGGCCTTGACCGAAAAGCTCGAGCACCAGGAAACTGTGCTCAAAGAAATCAAAGCCAGCTTCGAGGTTGCACAAAGAATGGGGCCCACTAGTCCAGGTGCTGAGGTCGACTTGCTGGGCAAGGAAAGGTCCGCCGAACTGGAAATTGTTACTCGGGATCTCGAGCGCACGACGTTGCGCCTAGCCGAGGTAGAGGGGAGGAACGAACAATTGCGACTGGAACTTGCGAAAGCATCAAGCCAGGACAGCACTGGGCCGGCCCAGACAGTCGCTGAGGAAGACGAGTCTACCATTCTACGCCTACAACACGAAAACGCCAACCTCCTCCGCAAAGTCAATAACGCCAAATCTGGTGTCGAGGCACAAAAGAAAGAGACGGAGCGCAAAGTTCGCCTACTGGAACGCACCATCAACGGCTTAGAAAAGGATAAGGACATACTGCGGGAAAAGGTCTTCAAGTGGTCTGACTACGAAGACGTCAAGCGCGAGCTCGAGATCCTGAAATCGATCGAATTCTCTACCGGCGAAGAAGACGAGGATGTTCTTGATTTCTCTGCCTCTGCAGAAACATCTTCCTCTCCCCTCCACAGCAGGAAGGAAACACTAGAACAACTCCTCCTGGCACGGAACAAGAAGCTGGGCAACGAGCTCACCGTCCTCCGCGTTTCCCACCAAGACCTCACCACCCGTCTTCAAACCCTCCAACAAACCCTCGATACGACAACAGCCGACCTCTCCACATCCCGCGCGCTGAACCAAAAGCTCGAGAACGACCTCCTCAAGCTGCAGGACAACCATTACCAACCCTCCTCTGCGCTCTCCGTAGCAGGAACCTACGTCTCTCGCTATCCCCAATCCTCGATTGCGCGTGGCTCCCGCCCCTCCCCTACCTCCTCAATTGTTGGTTCACAATTCGATTCTCTCCGGACACCCACCGATACCACACTAACGCCCAATGCTGGAATTCTCCCCATGATCACGGCGCAGCGCGACCGCTTCAAGGCTAAGAATGCCGAACTAGAACATGCGCTGGCACAGGCACAAACCAACATTGCCAACCTCCGTGACGAGGTCGCGAGCCTCCAAAAGGACAATTTACAACTGTACGAGAAGACGCGATACGTCTCTTCCTACGCACGAACACCGCCCACGAATAAAGCCACAGCGACCTCCGGCTTCGCGACAAACGGGGGCAGCGGAGCAAGTATCGATCGCTATAGACAAGCGTATGAAGCCAATATCTCCCCGTTCGAGGCGTTCCGCGGGCGGGAAAGCGCCCGTGCTTACCACCGAATGAGGGTCCCTGAACGGGTGATTTACAGCTTTACCAGGGTGATACTCGCGAATAGAATCAGCAGAAACCTATTCGCCGCGTATTGCCTGTTGCTCCATATGCTGGTTGCTAGTATGCTGTATTGGACGGGCATCGGGGAGACGACTAGGACAGCAGCCAGCTTAGGAGTTGGAGCGGGCGGTATGGCGTCGGCGGCCGGGAAGGAGTGGAAGCAGGAGGGATTTGATGGACGGTTGTAAGAGAAAGGAAGGGATTGCAAGTGTAATGATAGATAAGCCTTATGTAATAATTTTCCTTTTTTCCCCTTCCATCTTCGCGGGGACTTTAAACGATCGATGATGAGGGGATGGGTTGGATGGGCGGACGACTGCGGACTGTGGTTACACGACTGGGAAGTAGAATAGATATGTAGTCTTCTACTGACTGGTGGTACAAGTCCAACATCCGCTCTGTTCCAATCTCACTCATTCCTTAACCACGGACTCGATCTTCTCCAGGAGGATCTCCGCTAGGCGCATACTCAGCATTGCCATCCGCAGTGTTGGGGAGAGAGAGGGGGGGCGGGGATGAGAGGGTGGGGGGAACGCACCATGTTTCTCCGTAAACACCAGCATGGGCCTCAATCTTACCGCCGTCTCCCCGGACGCACCGATATTAACACCGTGCGTCTTCATAACTTTCAAGAACTCATCTCGTCGGGGGGAGTCCCAAGCGATGAATGTTCCTCGACTCTGGCCCCTCAAGTTCCGGATCTCATCGGGATACTTCTCCGCCAGGGTATCCAGTCCCTCGTAGAGGAACTCTCCCGTCGCAGCGGTGTGCTTCACCAAGTCCAGCCGGTTGATCTCCTCGATAATGGCGCGGAAGATGATAGCCTTCGATGGATCGCCCATCCACGTATTGAACTGTCTGAACGCCTTGTTGGGTCTTAGAGCAGAATCGCCAAAGTAGTATCCCGCGGTCTGCGCCTTCTTCGAGAAGGTGACCATATCCGGCGGCGTGGGGAGGTCCCAGTGCTCGTGTGCCCAGAACCTACCGGTGGCTCCAACACCCGTCTGCACCTCGTCGACGATCATGAGGACGTTGTGTTTCCTCGTGACCTCCCTCAGCCCGCGGAAGAAGGCGGGGGATGCATGGTTGTCGCCTCCCTCGCTCTGTATCGGCTCCACGACCACAGCGACGATGGGCGCCTTCCACGTCGTCAGAATCTCCTCGACGTTGGCGAGACATCGCGCCTCCTCCGCCTTGTTCTCCGCCGTGAACTCGTCCAGCGGGTACTTCAGCGCCGGGAATTCCGCCTGCGGCCACGGGAAGGCCGGGATATCGAGCTTGTGGATCGGTTTGCTCCGCGTCGTACTCAGCGTCGCGAACAGCCGGCCGTGGAACGCTTTCTTGAAGCTCATGATCGCCAAGTCCGGACTGCCGGGCGCTAAGTTATTCATGCTGGTTTCCATCTCCTTCGCGGTGAACTCGGCACCTTCGCCCCGTTCCCGACGGCGGTAGTACATGCATGCGGCCTTGTACGCCGTCTCGTTGGCGTCGGAACCGGCGAGAGCGGTGAACACTTGGTTCAACCCTGGAGGAGCGACCGAGAGGATGCCGGATTTGAGGAGATGCGCGTAGTCACCCGGGGGGAAGTTGCCGAGCGCGGGGCGGTTGATCAGCGCGTTGACCATCTCCGGAGAACTCGCGGCGGCCCGGAGGGCCAGATTGTTGTAGCCTATGGGGATGGAGGCGATCTGAGCGTAGCTGGGGCGTGGGGGTGATGTCAGCCTCATCCTGTCAATATATCGAGAGGTGGTACTCACACATCCAGCAGCAACTATTTATCGACAATAAACATCAGTCCTGTACGATCACATAGCATAGCTGGAGAGGAACATACATTCCCATCCATATCCGCAATATAGTTCCCAACGCTCTTCTCATAGTTACATATCATATTAAGGCTCCGCGTATCAAAGACCTCTTCCAACTCGGCAATTGCCTTTTGGGACACCGGCCCCGGAATCGCAGTCTTTACCGATGGGGCAGAGGGCTCGTTCTTAAAGTAACTGCTGACCGAGCTGTAGCCTCGAGTCATAGCCACGTGTCTAACGTTGAAGCGCGAAGCCGACAAGCGGGCGGTGCGTATAACTTGCATTGTTGAAATGTGGAGGAATCCGAGAAATGAGTGGAGCAGGGGGGGGGGGAAGCGGGCGGGGATGAGAGAGCAAGAGGAAGGGAGGGAAGAATCTATTTGTGATGTTGGCGATGGGAATAAAAGGGCTGATTTTCGTGAGCTTTGTGAGCACAAAGTTACCGTCGCAACCCACCTGTGCCCGTGGGCCGCCACCTGTCGATCACTTCAATTAGATTTGTCACGTGGAATCCGTCCATACCACCCATGACCGACATCCAATCTATCGTAACCCTCCATATATGTAATCCCAGCAAATAGAGTATCTATGTACATATCTATCTACCCAATTACGTAGTGGTAGTTATCTGCACGTGACATGCGGGGTTGCGTTTCGGTTGCTTGAGCCTCGAGGTCCAGGCGAGAGTCATATATAGGCGAGACCTCACGTATTTTTAGAACCGAGCCTTCTTCGCATGGGACTTCTTTGTGGGGGGCCTTTAGTGGGGCGGACAGAGCGGACGAGTGCGGCCTCATGATAGTCACTTAATCCCGAGGCGAGCGAAGCCACTGAGAACTTGCACATAATGTAAAGTGCGGAGATATTAGGGATACCCGACGGTAGCTACGGTCTGCTGGCCAGATGTCCA
>Ga0307512_10001178_pt1 | contig 37880 bp, 36 predicted proteins | sample 14_EM_MG_FD_200267 | JGI IMG/M metagenome (GOLD analysis project Ga0307512, IMG submission 200267) | Populus trichocarpa ectomycorrhiza microbial communities from riparian zone in the Pacific Northwest, United States - 14_EM | ecosystem: Host-associated > Plants > Roots > Unclassified | place...
AAGTACAAGTACGGCTGAATGCCATCAGCTCGTACCAGAGTCAACAGTCATCTCCGGCCATACGAGACATCACCGTCTCCGGCCATACAAGACATCTCCGTCTCCGGCCATACAAGACATCTCCGTCTCCGACCATACGAGACACCTCCGTCTGAGACCTGTATATGCAATAGTTCAGAGGGACACGTGAGTGAGTGACATATCATGAATGAATACGACTCAGAGATAGGAGCAACAAACGATCGAAAGGAAAGTATTATCAAGAACTACCTATTATTCTTTGAGGGTAACGGTAAAGTTGAATTCTTCTACCTCAGTACTAGTGATTCCTGTATGCTCTCCTAACTTGGTTATATTACTTCGGTCACAAAGAAGTACCTACAGCTGCTGAGAAGTTGGTAGATAGTGCATTAATTATAAATATAATAAAAGAAAGAATCGCGCACTGATTGCACCCGCTACCTACAAAGAGAGAAAACAAGAAGACGCTCCAGAATATGTATAGCACATTGGAATCTGATCCAAGTGTATGACGGTGTAGCACATCTCCCTCGATCCCATCCATAGCTGCCAAACCATACCAAAACTCAGAATTTAAACCACAATCGCAACCGCAACTCCAACGCTTCACATACGCTGCACAGAAGGAAGCAAGCTCACGCCTTGCAGTGTAGTAACCTGAAGATGACCTTAACCCACTCGTTCCCCGGCATTTCAGTCCCCTCCATTGCGGCAAAGCCGGAACCGGTACCACCAAACATAGGAGAACTTAGTTCATGAACCCCATCCATGCCAGCGTAGTGATGTTGCGGCGATACGGTCGAACTTAGAAGGTCATGCACGACGTCTCGATAGATTGCACCCATCTTGTGACCCAATTTGGGGACGTAAGCCTTCAACAACTTCTCCCTAAACTGCTTTATTGTGTACTTTTCCTTCCACATAGCTCCAACCTGATCCCAAAGGCCTATTTCCAACAGGATGATACCGAGAGAATAGAGGTCGTGAATCTGGGCAAAGCGCGCATTGGTGGTTCCAGAGGAGGAGCGTATGGCTTCCGGATGGCGATAAAGGTTATGTGCCAGATTATTTTGCGAGTACTCGATTGTGCTCTCCTCTGGATCGCTAAAGCGTGAGTATGTATGACCCACTATTCGAGGATCGTGCAACACCAGATTTCCCGTCTGCTGAAAGTGGAAGAATATGACGTTGGATGATCGTAGTGCCGCGTGGACCCAGCCACAATCATGCAGGCGGATAACGGAGGTGGCCAGAGCCTGCGCAATGGCAAAGCGGTCACCAAGGTCCGGTAACACAGCATTTTTACCTCGCATGAGAAGGTCGTGCAATGAAACTGGCTGGATGGGAGCCATGTTTGGCGGTATCTCGAAGAGGTAGCCGTAGCGATGGAAATTGACGTCTTCAAAGTAACCAAGACATTCGAGGAAGTGAAAGTCAGCCGGTTTTGGATTGCTTTTGGAGAGCAGCTGGACGAGGTTATCGACTCGGCGAGCGATTAAATATTGATAGACACTGTCTCTCTCATACTCTTTCCACTCGATAAGTACAGGGGAATGGTTGTAACTGGCTAGAGTAGGCTTGTTGGAGGGCGAGGCTCTTAGGTACTCTGTGACTTGGGAATATGGACGCAACTGGTTGGAACGACCATTGAAGGAAGTAGTGTAGATACCGAGAGGCGGGATGACTTGTCGGGATTGCATTATGAGTAACCGCTTGGTCGCTGCTCCCAGGAGCAAGTTGCTGTATGTATGCCCTTGCAACCCCGAAGGACGATATTTTGTTGCACTTTTGCTCGCTTCTAGGAGTTCCAGACACGCGTCCTGCATGTGCTCGACTGCGGTAACTTCGCTTGGCGCTCGGAGAACTTCGGATTGAGTGAGGACATCGATGGATTCAAACTCTCCAAGCCGAAGCAGGCTGTACAGTCCATCGTTGAAATCCTTAAGGTCGGTAACCAAGGTTTCGAAATTGTCCTTGTCAGTGAATGCCCAGCGCAATTTGGAAGTCCATTTCAGTCTGTCGTCATTGAGAACGGACGAACGGGATGACCCGGTCAGGGTCGTATCCGGGCTGTCATTCTCCTGACCTTCCTGCCGTAGGCCGTACCTCTTTTCTAGCTTCTCCGTATCCTTGAACAAATCTTGCATTTGTGATAATATTCCCTCGACATCTTCCAGAATGCCCTCTTTCTTGAGCGACTCGTCCAATCGTCCTTGTTCCAATCCCCAGTACCGTCCCCAGACCGATAGCCTTATTTTCTGAATGCGCAACTTCCAGAAGGTTTTGGGCGCATCATGAGAAAGTCCTCGAGCGGTAATCAGGAATCTGTAAGTCTGGAGAATGGAAGTAAAGAGTTGAGTGGCGGTTGCTATTCCGGATAATCCATCCATGGGGGAGAAGGGCCTCGACGAGGAAGTTTAGAGCGAAAAATCGGTAAAATGAATTAGATCGTGGAAAGCAGTGTTTTGGACAACTTAGATTGCACTTGAAAATTAGCGAGCCCTACTTGAGGAAGCTTTTCCTCTCGGTATTGTGGTTGAGGGATGAGGAAGTGGGGAAAGCATATGTACTGGTTGTAATCTTGCATGCGCCGGTAATTCAATAGCGAATCAAATTGCAGAACCTAAATATAAACTACGGAAGAGTCTAAACCTAAGAAATCTATTCGCTTACTCTAATAAGGTTAGCGTGGTAATATTAACTCATATATGTACGGATTTGATATATTCTTAGCGGGTTTTGGTATGAACGGTACTTAGTGCTTATTTTAATGCTGCGGGGCGTTTGCAATATACATGGAGTGGAGCAGAGCGTCCGTCTGGCGTTCTTTCTAGCCCTCATCGAATAACTGCCTCTACCACATTGTTTGGCCACGACCTCCCTCTTCCTTTTCCCTGTTCTCATTTCATGGCCACTTGGCTGTTACATTTTGAATGTGCAAATACATCTGATGGATACTGAAACATCTCTCCTCCCTTCCAGGCTGCTGGAGGACGACACTGAACCTCGGGAATCACAGCCAGATGGCCAACCAGCTGCTGCTTTTTCTCCCCAACTAGGGCTTGCACTTGCGCTTATTACTTTGGTCCACTTTATCCCAAATCTCAAGAAAACCCGTGTCTCTGAGTTTGTTGTACCGATTCAACATTCTGGTACCCTTGCAAGTGGGCTTTCGTTCACAGTCAAGAAAGATTGGTGGAGGAATCAACTGTCCACATCGCATGGTCGTGGAGAATACGTGCTGAAGATTCCCCGGCAAAGTTTATCCAACAACCAGGAGTACCTTAAAGATCTGTTGCAAGAAACACACATTTTAAGCCATGCCGCAATTCGAGAGCACAAAAATATCATTAACTTGGAAAACATTGGGTGGGTTCTTGTATCGGTCGATCCTATAGAAATTTCACCAGCTTTAGAGCTGGAATACGCTATTAATGGGAATCTGATTGATTTCGAGGCTTCGGGTGTAAAAGTGGACTATAGGATACGCAAGGGTTTATGTGCCGAGATTGCCGACGCCCTTCAGACCATTCATTCCTGTGGTATTGTCCATGGGGACATAAAGCCGAGAAATATACTAATCTTCGATCACCCCGACAAGCGCTACACGGCTAAAATTTGCGACTTCGGGTGCTCAATACTGGTCACATCGACCATAGACAGTTCTGGGGATCACCTGATGCGACTCCCGGGCTATACGCCTCCGTGGCATGCACCGGAAGCAAAAGAGCTAATTCGAAGGGACCGTCTTTACCTTACAGACATCTTTTCGTTCGGTCTACTGATATGGAACATCCTGAAGTTCGGGGATCCGTTCTCGGAATTTGACCTTCCTCTTGAAAAACATGCCAGGCTGGAACATATTGCGGGTGTTCTCTCGAGTCCTATTCTACCGGAGGTTATTCCGGCTAGAATTTTGAAGGAAACAATTGGCTATGATGAACTGGAATGTTCTCTACTCGCAGAAATTTTCCGACATAGTCTATCTCAGAGACCGGAGAAAAGGGACCTAAAGCGCATTCTTACGCTACTTCAACACGGCAACGGCGAGACACAGCAAGTAGTCCCAATTAATGCCACAACTCTAGTCACCTACTAACAATGCAACTAGAAGACCACTGAATGTCACAATGTCGATTATCAAGCCTCCGAACCTCGATTTGAGGCATGTAAGACCTCCACTTGATATCGCGACCCGTTGTCCACTCACATTGACTTCTTAGCTTGATTTAAACTTGCATTTCGTTAGACGGTTCCACTTTATTGTGCAGCGAGAAATCTTCGGTGCTCTCGAAACCGTCCACCACTCAATTCCTCCACCTTCCAACGGACATGACACCCATCAAGCCCTTCGCGATGCTATATCATGGTACCGGTTTCAGTTCCGCCTTCTCGGCATTGGATGCAAAAAAGACCCACGAGGCGCACTGCTGGTTCTTTACGAAGCAGGTAAACCTGAGAACGGAGAATTCTGGATTTCTCTGGCAACGATGGTACTCATAGCGCCTGCCCTCGATGTACAGGTTCCCGAGGTGAGCCTACAACAGTTGATAAGGATGACACTCCAAGGTATCAAAGGAAGCTCCTTTACGGCAAGAGTACTTGGTACATCTTGCATGAGGCTTTATCCGGGGCCACACGGAGTGCACGTGGATCGGAAATTTTTGGAGAATTTTGTTTCACATGAGAGTTTACGGGCTTGGTCTCGGAACAGCTATCCAACAACACAACCAATAGATATCACAATTGGCCACGGTAATACCCTTTTGCATGGTGCTGTGCTTCACGGAATGCTGGATGTCGTTAAATATCTTGTTGAGGAGCTGAATGCCAACGTCAATGCGGTTAACGAATCATCGGAAACCCCGTTACTTCTGGCAGTCCGATGGAACGAATACGACATCTTAGGCTATCTACTCGACCAGGGGGCTGACGCATCAATTGGACGGCCTGATGGCGAGAATGCTCTCTACTGGCTGACTTCATTGCCGGAAGAAGTGATACCATTCATGGCGAGACGTCTTCGTGACCGTGGCGCTTCATTGGAATGGTTCTGGCTTTATGGGTCGGACCAAGCACCAGCACCACTTGTTAAGACGTCATATTTTTACGATTCAATAGTCCGTGGCAGCGCATTGCTTCACGCTATCGGATATGAAAATCTCGTAGTCCTCAAGACACTGGTCCAGATGGTGATGGAAGAATACCCTCCGCCTGTTATTGTGAAATTCCTGTTTCCTCCACTGCTGCAACTTGCCGCAGAGCTTCATTTGCCAGCCATTCTGAAGTATTTGCTGTCACAACTTTCAGACGCTATGGGGCGGTTCTTCTCAGAAGGAGATAGAGAGCATCAGAACCAGTTCCCGGACACGAAAGAAATTGGGGCACTATGGCGTAACACAATGAAAACAGATATCGTGGCCGGTGAAGCATTGCAGATGACCAGTCATACAGTACGCTTATGTATACACAGAGAGAAGTGGAAGTGGGCGCTTGAATCCACGTTGCAGTTGCTTTTGGACTACGGCTTCCTGGACGTCGAGATATATGCATTTGGCCGTTGGGACTCCGCCCTGAATTATGCTATTATAGCTGGTAATGAGGAGGCTGTACGCTTCATGCTTGAGAAAGGTCTCTGGAAAAGGGATATCAAAGCAATCATAGAATCACGCCAAGCAACACCGTTATACTGCGCTATCAAGAACAGAGATGCGCAGATTTTCAAATTGCTAGTCCAGCACGGTGAATCACTCGACATTAGCGAAGAATCACTCATCCTATCCAACGCTAGTTATTTGCACTTCTGTGCAAGTGAAAGAATGATGGACGAATTGGAGATACCAAATATAATTCTCTCGCACAGCCGCGGAATTCCAGCTACTATTACGGATAAAAATGGTGTTAGTGTCTTGGAAGTCGCGGTTTGTCGTTGCGATTTTGGCTTTGCAAAACTGCTGTTGGAAAAAGGTGCCAGTCCAAATAGGATTGGGAAGGGGGGATTCACATTGCTCGGGAGCATGCTCAACGACGATTATGCAAGCCAACTTGATGATTGGGTCAAATCGATAGAGTAAGTGATGATCAGACAGACCGATGCTCTCCCAGACGAAGTCAGGACTAAAGCCATATTACTCAGATTCATACTCTCACTTCGAGCACCTTATCCGGTTCCGACGTTCGTTGTTCATCCCCAGAACGGATTTACGGCTCTGCATATGGCAGCCAATCGGCAAGTCTATGACATCCGTTCGCGGGAGGCAATAAATCTGCTGCTCGCCAGATTTGATAAACCAGAGCAAATTAACTGTCACGCTCATGCGGCTGACGACTGGTCTCCGGTGCCACTCGAACTTGCCATCGCAACTCAAAACGCCGTCGCCGTCAAAGCACTGATCGACGCTGGAGCCGACATTTGTATTCGATTTCCCAGTAATCGAACAATGATACAGGAAGCTCGCCACATCGTGAGATACTTGCTTGAACAAGAAGGGAATTCGCCCTGCAAGGTTCAGAGAGAACGACTAGATCGCGCACTTGAAATTATCACGATTCTTGCCGAAGCAATCTCGGAGCCCGATGAGGATACATGGCGCCTATCTATTATGAATCTGGTTGAAGAATTAGAGCCCCTCAAAAACCAGATGCTTCGCCTCACCCATGCACAAGCTCGATTGCTTGGGTTCAATACTGAGTACGACCAGATGATTAGAAAACATATTACGAATTTACCTACGTACCAGGGTGAAATCGAGGAGCTTCACATGCAGCTGGAGCGAGCAGTGCAGCCACTATTCTTCACAGAACTGACGATACAAATTTACCATGATGCATTCGATATGACTAATACTAGTCTCCTTTCACAGGTTAATCAAGTGCAGGTCCGGTTACCTGTGTTTGCATCACTGCCCATTGTGTATCTGGAAGAGCTACAGCAAGCCGCTGCGTTTGAATTCGTGTTGGAGCACATCCGCGCAATTGTCTCACTTCAAGATGCTGCGGGAGTAAGCCTCGATTTCGAACATAAACTTCCCATCGACTCATTATCACGCTTCGCACACTCAGGCGACCGTCGACACTTACCGCACGAAGAGCGGCTCATACAATATCCAACAACTTTACTCACTGCATACGCGCGGGCCATAACGGATGGAAAGTTGATCCTTGACCCCAGCTCCCCATCAACCTTGCAGATCGAACGGTTTCTAGAACTCCTTCGTTCTCGGGCCAGTGCTCTTGGCTCAGGGCAATTACCGCTTCCTCCTTTAACTGAAGAATTTTCATATTTTCATTTCGAACAACTGCAGATATTCCCACTTGACCTCAACAAATTGTTATTCCCTCTACGAAGTAATTGGAAGTGCAGATGTTATCGATATTCTGCGGGTTGCTTAAACAAGCTCGTATTTTCGTTTTTAGCTTAAGTAATTCGGGGTGGATGACTGTTGATCATGATTTGGAGTTTCTGAACCTTCCATTTTGACTACCTCATGAGGGCTATAGCTATTACGGGTTAGGCATGACGTTTTATTCTTTACGGATGTAGGCAGGGCTAGCGGAACGGAGGAGGAGGCGGAGAGTTCAGAGGATGAGTAGAGTCCTGGGGGGGTGAAAAGTTGATGTTGTTTTGGCGGTTTCTTTTGTTAGGAGTTTGATGGGGATCGCGACTTTGCTTTTTTCCTTTGTGAATTAAGAAGCGGTATGGAAAGGAGGAATATGTATGTCATGGCCGCAAGCGGTTGAATATGTTGTGACTTATTTGTGGTAGCTGCTTATCCATGGACGGGCAGTACCATCTATGGACAGGGTGGTTTCACGAATGGTACCACCATTCATGAACCCATAAATAGGACAGGTGAAAATAAGATATGCAAATTAAAAAATAGCTTTGCTTCTACATATCTCTATTTTTTTTATAAGCCTATTTGCTTCGCTTCACTGCCATATATCTTATTTATAAGTCTACTAGCTTCGCTGCGCTTCTATATATCTCTATTTTTTTTGTCAATTTGCTTTGCTTTGCTGCCAGTATCTCATTTACAAGTCTACTGGCTATGCTACACTGCTATATATCTTACAAGTCCATTTGTTTCATTTACTTTGCTGCCATATATTTCTTTTACCAGTCAGTTTGCTTCAATTTGCTTCTATATATCTCTTGTACTTTTTTAAGTCCATTTGCTTATCTTGTTTTACAAGTCAGTTGGCTTCACTTTGCTATTTTACTGACTTTATCTGTGATTATTTTACTCAGCTAACTTTACCAGTAATTAAATTGCTGGCTCTCAATAGTCCTCTTGGTGGCATGGATTTAATTTGCATAACTTATTTTTACTTGACCCATTCATGGGTCCATGAATGGTAATAACATTCGTGGAACCGCCCTTTCCATGGCTGGTACTGCCCGTCCATGGATGGGGCGACTCCACGAATGGGTTAGAATAAATATAATATGATTATAAACAAACAAACGGGCTAGGCATTATTATTTTCTTTCTTTTGGTTGATTGATTAATTTGTAGCTGAGTACATAATAAGCTTGCGGGGCTGGAGCGGGAAGCAAATCAACTACTAAGTTATTGCACGGGTCTCTGCGTTGAGGACTTTATTTTTGGTAATGATAAAGCACCCGGTGGACCATCCTACAATCTTTATTGAAATAGTGAATGCTAGAGAAGCTTGTATATTCTAAACTACGGGAGTTTGTGTGATCTTATATAAAGCATTCAGAGCATGCCTTGTACACATGGATGCGCACTCAGCTGTCATCTCTAGCTGAGTCCGGAACGACCATCATCATCATGAGATCATAATCTCCATCAGTCCAGCTGAAACCCATAAGCCATACAAAGGGAGGCGATCTATATATGCAACAACCTTGTTGAAGGGATAATTCTTAATGATTTCTATGCAAAAGACTTTTCGTCTAGATATTTATAAGCCGTGCCCTATCATAATGCCTTATGCCCTACCAGCATGCTCTGTGCCTACCGGCGTGCCCTGTACTGTTACATATATAAGATCTGAGACGTGCTACAGACCTCATAAAAGCTCACGGTAACCGGGGCTGAATTCTCCTGTATATATCTTGAGTCATTCTCCTCTCCTCTCTGTACCTTAAGTTTATACACACAGTTTTCCCCATATCATAACACTGTACCTTGCATCATAGTTGAGTGATGTAGTAATACACCTAACATCAGTTCGGTGGTGCTAGAGAGCTCGCACCACCTCTTGTTGCAAGACCTACGACAAGCACCTCTGTGTGGGCGAGAGGAATTGCTGGGCGGACTTCCATTCACCTTTTACAGAGTTCTTACTTAAGTTCATGCTTAAGTTCAAGTAGATGTTGTAGTCATAGTCAATAAGAAAATATGTTTGGCCACGATCCGTGGCCGAACTGCTACCCACGAGGAGATAGCTTCGATCCTAACTGCCAACATTCCCGCTTCAAATCTCAAATGAAAAAAGTCAAAGTCCAAGAATAAAAAATCGATATATAGATAGATAAGGTAGTTACACGTAAGAATAAGGTGCTGTGGGGTTTCTCTAAAGGTGGTGGTTGTAAAGGTGGAGTGGAAGCGGTAGTTAACACTCACCCGCCACACCCCATCTGCTACACCCCGCCCATCACACCCTGTCTGGCACCTACTACTCGGTGAGTGCATCTAAGCGCAATTGATAACCTGTACTCCAGAGTACTTCTTGGGAGCGTATAATCGAGCGTATAATCGAAGGTACTTAGGAGGGTACAGTTAAGTGAGCGGAAGCATACTTCGGAGCTCCAAATGACCGTTCGATGGTCACTTTCCATCACTTCACGTTTCCATAGTTCCATAATTCTGCAATTGTGACATCTTGATAAGGTCCGTCAGACTGCATAGTGCAGTACGTACTGCAGTACGTACGAGGAGTTGTTGGTAGATACATCTATTTCTATTGCGTCCACTCCACACTTTTAGATCTTGAAGACTATTCCTCCTAAGATTAGAATGTATCTAATTTATTTCTAGAGCTCTCTTGTGTTCTCTCCGTTTCTTATTGTGGAGCAATATCATTTTGTGCGGTGGTTATACAATGTACCAGTGATTTTTGTTGGGTGTAGCACTAGCGGCAACAAGCGCAGAGCACGATGATAATTTTCTCGCGCCTAAATTGACAAATTAAAATTTGTGCAACGCTTGCGAGTGGGAGAAGTCTGGGCACGAGAAAACGATGATAAACTAGCTACCTACATTTAGCCTACTCGGTCTAAGCCCTGCCAAAAAGCTCTAATCAGTTAGACGCAACGATTCAATTTTCATGATTTTCTCCAATACAACTTGAATGCAACTTGTAGAAAATATCCTTATCCGTCACATACCCAAACACTATCATAATCATAGTGAGTTCATTCTCCAGGTCTGCCTCCTCGGCGTCCTTGACCAAACAGTTCTGCCAAAAGCTTTTGAGGCTCTCCCGGGCAGGCATTATCTAAGGATTGTACAAACTTTGCTTCCCCTTCGAAAGTGGTATTGACAAGATCTTGGTACTGAGTGCACACCTCCAGCAGAGCATCGACATACACCTTTGCTATCTTGTGCATGACAGCCCGTCGTACATGCTCTTCAAACTCGGCGGGCAGGGGACCCAAACCATCGGGGATGCGGGAGAGTAGGTTATACATGCGCTGAAGACTTTGACGGTCATTGTCTAGTAGAAACTGGAATTCCTCTCGCAACCGCGGCGCATGCTTCTGAATAAGAGCTTTCTCGCATGTCTTCACCAGAGGTTCGCAGCTGTCAGGGTGGAGATACATCAAAGCCCGAGTTTGCTCCTCGGTTAGCCAGTCTTCGGCCTTCAACACGTTAACCCCTAAAGATATCACTCACAGCACGGGTGTTTACGCACCTTCTTCATGTATTCCGCAACATTATTTCGTGCCATCAACTTCTTAGACTCAATGACGTAGTATGCTGACGTCGCTTCCAGGAAGGGGAGCTCAAAGTACTTCCGGTAAACGCCAAGAGTGGACTTCGTAGAGTCGTTCTCGTCTCTGCCCAGTAATCCGAAGGAGTCTGAGATGCTCTTAACCACTGTAGTGTTTATCGTTTCGCCATTCCTTTGCTTCTCCACAAGTTGCAAAACGCTATCCATGACACCCACATGGACATCGTCAAGGAACTCCTTTTTCCACCGCACCAAGTGAAGCTACAAATCGTTAGTTGTAATCAAGGTACTTGTTGGATATATGTACCGTGTAAACATCATAGATGTCCTTCCTACCCTTATCTATCAACATCTTGATCCAGTACTGGTTAAGAAATCTGAACAGGTGATTGATATATTTTGCAGCAGTTGAATACCGATCCCATTGTTCAGCATAGAATACCGATAGCGCTTCACCCGCACACTTTTGCGCTTCCTATAGAAAACCCATCTATCAACATCCGCGCCCCTGGCCTAGAGGTACACGGAAAATGAGCTTTACTAGCTTTAGTTGGGTAAGGTGGCGATTGAGGTAGCCAATGAGATTATTGTAAAGCTCCTCGCTGAGAAGATGGGCTGTGGTGGGAGTTCAGCTGTTGATGCAAGGCCTCGGATGGGAACAATAAGGAAATCTAACGAACCACCTCGATGAACACCAGCAGCTTGTTGTAGTGATGGATTTGCACTCACCGCCCGCTGTGATGTACAGAAGTTGTGCACAGCACTACAGACGCCGTCAGCAGTTCCCCAGGGCGCATAGCACAAACCCGTACGTGTAGACACCCATGTACTGTACACGCTATTAGTAGTTATCTACAGCGCAAGACACCAAGGCTCGCACATACAGTAGTCATATCCATTCCGCTGTTCAAGTCCCACATAATCTTCTCCAAACCGTTCTCCAGGTAGGCCCATCTACGCATAGCCGTTAGTGATCCCGCATATAATCAAAGACAGCAGAGGTTGCTCTCACGTTGCGTTCAAGTCTTCTCGGTTTGGAGTATTCATTGTAGCAGCTGCCGCCTTTGACAGCTGGCGAAAGGCGAAAGGCGAAAGCTTGACCCGACGTAGGATTGTCCAGAATCTCCCACGGTTCGGATTCGACACGATGGTGAAGGCGCCAGTCGTAGCAAAATCGAGATAGGGCTGGAGAGGGCGGGTAGCAGATGTTGAGGGATCGTGTGTCTGAACTGGCGGGGTAACGGAGCTGAGAGCGAAAGGCTCGGCGATTCGATCGTACCAAAACTTCTGAGTGGCTGACTTACTTGATATGGAAATTACTCACTTTTGAATTGCTGGTTCTGGTAACTGCTTACGTGTTCTGGTTTCGAACGCCGGTCCTGAGTAACACACATGCATCCACATGTAAACATCAGTATCCGTTGTAGCTGCAACGGACGCAGCGAAACGAAGAGGCAAACGCAGGAATTCAAAGTTCGGCCGGTGAGAAAGATAAAACTTGGAAAAGAGCTCGCCCATACAGGCGTGTACGTTGTACAGACAGAAGGTCATCATATATCACTCAGAGCCCCGGGCCGAACAGAACCAGGCCCGGGATCTCTCGTCTCTTGGAGCCTCAAGTCTGGTCGGTATCGGCTTTTAGCTGCCGAGACAGTTCGCCCCGTGTGTAACAGTTGCATGGCAGTGTCAACAGGCTTGTATGCACTAACGCAGATCCCTGATCCGGTTCAGTGCATCGCATTGAGTCACAGCTGCATGTGAGCGCCCGTATTCATGCATGAAAGACTCATCGAGAGTCACGGGAATACGAGACGCGTCGTCGATAAATACGCGAACTCCTCACCGTGCCTCCGTCGTCGCGTCTCCCCAGCACTTCCCTCACTTTATTGAAACACCAAGTACTTCTACTCTTATCTCAACCACCACCAACACCACTATTACTACTACTACAATGTCCGTCCCCGAAGGCTTCACCTCTGGCTACGTCCCCGTCAACGGGCTCAAAATCTACTACGAAGAGCGCGGTACCGGAGGAACCCCACTGCTGAGTGCGTCCTATCCCTCACCTTTATCCCACCACCTCCGCTCCCCTTGATTCCTCCCCTCCGCAATCCGTCTCCGTCTCCTCCTTCCACTCCACTCCACTCCACTCCATCCCACCTCCTCCGTACTGCGCCCATTCCCTCCTACTAACCCTCCTTCAGTGCTCCACGGCGCCTTCTGCACCATTTCCGACCTCCGCGCGCAAATGACCGTCCTCTCCTCCAAGCGCCGCGTAATCGCCCTCGAATACCAAGGCCACGGCCGCACCGCCGACATCGACCGTGCCCTCTCCTACACGCAACTCGCAGACGACTGTGCCGCCTTCTTATCCACGCTTTCCATCCCCGTCGCTGACATCTATGGCTACTCCCTCGGCGGCGCTATCGCGCTGCACCTTGCCATCCGCCATCCGGAGGTCGTGCGGAAACTTGTGCTCGCGTCTACTTCATATAGTATGGCTGGTTTCCCGCCGGATATGTTGGCCGGATTGAAGGAGATGAAGGTGGAGCATATGGCGGGGAGTAAGTACGAGACCGAGTACAAGCGTGTCGCACCGAATCCCGACGGTTTCGAGGGACTGGTAGGGAAGATAAAGGAGTTGAATACTGGAATGAAGGATATTCCTGAGGAGGACGTTAAGGCGATCAAAGCGCCAACATTTGTGTTGGTAGGCGATGCAGATATAATTAGGGCTGAACATGTGGTGGAGATGTTTAAGTTGCGTGGAGGAGGGCAGGTGGGGGATATGGTGGGACTGCCGAAGGCTCAGCTTGCGGTTGTGCCGGGGACGAGTCATGTTGGGATGATGGAGAGGCGGTGGGTGGCGGAGATGGTGGAGGAGTTTTTTGAGAGGGAGGATTAGTTGTGGGTTTGCGGGGTTTGCGGCAGTTGTTGTTAGGCTTGAAAAGAATACCAATCAATCACGAATCTTCATTGATCATTATGCAGATGGCCCCGTTTGAGAGTATATAATTGGAACACTTCCCGGTGATGCCAATGAGCCGAGCTGCTCAAGTGGTTTATGCAACCGCGAGTTGCTTCCACCTCGATCTCCCGACTTGGCAGTTAGTTCGAATTAATTTCTACTTCCAGTGCAGCGGCCTAGGGTTACTTGTAAAAAATACAACGCAAAACTACAGTACCCGGGATTCCCGCATAGTCACCCACTGCAGTACTAACCAGGCGATAACGTGCTTGAATATGGCTGAGCGGACGGGAAGCCTTATATTCACGTTTCTATGACCGTAGCTGCAAATCGTATGATATAGAAATCAATGTAGTTACTGTACCGAGTGCGATGTTTCGGACGTAGCGCATCACAGGGCACCTATATGGTAAGTAAAAAACAAGGATCTCGTCAGTTACAAGGAGGCCCACCTGAAGACTCCTGCGTCCGAAAAATCTTGGTCACATCACAATTCAGGCGGTGGAATTACCAAATAGATATGGGAAACTGCTAGATACAGAGTTTGGCTCTCGTATATAAGTAAACAGCTGCCAAGAAGCTTAGCCTTATCACCGCCTTTCACCTCCAAACGCAACCAAACCACTCTCGGCATGTGATTAACTATATGGGAAACCCCGACAACTGATGAAGAGGACCAACAACCCTATTGTAAAACCCCCTTAGCGCAGTGTCCTCATCCACGCCCCCGGAGCCAAAACTACATTCAAGACAGGCGAGGGTAGCATCTCTGTACGTATCGCCCATTGTGTAGCTTAGCCGCGGTACGTACTTCTCGATCAATAGGTCGCGAAATGCCGCGGGGCCCTTCGATTCTCTAGGGGTTTTCCGTAGGATATATTCCAACTGCGCCCAGCTACCAAGTTCTAATAGGACTATACCGATGCTGTAATAATCGTAGATCCCTCGGAAATGTTGGTCGTTGGCGGAATAATCCGGATGTTGAGAGTGTTGTAGAATGCTTCCTTTCGCGTGTGGTTTCGTGTGCCATTCTTCCTCGGAAGGCCGCGAGTCACGGAAACCGACTATGTAAGGATTCTTCAACTCCTCGGAAAGAGCTGAGCTACCTTCCTTGAAGAAAATCACATTTGTCGAGCAGATGTTCTTGTGCACCCACCTTGAAGTGTGTAACGCCCAGACGCAATTGACGAGCTTGTGTGCCAGCTGAAAACTTTCTCTGAGTGAAAGATTGACGTCCTTTCTAGGTTTCTCCAAAATTTTGGAAAGACTTGTCGGAACAGTGGGTTTGGGTACCGTTGGAGATTCCGATTGAGGGGTAGGGAAGGCGTAAACGAAGTCATAATGCTTTTGATCAGGTATCGCAAAAAGACAATCTAATACGCAAAATCCAGTGGGCTTTGGAGTCAAGCTTCGCACTTCAGCCAGTCGTTGTATGCGCAATCGCCTCTTTAACTCGGGCATTGCCTCAAATTCCGGTGGGTCGAACACTCGTTCAATCCATACTTGTTTACCCTTGTACTGACCGACTTGGTAGTCGCCAAAGGATTTCTCAACATGAACACCCGAGTCCAGTAGCAAGCTCTCACGATCAGTTCCTTGGATATCGGGGGACTTCAAAAGCAGATTTTCCCTCTTTGCTAACGTGAAAGCGCTCAGTTCCGTATATTGATGTGTAAACGACTGCGCGCCAGACTGGATCTCGCGGAGTGTCTCGGGACTATCTGTATCTAGGGAGTCCTGTAACCATTCATGTTCGAGCTTGTCGAGCTGTTGAGTTGGAACTGAATTCCACAGTGCGGTTGTAAGCTCTCGAAGCCCCTCGTGAAGCGGTTTGTGAATCGGAAAAGCAAATGCTGGGGGTGATGGCCCTGCTCCGCCCGCCTTAGCGATAGTCTTGTATTCATCCAGTTTTTTGAGCGAGCTGATGAGAAGACCACGAAAGCAATCGCCGTTTTGGCTGACAGTTCTTATCACGTCGACGTCGACATCGGCCAGTGGACTGTTTCTGGAAAGTTGTAAGACCTTTCCCCAGGCATCGAGACGTCTAATTTCCAGTTGAATTGCTGTCATCGATGTCCGTTTATCACTTTGTTGCAGTTTCACTTTGCCAAGGTATTCAGTAAACGTTTCTTGTACGGCGTCGAAGAGAGCCTTAACACTCAAAAATGCCAATTTCTCATGGACCTCTGATGCCTTAGGTCTGTTCCTCGGTTCGATTTTGAGCATGAGAGATGCTACCTCCAGCAAACCGCTTAGCACCCCACTTCTTGATTGATCGTGAGCTTTCGACTCTTCAAACCAGGTAATAACTGTCTCTCTCAACTTGCCCCCTGCAAAAAAGTACGTATCCGACATCCCGCGTCTTGCAGCAGGACCTTCTCGTATTTTTCGAAATTCTTCCACACCGTCGGCGCCGCCCTTAATATTCGCTGCAACTTCGGACAACATGCAACCAAATGACCATATATCTAGTGGACGACCCACTCTGCTACGCTGTAGGTCTTGCTCATTTCTACACTCCGGTCCGACATAGTCTCCTAGACCAGTTATCCAATCCGTTTCGGATTTTGCATCTCCTGGCTTCATCTTTGCTAGCCCGAAATCTGCTAAATAGAAGGTCCGGGAATCAACCAAGATATTGGCTGGTCGTATATCGTGGTGGTACCCAATCCGCTCAAGCTCCGTATCGTGGTCCCTTGTATTGAGGTTTAGGGAGTGAACCTTTACAAGCGCTGAAGACAGACCTTGGAGGGCCGTGTAAAATGTGAAATCTTTCTCGAAATCCCCGAATCGTTGCTTTAGTTGTAGGAATCTTGCTAGGTCCATGTCGAACAGTGGGAACAGAAAGCAGTGATTACCGCGGTGTGTATAAGAGCTCAAGAGCCGGACAATGTTATGGTGCCTGAGGTGATCCAATGTCCTTAGACATTCTTTCTCCCGTTCCATATACATTTCTGCATCCTCTGCATCTTGCTTTAGTCTTTTCTTGACTATATAGACTTCGAACATCTGTCGAGTTGTAAATTACTTAGAAGCTTACTAATTAAATGCTAGGGAGGAAGTTTCATACTGATTTTGGAAAAATTGTTTGCAGCGAAGGCATTACTGATATCTTGGTAACTTCGCCAAACGTTCCTTCACCCAACTCAGTCTCAGCGACAAATGGTAAAACCTCTTCATCACGAAAGTGACAATGATAACCACTCATTTCTTTTGTCAATATTCGAGGTAGAAATTCCCACTGGGCTTTTCTTGCGAATTCCAGACCGAAACCCGAGGTACCTGCGATCGCCTTCGCTTGTTCCTCGTCCAATGGTAGTTGTTTATCCAGAGTATTATGCTCGATAAAGCTCTGCAATTTGCGGTGCCATTTCCTCCAAATGAGGATCCCGAACACAACCTTTCCTTCCGTGAATATGCGATTTGCAACGGCCGGTCGCTCATAGTCCTTGACATTACATTCCTTGATGGCCTCCGCAATGATCTCTCTTGTGAAAAGAGTCTTGAGGGCTTCGACGTTAACGAAATAGCGGCGTTCCGGGTGATCCGTGGATCCGGATTTATCCAGGGACTCTCTGTGTAGCTTCCCAATCTCTGCTCGTAGATTATCTATGACTTGCCCCATCGTGCCTGGATAACTGAGGAGGGTAAGTGACAACCCGTTTCCTTTGATACTCGGAGGCAAGGATTAAATACCGAGATATGTATATCGAAGCTGCCGCTTTTATGTTGAATCCCTCGATATGGGTTTAATTTGTGGCAGATATTATTCAGATAATGCGAACATCCACCCTGAGCCAACGCCGGGGAATAGCACAGTTTAAAGCAACTGGGTGATCATCGAACTCATCACTTCCGGCAAAGGAAATAAATATACAAGATTTGCAGAATAATAACTGTAGCACACATATCTGGTGCACGTGTAAATAGGAGCCGGAATTTAGGGTGGAGCGTATCGGACCTTGTCAGAATTTTGTTCGCGTAGCATAGGTAGCTATTTCCAGGAATAATGTGATCGATCTGACCCAGTTCCAATAATATTATGCTTACTGTTCTTTCGGCGGGATTCGCCGCGGGAATAAGAAATGGCATCGTAGTAGCCGCCTAGAGCTGTCTATCTCGGCCTTTTGAGGACCAATAGAACGAACTGTGCTCTCACTACCTGCGTAAAACACAACCACTAAAGAGCAAATGGGGCCGGGTTCAATGGAGGGGTCACTAGAAGACAACTGCATATGTACTGGAAATAAGGTTTAGAAGTAGTTAAGAACCGCACACAGCAAAAGTAATATACTTTGCTTCGACTGAGCCAGGCCCCGGGGCCCCGCTATCGATATCTGCTCTCCCTCCACCGCTTACATATATATTTGGTACATACTTCGGAAACTAGCGTGAGCACCCAATGAAATTTGAGTACTGCACTGGGAGCTTACATTCGGTTCGATTCTAAGTACAGGCATCAATCTCAAGCCCCATTGTATTGCTTCTCAACCTTGTAGAGGTAGTTATCCCCTCCCATCCTCACCACTTCCCTAGTCATCCTAGTCGGACTTACATGATATAACAATTCAAGTTATGTAGTACTGCCTATTGTACCGTGCAAGAATGAAAATACTCATGGTGTATAGCTATGTAAGTATCTTCATCAGAGAATACCCTTTTAACGCGAGATATATGACTTGCGGGTGTTGTGGGTGTGTCGGCCAATTTAAGTACCGTGAAATTTGTCCAGTCTGATTGGTAGACAACTGCCCTCGAGGCCTCAGAATTTCTGGGGCCAGTTGCAACGGAAACCAGGCAGCAATTCGTCCATTGGAGCTCTAGGTAATGATTGGTTATTACCATGGTGAGCAACCGCTCTTGTGCAGCAAGCTCCACGCTTTTGATAAGATTCAGTGGTGGTGTATATGTGGTAATTTGAGCGGGGTAGGCAAGAAGGCTTGAGGTGTTGGAGCAAATTTACAAAGAGGGATGATGTGGGGCAATTACAAACAGAGTTCGGCAGTGCAAGTTGAGCTGTTGAAGGTGTTGCAAATCGCAGCGGCCATTCAGAGATACAATACTTTTTTGCAGCCAGGCCGTTTAATTAAGAAACCCCTCTCCCATATACCCGCTGCGCTGACTTCCACCAACCTACTGTTTACCTATCCTTTTACGCTAAGACTATCGGTGCATCTGAGATTATGGCTCCTTCTCCTAATCAGTCCTTTAAGTCCTGAAATAACTTTATTTCATCCTTTCAATAATTAGTTAGAGTAGAGCGCTCAATTTAGTGTTTCGTGATATACCGTCGTTAGCAATCTTGGTGCTTTGATCCTGACAAGTTCGCTAGTGGTCTAGAAATATGAGTCAATCGACCAATCCTGGTACGTAAAATAGATAGTTACATACCGTTATGTGCCACATGTTGTCTCCTGGCCATATCGACTCCAGAAGATCCACAAGCTTATCGTATATGATATAACGATTTACTATAATGGTCTCTTCCTGCATGCTTCAACAATTCTTAAGGACTTGTTCGACTGAGATAGAGTATGTGCTTAGGGATGAGCCCATAAAAGATTTGTTAGTCCGAGAATTGGAGGATTTCTTTTGAGGCTTTATAAATGCGCAAACCAGTTTCAAAGCCCTCAGATCCCCGCAGAACTCGAAAAGTAGCCAATTGCAAGCTACAGGTCGAAGCGGCTAAGACAACGTATTCGGGGTGGATGCCTAGGTAGCTGTGATTGGCAGATAAGGATCTGCATCAAACATGCGTTGTGTTTCGTATTCAAAAGGTCATCTGCTTTAGGACCCAGGTTTGGATGGGTTATACGTAATCTGTGTCACTCTACACTATCTGCAAGTCAATCTGTCAACGGTACTGTACAGGAATTTCTGACCAGACTACGCGCACGTCCAATTAAATGGCCTATCAAAGAGCTCATATAATATTTAGTTTTGCTCGACTTTGGTCAGCTGCCTTGCGTCCAGTTTCATTGCACATCATCCGGCTGTACAAAGTTTCACAGAAGTGCTGAAAGAATAAATGAATATACACCAAATCTCAACACAGCACATCACAATTCCGCCATCATCACAACTGACTTCAACTTTCGCGCCGCGCCATGCCTTCTTCGCAATGCGAATCCGATTCCCAGGCGGAGAGTTCAGCCCATAATCCGTTCTTCACCAAAGATGTGCTCGAAAGCTTCGACAACGACGAAAATAACTGCGCCCAAAAAGATGACAAATATGGCGATAACCCCCAACAGGGTGACGCCTCTCAACACGACGCCCCCAAAAACGACGACGGCAAGGATGGCGATGACGGCAACGCCGACCACAATGACCACGACGACAGTGATGAGGGAAACGACAACTACAACGATGTTCCAAGGGATCTAATTGCGTTTCTTGCAATGGTCCAGAAATATAAAGTTGATTTCCTCCCCACCATGTGGCAGTCTGCTCTGGGCGTTCTTGGTAAAGGTGGATTTGGCATGGTAAATCAGGCACCTATCAGCACTACAATGAACTTTGCGTTCAAGCGATTTCATGGCACCACAGATTCCGGAGAATACCTTTTACCGCTGATATCGGAGGTATCGATTTTGAGCCAGCCCCTCATCCAGGATCACCCAAATATAGTGGACCTCGAGGGAGTTTGTTGGGAGATTAAGCCTAGTACACAAGAAGCCGTTCCAGTTTTAGTCTTTGAAAAAGGCTCATGCGGGGACCTGAAGCAATTCATGAAGGCAGGTGAGGGCATGAACATGTCGTTTGATGACCGGATCAAGATTTGTGCCGATATCGGAGGTGCCATTATGACTCTGCATACCTGTGGTATGTAATCTTTGAATATTTTGTTAAACCCTCTAACGCTAATGCAGGCGTGATCTATGGCGATATCAAGCCATCAAATGTACTAGTATTCAGGAGTCCTACTACGGGTACGGCTACAATTAAAGTGGCCGATTTCGGACATTCTACGCTTATCTCTAGTGAGGCACAAAAGGTTACGCTGCCGAAATCCAGACCATGGAATGCTCCTGAGCATCGCTACAAAGGGTTCCCAGTTCCTAAGGCCAAATTGATGGATGTGTACTCTTTCGGTTTGCTGTGTCTTTGGGTTTTGTTTGGGAACAGGTTGTCAGATCTTCCGAAAGTTACTATCGGTGAGAGGACTGGGTTGGTTTCGTTCGAAGAACCACCCCGACGCCATCTGTTGACAATGATTGAGCTGTTAAAGGAAAATAAAGGTGGAATCGAAATGGAAGATATTGCCAACAAGCTCATCGACATAGCGGAGGATCTGGGCGGGCAGCGTAAAACTCGACTAAGAGATTTTTTCGGCCTAACTATTGCCCGCGATCCCGAAAAGAGGACCTGTGACATCGGAAAGTTAGTAGAGATCCTAAGTCAGGAGCGGTGAGTTTGCAAACGTTACTGAGACGTGGGCTTTACTAAGAGATGTAGAATTGTTTTGCAGCTTACTTCTATTGGACAACCTGAGGCCACTGGGGCTCTCTCAATGAATGCAGGATTCCGGGTATTTATCATCGCTACTTGTTTTAGGAGATATGGCTGATTAGTGGTATTACAGATCGTCAAAAACCTTACTGATTTCGTAAATGCTGATTATCGGGTGCGGAAACACATCCGGTTGTGTCTCGAAAACAGCTTTTTTAGGAATCAAACGCAACCCTCTGCTCTAAATATCGCGTTCCAAATCGCCTTTTGCTATAAAATTGGATTTGGCGTCGAGTCCGACAAAACTAAATGTGATATATGGCTCAGACGGAGCAAGAGAATAGCCGATGATTTGGACGCCGAAAAGCAAGATATACAGCAAAGAGATTGGAGGAATGAAAGGTTGCGAAGTGAGGGGTTTCTGACAGAACTGGACCTTATAAGTGAATATCGAGCACGTGGATTGGAAGAGGCCCGGAATGAGTACGAACGAGAGATTGACGACATGGTGCGTGAGTTCGGCCGGCTACACTTGATACCTTTGATTCTCCAAAGAATTCTCGGGGATATATTGGATGGGCTCGGAAACAGTCAGGAATCAAAAGCACGAAGAATGAGCATACAAGATCAGATAGAAAAGTCGCACGAAATTGATCATCCATATTACCTTCGAGCAATTGAGGAAGTGATCAAGGCGCATATGAGGCTGGAAGAGTGGAAAGAAGCACAGGAATTGCTGGAAGCGCTTGCAAAGATAATAGACAACACTGTTGGGGCGCAGAACCTCTTCGCGGTAGTGACAGCAGGCAACCTTGCATATATCTGTAGGAACCAGGGCCGGTTGAAGGAGGCAGAGAAGCTCGAGATCCAGGCTGTCAAAACTACCGAGAGACTGCTCGGTCCGGAGCATCCACACACTTTGAGCATCCGAAGCAACCTCGCAACAACATTGCTACAACAAGGGCGGCTAAAAGAGGCAGAGGAAATGCATACGCAGATAAATGAAACTAGGAAGAGAGTACTCGGCCGGGGGCATCCAGACACCTTGATTAGCATGATAGAACTCGCATCAACATATAGCAAGCAGGGGTTGTATACAGATGCCGAAGAGCTGGAAATGCAGGCCGTCGAGATCAGTGCAAGTGTACTCGGCTCCGAGCATCCACACACTTTGACCATCAAAGATAATCGTGCAATCACCTTTTGGAAGCAGAAGCGGTGGGAGGAGGCAGAGGACCTGCATAAGGAGGTGATAGAGACTAGAAAGAGAGTGCTCGGTCAGGAGCACCCTGAAACCTTGACTAGCATGGTCAACTTCGCATCGGAAATCTCGGAGAAGGGGCAGTGGAAACAGGCGGAGGAGTTGCAGACCCAGGTGCTACAAACATTCGAAAAAATCCTCGGCCACGAGCATCCGTGCACGTTAGCCGTCATGTCCAATCTCGCTACGACGCTTTTGAAGCAAGGGCCTCCACGGTGGAAGGACGCCGAAGTACGGCTAGTATACGTCATGGATGCTAGAAAGCGAGTGCTCGGGCACGAACATCCTGAAACTTTGGCCGCCATTTTCAACTTTGCACTTGCACTGCGGAACCAGGAGCGATTAACTGAGGCTGAGAGGCTGTTCACTCACGTTATAAAGTTGAGGGAGAAGGTTCTCGGCTCGCAGCATCCAGACACCTTGGCCGCCACTTTCTGCCTTGCGTCGATGTTGTGGGGCCGGGGGTGCCAACAGACTGCCGGGGAGCTGTTTCAGCGCATCGCTATGTTGAGGGAGGCGATTCTCAATCAGGGGCGTCCAGACCCCATGGACGCCCTGTGTGCCCAATTCGGCTGATAGTGATACAAGAGTAATTGTAAGTAATACTATCTTGACTAGACAAAGTAGTCGTTGACTGGACTCAGTAAAATGTATATATATGAACGCTCTAGCCACTAGGGTGCAGCGGGCGATTCCATATACCCTGACAAAATGATATAGTACAAGGCTTTCCAGTTAGGTGCACGTATGTCTGACCGAGCAATGAGGCTGTGTTCTGTGGTGGCTATTGGTGCTTACTCCAAAAATGGAAATGTTATGTATCACTGCGAAAACGGCATATCTTTTCACTCATTTCGCTAATCGGTATATATACCTAGAACCTCTCTTTGTCTTCTGGGAGTGGCTACAGGGATAATAGGCCCGTTTTTATGCTATTTTTAAGTGATTATCTGAGCCGTACGGAATTTAGAGTGTCGAGATTCACTTCCTTACCTTCTCTTTACCAGCGTTACTGATATTAGTACTGGTGTGCTGGCCTAGTGAAGACTTTAGCCGTATCACGTGTAGACCGCTAATAGCGACGAGGCCGGTCATCCAGGGTAGAGCGACAAACTAGAACTACCAACATATTAACATAGGGAAACCACGGGGTGTGTAAAATGGTAGGGCCATTAGGTGGCGGGGAGGTTTCGGACATCCAATTAAGTATGAAGTCCAGGTCCCGAACTCTGAGGTTTTGGTGCCTCCAATTCATTGGCATCTAGGACACTAAGCCTCCAGGAGTATTGAAAGTAGAGCACATACTATCTACTAGTAGCCATAGTACCCAAAGTTGGAGCTAGATGTTGCTGGAAGCCCTAAGGTTCACGGTCGTGACTGTCTCATTAGACTTCACACCATGACTGTCCTTTTAGACTTCACACGATGCTCGCCCTCATGCTCATCATATTTAAGACGCAGCTTTGTCCGTCTCTCTTGTACCTACAATCAACTCAATCATTCACATCAACACTAGAAACTGAACCAGGCGCAAATATTGTTAGTAGAACTTATATATAGTCGATTGTCTATCCATCGCAGGAGATCCAGTTTAAAAAACTCCGACACGAAGCACATCACCATCCAAACCCAAAAGTCGACCCTCCTCCCCCTTGCCTGATCTCCGCCAGACTTCCCCTCCCTATCCCGGGGTCGGGGACAACCGTTGCTCCGACCCAGTCCGCCTCACCCCCCGATTCCGCGGTCCCCCCTCCTTCCATGTTCAAACATAAGATAGCAAGAAGAAATGTTAACACGGATAGCTGATTACCACGTTGAGCTGTTAAAGAGCCTCATGTTAGCATGGTTCCCTACTAGGTTAGGGGTAGCGGCAGTATCTGAGGGTAGAGCTTACGAGTGGTGGTAGTGGTAACAACGCAGGTTTTGCGAACGTAGGGAGGTGCTACGGGGCCATTGTGAATTCTATCGCAGCTGGGGTGTGTAGGATGCGGGTCGTGGACCGGGGCATAGTTAGCCGGCGGAGGCGTGGGTTACTCGGGGGCCTGGGGTATATAAACATAAGGTCTCGGTACCAGGTAACTTAGGTATTTCGGTGATGGGTAGACCCTCATTAGCAGTTGCGAGGCGTCAGGTTGTTGGCGGCTGATTGCAAGTGGCACACTCAGTTATTGCTAGATTCGTGTGGCTACTGCCAGAATAGGTGCGTACAAATCTATATTGCCTGCCCCGAGAAGTATGTACTTATCAAGTACTTAAATAAGTACCTACTTAGTGTCACTACTCAAAACGATTGATGCGAATCATCTCTATATACCCTCCGCAAACCCCATCCACCCATCCATCTCTATTCCTTCCTCCCCACAATAACCCTCGGAAACCCACTAATCGGCCACTGTCCCTTCCCATTCTCCATTAACAACTCAATCACAACTTTTCTATCCTTCATCTCATTCCCCACCACCTCAAAGCAGACCTCCATCCTAAAGCACCCTTGTGTCAACGAATCCCGACTGCTTCCAACCCATATATCCTTCTCCCTCATCTCTCTACTACCCTCCGCCATCCTCACCACAAACTTCAGGCCCCTATCCAAAAATACCTTCAACTCCTCCCATCGATCAAGGGGTAATCTCGATCCTAGGGTTCCCCGACAAACCCACACTCCACCCTTTTCCGTCGCCGTATCCCATCGTTCATCGCCAAAGAAGAAGCAACTAGCCACCAAACATCTCGCAATCCTTTCCATCTCCTCACAAGTCGCAGTCTGAAGACAATAACTACTAGCCAACTTCCTCAACCTCGCAAACTCCTCATCATCAGTCTTGTCTATCGGGGTTCTTCCCTTCCCATCGTTTATAGGCACATTCAACCTCCGATACCTCTCCACGTGTTCCTTCGAGTGAATGGAGGAAACAAAGGTCTCGTATTGTTTCTGTGCGTCCATCCTGTCTCTAACAAACTCCCTTGCGATGCCAGTCATTACTCCCACGCCAGTGTAGACGGTTGGTGGACGCCAGGGGGAGTTGTTGGGTTCGGGGAAGAAGCCGGTACCGAGGGAGAGGTGAAGATCGAGAGTGCAGTGGTCTCCCCAGAGAGCGTAGCGCTCTTGGTCCGCTAAGGAGATGGGGTTGTCGTAGCGCAGAGCACCGTCTTCAAGGGTTTGGGAGGTGTGCGGGTGGGTGAAGGGTTTGAAGAAGCGGGGCGCTGCGGAAGTGGCTCGGGCGCTGCGAGGGGAACAGATTAGAAGGAAGGGCAAAGAAGAGAGTGAGGACGTACGCTTCCCAGGTCTTGAGTTCTTTTTCGGAACTGTCGGCGCGGAGTAGGCGGTCGACTTTCAACACTATGAAATAAAAGAAAACTTAGTAATATGAAGCATGAGCAAGTAGAAATGAAATCATACTTTTTGGCGAGAACGGCCGGCTGTAGTTGGTAAGTAGATGCGTCCGGAAACCTTCTCTCCTTCGCTCCACTGCCGTGACCGCAACTTTCACACGGGTAGGTACAGGACTTCCAAATAAAGCGTCCCCATCTCCAAAGGCGTCTTTGTACGCATTCTCTACGTTCTCAGTTCGGTAGATGTACCTGTAGGCATATTTAAGGAATTCACGGATGACTGGTGCCCCCATCCCGATACGGAAATGAAAAGCTTTCTTGGCGAGATTAGTGAACATTTCTCTGCAATTTTTTGGGGTCCATCCACGGTGGGCGAGACCTAAGGCTACAACGCCGCCTGAAGATATCATTTAGCTAGCTGGTGGCTTGAGTAGAAGAGTTGGAAGTAAGTAGCCTACCTGTACTTGTACCGACCACGAGATCAAACATTTCGATTACGGGAATCTTGAGCCCAAGGTTGTGTATTACGCCCTCCAGGCATTCGAGTACTATGATTTCAAAGATACCTCGTACTCCGCCGCCATCTAGGGTAAGGACGCGAACGCCAGCTGAAGGGGGTTTGATGAACGTCTTCCAAGGCCAATTGGAATTGGGACTATGTTCAGGCGATAAACAACTGAACGGACAAGATGCAATCCAAAGCAGAGCTAGGTCTTTGCTGTCGTTCACATCAAACTGCACAGCGCAGTCGTGACACAAAACGTGTTTACAGGGAAGAACATGTTGAGGAGTTCTCCATAAGCATGACAGGCATGTTCTCTGTGTCTTTAGCATGCCTAACCAAGGCCCCAGCTCAAGCAGACTATTCCTGTGTGTAGCAGGAGTGTAGTCCTGTGGTAATTTCCGGATCTTGGCGAGAATATGCAGAGTGAAATACTCATAGCACTTTAGGTGAGCGTCGTTTGCTTCAAATTCCCCATCTCGAAACCGTATCCCGTAGATCTCGTCAGGCCTGACTTCGTACTGGTGGCCCTTCGAATGCGCCTTCTTTATGTTGGTGCAACGCTTTTCATGATGCATATCCTCGCAACGCCAGTGGTTCTCAAGGAAAGTGTTGTAGAGTATCTTGCACTGATCCGCAATTTCTGAATCATTGTAGTGTTTGATTTTGTCTTCAAAATGTTAGCAATAGTTCAACATGAGATACTAAAGATTATTAAGGAAGACCATTTTCGTTGCTCTGATAGGCCAAGAACCCAACAGCGGCAGCAATCAGGTCTGCAACCTTCCCGAAGAGCTCTCTCTCTTCCCGTATATCCGTCCCCTCCTTTAGTAGTAAAAGCACTGCGATGACATGCTCCCGAAAAATCACGGGTGCTGGCCGCACTAATCCAGCAGCTGCTTCCAGATCAAAGGCAGCAAACTCTTTCATCGCAAAGTGGCTCAGGGCTTTCTTGGTGTACACCTGAAATGTAGCTGTACTAAGGAGTAGGTTTGCAGTAGCTTTCAACTTGTGATTTGTTTTGGCAGCAGACCTAATTTCGTTATGCAATGTCTTAAGTTGAGAGTAGATCTCCGCATGGGGCCGATGCAGCTCTCTCCCTATCGTCGTATTGTGAGGAATCCAGACTAATTTAGTACTGGAATAGTATCGTTTTAATATCTCCGAGGGTTTCGAAATTTCCATGCCTTTTTGGGACAACTCCTTCCGGAGCTCAACAAATTCGTGAACGTCTTGATTCCTATCCAGCTCTTTGAACCAGAAATCAATGGCGGCGGCAGGATCTTTCCATTCGGAATTATCTGGTACGTGGCGCGGTTGATTCATGACGATGATAAGAGCTGGCGGTGTTCGCTGGTTCAGGGTACGTTCATATCCGGAAGAAGCCCACCTGAGTAACGCTGCGGCTTCTTTGGTGATTTCTCTGTACAGGCCTTATCAAAAATTCGTTAAGTGTATAGCAATTAGAGAAGAACGAACCTGGATTTTTCAGTAACAAAACAGATGACGTCGGAGAAGGTGTAGAGAAATCTGGGATATAGGTGGCTGACAATGTACGATCTGTCTCTTTTGTACCCGGTCGACCAACCAATGTTCCCCAGCTTGTAATTGCGCAGTATGGCTTCGGAGGTCTCCCAATCTTCCTGCCACACCGCTTCCCCATCTAATGCTCGAAGTGATATGGGGTCACCACCGTCAAGACCCTCGGAGTCGGCCAACAATAAGGGTCCCTCATCGCCCGCTGTCAACGGGTCGAGATATAAATGAATGTCACTGCTAGTAGAGCTGAGTGTAGCTGTTGCTGCCTGACTCGAGGGAATAGGCTCTATTGCTGGCCCCGACGTAACATGATCTCTGCTATCGAGTCGAATCAAACTCTTGATTAGCGTACTCTTACCACTACCAGTGCCGCCGATAAAAGCTACTAGGCTTGGATACTGAGTAGACTGAGTAGATGGATTCCCGCTGCTGTTAGAGCTTTTTGAAGCTTGATGCAGAAGTTCCGCCATACGTGATGAGCTCCAAACAGTGGGAAGAGGATCACTTCCTGTTCCTGGCCTTGCGCGAGGTGGAATCTCAACACCGACCCAGCGAGCAAACAAGTCCTCCACAAACATACCTTGCCGCTTGTCACTATCTTCTTCTGTAGTAAGGATATCCAGCACCTTATTGTAGACGTTGAATGGTGTTGCATATGTCTTATGACATCCCATCAAATGTTCTGCTTGGTGTTCGGCGCAGTAGGTCAATACCGGAAGCACAAACCCTTCTGGCGCCCCACATTTTTCGCAGCAGAAAATCTCCTCCGCTGCTCTCTCGCGCCCACACAACATACAAACAGGCATACTTGGAAAGGGAAACAATGGCGAATCTTCGAAAGCTGCGAGCAGGGTCTAGTGATCACGGGGCGAATCCTAACGAACGAGAATGGGAGCTCGAGAAGAAGACTGAAAACACACAGTTGCGAGCTGATGGCCGGCAAATGAACTTATTTACAGAAGATGTAGCTCGAGGCTGAACTGGAGCCTGTAAACCAAGTTCAATATGAAACCCAAAGCGAAATATTGTACCAAGCCTATAACGGCAGGTAGGACAGTCAAACGGGCTGTTGGTTTAGAATGAACGGTAAAGTCCTGTTAGTCTAAAGGCGTTTTTGGAGCTAGCTGATTGGTTTGACTGTGCTGCCATTGTCAATTTTCTTTTGCGAGCTGTGCTTGGGTGAGGCTGTAAAAGATCGGACACCCTATTTCTGGCAACTTTACAGGCTGTCTCTTGTGATTTGTGGAACTTAGATTAGCTGGCATCGCATACGCTGCTGATATGTGGGAGATACAAGAAAATGAAAAATGCTGAAAGAAGGCTACCTGTTATCTGTTATGCCGTCAGAGGAAGTGAGACCAAGAAATCCGCCGCCGAGGAGCTGCGCACATATGGCCAGCCTTATTCATGGCTCTTAGCTATGAGTCAACTACTTTCTTGAGCTGCGCTATCTTCCCCGATTACTTGTAGAACTCTTCCTATTACGTACTACCTTAAGTCGCAAGATCTAGACAAGCAGGATACAAGCATTTCACAGCCATTTATCTAATTTCTGAACTTTATTTGACTACCCATTACTCTATACCAACTCTACTTATAGACTTGATGAAAGGGAGGACCGGCGGACACCAGCAGAACCCTTCTATGTCTACCTTCCTTATCTCTCCTACAGCTACGTATCGCCCTGCATCGTTTGTAACAAACGTAACACCCTCCACCGCAGCACATGTGCAATAATCTTGGACAAACTGCAAGAGTTAGCAAAGTTATGTAAGTGCTACCTGGTTGTTGAAGGAGGAGGAACAGAAAAACTGATCGTCTCATAGCAGTAGAACCAGAGAACTCAGTACTTAGAAACAGCCTCGACAAATGCTTTTCTCTCGCCAGCGATAACGATTATCGGAGTCCAACTGCAAGATATTTAGGTCTATACTGACCCCTTCACTTACTGACTTAAAACAGCAGAGTTAGCTACTGTAAGCATGCTTTTTAGTATGGGTAGCATAGGCTTAAGAGGAAGCTTGCGGTGTGTTTTTGGAAGAGCTTCAACATTCTCGCTCGGAAGGAATCTAAAGTGAACGATATTTACAACTTAGTCACGCTTTCTCCAAGCGATCAAGTTGTAGCTGCGACAGTAGACCTAAGAAACTCCGGGTCGCCACCGACGACCAAATTAATGATCACCAAAGTCGAAGACCTTGAGAGCTAGATCAAGTTCTCCACATTCATCAGAATGCGCCAGGTACCCAGATATCAGCAGATTAAAGCCCTTGGGGCCTCATATTCTGTTATAGGGGTTAGGTTTAGATGTAGGGTTCGACCTCTTCTCCCTAAAAACAAATGAAACCACCAAAAACAACATCAACTTTTACACACCCCAATCACTCAACTCCTTGTAATCTGAGTTTTCTACCTCCTCCCCCACTCTATTAACTCTGCTGACATCTGTCATTTCTAAAAACTCCAATAGTAGCTGTGAATATTTTTCTTCTGCAAAAATCAGGAATATAGGCAACTGAATCTTCAGCTTATTCATTATCATTTCCACTATCTTTCCTCTCTTGTCCATTTATGTACAATGTATTTTACTCTTGTTTCTATCTGTTATACTATTTGAATAAATGATCTCAGGTCTGATAATTTAGCCCACACCACCAATAATCTTTATCCTTCCTCTATCTGATTTACTTCACATATATTGCTATTAGTCTGCAAGGTATGGTGGTGGCTTTGCCACCCTTTGGAGGCACCCAGATTGATCTCCAGCCCAGCCAACCCAGAGTTGCCATTTTTAGCAGCTCCTATACTTCCAGATGTATATGGCTCTAACATACTTCTAGAATTCAAAATTTGTTAGATCATCTCTTTTGGCCAGTTTCCAGCAAGTATATCTCTCCAAGTCTGGGTGAGTCTCTATCGTTTTTGTGGCCAGAGCAAACATATTCACAACTGGGATGATGCCTTCTGCTGGGTAACTCCAATCAATTCAAGTGGATTTTAGTCCATGAGTTTTGCTTTGATCCCAAAGTGTTCTATACATGAACTAAGCATAAACAGGTCCTCTTTCACTTCCTGGTCTCCAATTTACTATATCACTAATATTCATAATGCAGCTGTAAAAAAATGCTCTAAAATGCTGTTAATTCACAATTTCTGACTCAATACAAAAGATATTATCAATCTAAGACCTGGAGATAAGAGGACATAGTTATCCTCATATTTTGTATAGAACATATTGTATTTAGAGCCAAACTCATAGAATTTAAATGGCAGGTCATTTGGAATTTGAGTTTAAGTGGTAGGTACTTGCCACAATCAGTTACTAGGCCAGAGAATTACAACTAATCAGAATCGAAAAAGAGACATATCGTATTCTTATATCAATAATATTCAGACTTAATTGGATAAAATTTCTCTGCAATCTACTTTTGAGTCTTTATAGTCACAGTACATCCTTTTTCTTTGCCAAATTATACCAATAACTGTACATTAACTTAACTTCCACATCAGCAAAAAGTGAAATTGGTTACTGAAAATGGACTCTATGCACCAATCCTTCTCCACATTCTCCACAAAGAATCTAAGCGACTTATGTGCAGTTTTCCACCTTGCTTCGAAGCATTCAATAATGTGATCACATTGTCACAACATCTCAAACACGTATCTAGTCATTTACGCTAATTTATTGCACTTGTTTCTCTTATGTTGGTCCTCTAGAGTTGAGTTGTTTCGTCAGTTTTTTCTACAGTTCCATTGATTTCAAGAATATTCTTAACTATTTAATCCCTTGAGACATCGAATATACACAAGCTTGCACAACTCCCATTACAAAATTTAAGACAACTGCAGAGTAAAGGGCAGGGTCGGGTGTAGGTGATATTGGTGACACTAATGTGATACCGGAGAACAAGGCAGAAGGCTCAATATTCGTTTCGAGGAAATCAAGACAAGACAAGAGTGGAAGCTGTTTCAAAGTCATAACTTGCTCTGCTATACAAGAGAACGAGTAAAGAGAGAAGAAAAGGAAATCCTCCACGCCAACAACACTCTCTTTATATACAGTTCTTCTGCCACCCTCGAATCATTCCCCATGCTCCGATGTAACATCCGAACCTCATGCTATCATCTTACACACCATCAACATAACACCTTTTCCGTACAACCACGCCACATCATTCGACGTTGCAACACCTCAGACCACTTCCTTATCATAACACATTATACCACCACCATCTCGCCGCTCTCCCCGCATCTTCCGACATCTCTCCCCTTCCGTAGCACAATTCCTTCCACACCATCCTCCAGCTTCCTATCATAATTTCCAAGTACCTCTGTATCTCCTCGAACCATGACAGTATCCCCCTCCTAGGTTCGAGGTCCTCTGAGAACATTTTCCAATGGTCCTGGCTTTTGTGGGTACTGCTGGAGGAACTCTCCCACTGCTTTTAGGCCATCCACAAACTTCGCAGGTTCCCAGGTCAAAGAATCATACCCAGTCCTCCGTATAAGGTATTGTAATTGGTTCAGATACATCCTACTATCCTCAACACTGGATACCTGGTACTCCTTTTCACCATCGACTTCTACCAGGGGCGCAGGCTCCACTCGTTGCCCAACAAGGTGATCATCCACCACAGGATCCAAAAGCGAAAAAGGTTGAACTCGGTGAATTCGTATAGACGCGGGCAATTCTAACTCCTAAGAATACGGGGATATCCTACGAAGGACCTTATACAGCCCCAATCTCTTCCAATCCAACCTTCGTGTGGGTCGGGTAGTTTGTATGTGTCGAGCGTCCAGCCAGACCTGGGTCCTTTCCTGTATATTTGGTGCAGGAATTCAGGTCCGGTTTGCCGCTTCTTCCTGTACAGCCTGAGGTGGTCTCATTTCTACCCGCAAATACTCATGGAGCTGATGCATCGTTGCCTGGACCCGATCAGCATTCGGGCATCGATAATCTTGTTCCTTTCTTCGTTCCCCTACGAACGACATTCGAGGATCCACTCCTTGAACAGCAAAGAACGGAGTGCACTTAGTTGTCTCCGATATTCCATTATTTGCAGCAAACTCAGCCAGGGGAAGCCACTGTACCCAGTCATCCTGTTGGTGACAAACAAATACTCGCACCTACTGTTTCATACTAGCATTCATTCGTTTGGTTTGGCCATCCATCTGAGGGTGGAACGCTGTCGACATTCGCCGATCAATCCCCAGATGACTACAAATCTGGCCCCAAAAGGTTGAAGCAAACTGGGGCCCTCGATCCGAAACAATGGTCGCTGGTAGTCCATGTAGGCCTACAACCTCCCGTAAAAACAACTTGGCCATCTCTATAGCATCAATTGTAGTATGGCAGGGGATGAAATGTTGCATCATTGAAAGCCTATCCACTACTACCCAGATCGCATCAAACCCTTTGCACTCCGGTAACCCCACCACAACATCCATTGAAATATCCTCCCATGGCTTATCGGGAACAGGCAATGGTCAAAGGACCCCAAACGCCGAATGTCGAGAGCTCTGGGACCGCTGACAGCTGTGGCAATTTCGTACATACTGATCCTCTTGTTTCCGCTTGTCCTTCCAGTAGTACTGTCTATCCAGAAGGTCAACCATCTTCATGCTACCCAGATGTCCGGCAAGGGTGGTATCGTGTTCCTGTATCAATCGTAGCCGTAATTGTAACACTTCCCTCGATACTGAATTCTCCCGTCTTGTTCGGTACACTCTGCTGGTGTAATATCTTATAAACTACCATTCGTACATACAGCTTCCAGTATCTTCCCTGGTAATGGGTGAGTTACAGATGCCTGTGTCATAAGATCGGAGATAGAGGGACGACCCTGGGCGGGCGGGCTGTCCGCCAACAAATGCAATTGTTTTCGTAGGTTCTGCGGCTTTAGAACCACCTGTTCCATATTTTTTAATCTCTCATCCCCCCCCTCAGGGAGGTCTCCAGGCCTCCTTGTCAACGCATCTGCCTTCCCATGTGATTTCCCTGGTCTATATACGATTTCATAATCGAAACGTGTTAGGAATTCGGACCATTGTGCCCGCCTTTGATTCAGAAGCTTTTTTGTCATGAAATATTCATGGTTCTTATGGTCAGTTATCAACTGTAACGGATATGCAGCACCTTCACACTCGGGTCTCCATTCCTCAAGTTCTTCAATAATGGCCATTAGTTCTTTATCGTATATATAATAATTGCATTCTGCAGCTGAATGCTTCTTCGAAAAGTATGCCACAGGATGTAACACTCCCTCATCATCGCGTTGGGATGAAACCCCTGCAGACACATAATCCGAAGCATCTGTTTCAATAATAACTTCCCTCTTATGATCAAAGTGGCGGAGTGCCGGTGCTGTTGTAACTGCGGTGATCATCGTTTCGAAGGCCAATTGTTGTTCTGATTCCCATACAAATGGTTCATCCCTCTTTGTCAGCCTTGTAAGGGGTTCCGCTTTCTCGGAATACTTTGGGATAAATCGTCGATAATAATTGCAAAATCCGCGCAATAGTAGTACTTCAAAGAGGCAATTAAGTGGTCCATTCTTAGTCTTCTTTTCCCGACTCCAATTCTGCACAGTTTCAACCTTATCCTCATCTATAGAAATGCCTCTTGTTGATATAATCAACCCCAAATATCTCACTGTTTCCTTATGAAATTCACATTTCTCCAGTTTCAAATATCATCCTGCTTCCAGCAATTGCTGCATAATCCAGTTCACATGGCCAACATGTTCCTCCTCGGAATCACGATATATCAAGACATCGTCCAGACAGGCTGATGCGAAGTGATCTAATGCTTCCCTTATGGCATTATTGATATGGCCTTGGAAATCAGCTAGGGCATGCGTCATCCCGAATTGCATTACTGTTGGTTCAAACAGCCCATAGTGGGTCCAAAATGCTAACCTATGTTCATCCCCTTCTTTAACTCAGAGTAAATTATAGGCTCCACGCACATCCAGCTTTCTATATATTCAGGCTTTTCCTAAAAGGTTCAATGTTTCCTGTATTAGTGGAAGGGGATACCGATTCTTTATTGTTTTACTATTACTATCCCGATAATCAATGCAAAATGGTAACCCTTCATCCGGTTTGTTTGCAAATAGAACCGGGGCCGCGAAAGGTGACGATGACTGACGGAGAAACCCTTTGCAAATATTGTCTTCCAGTCATTCCTTTAAGACTAGCAATTCTGTTCTTGACATCGAGTACAATGGTCCCCATTTTGGTGTTGCTCCTTCCTTCAGACGTACCTCGTGATCAATACCGGGTCTATGGGGTGGTATCCGGTCCGCAAATATCTTACTGAACAAAGACAGGAACTCATGATACTGTTTGGGGACGATTTCCTCCAGGGGACATTCCTATAGATCCTTTGCTTCTATAGCCTTATTAATATCATAAAGTGACACCTTAAATATCGTAAGTCTTCCTTTATTCACCGTCCGGAAAAAGGATGATCCATTAAGCATAACTACATTTCCTCGGAATGGCCTTTGTGGTCGTATTTGTGGCTTGAATATTCGTTCTTCCTTTGGATATACTGGTTCCTGAGGTTCCTCAGTAACTCCTTGAATCGTAAGAGGTGCATCACGACAATGTGTAGTACACTATTGTGATCCAAATGTTACTATATTCGATGCAAACCGTACGGCAACGTCATGGAGTCTTATCCAGGGAATTCCGAGGACGATGGGATAGTGTCCCAACTTGGTAACAAACATCAGTAGTTGTTCCCCATGGCCTCGTATTTTCATGCCTACTTTGGGATTATGTGTAATGTCTCCTGATTCGATAGGTCTTCCGTTGATTACTTCGACCTGATTTTTCTCCTTCAATTCGTGAAGGGGTATCTGATAATGGCGAGCAAAGTCTTGATCCATAAATGCAATGCCAGTAGCTCCACAATCAATCAGTGCATGTGTTGATATCTCCTGGTTGTTCACGGTCAATGTACAGGTTATAACTAAATGTTTCCCTTCCATTGATCCTTCCAGTACTTCGACCATGCTAACTGATGATCGCGAAATTCCAAAACATTTCAAAGCATTTAAAACAAAACTTTTTCCGTCAACCAAAGTGCCATCCTGCTTGGGTTGACCTAATCTTTCCCCGATTCCTCGGGACCTTCCTTGGTTCCTACTGCCTTAATCTCCGCTCCAGCCGCCTTAAATGTCTGAGCCTTTTTCCTTCCTGGGCATTCCGCCGCACTGTGGTTCAACCCACCACAGGGTAAACACCTCCCATCCGAAGATCTTTAGCTCTTTCTTCCACCGAGATCCTTCTCCTGCCCGCGCTCAGATCCATAGGCATTGGTCTGGTATATCCCGCAACAGTTCCTGCGGGAGCAATTTCCGGTGCCTTCGGAGGAGGAGAAGTCCTGGGGCAGGCGAAACCTATCCCTCCTTGTTTAATCTGTGCCGCCTGCTCTGCACGTCGTTGGTGGATCTGAATGTCCCGTTTCTGGCAGACCGTCACAAACGCGGGAAGTTCCTCGGGCATAGCGCTATATGTGAAGGAATCCTTCATCTCTTCGGACATCCCCATCCTCAAAGCATTTTGTAAGGCTGATGGATTCCAATCTGAACCGGCAGCAATAACTTGGAACTCAGCATAGTACTGAGAGAACTCACGGTTCTTTTGTTTAATTTTGCGCATTGTGCGTTCTGCGGCGGCTACTCTATCGCGATCCCCAAAAGCTGCTTCCAGGAGTTGTATGAAGACTGGTAGATCCTCCAGCCCTATTGTTCCGCCTTCTTGGACATGTGGCAAGCTCTGGCCTAAGGCTACTCCCCTCAGGCAGTTGAATGCGTACTGCATGTTCGACTGTTTGATGGGAAAGCTGGCGGGTTTGTGTCGTATGACCATTCAAATTTGAGCAATCCAGCCTCTCAACTGAGTTTGATCCGACCCTGAAAAGCCTGGGGAGTCGGGAAATTTCTGGCCTCTGTGCTCTGACGCCTGGGGAGCAGCTGGGGCTGCCCTGGCTGCTAACATCAAGGCATTCGCTAACTGCGTCCTCAAACTGTGGGCTTCCTCTCCAGATTGCCGTGCGTCCTGGGTCATTGCATCCAGTTCCTCGCGTAGCTCTTCATCTGTTCCTGCGGCTGCGGGTCTTCGTCTGGCCTCATTGCGTTCGTGCCTCAGAGTCTGTATCCGTCGTTCTATGTTGGTGTGATCTCACCGCGGGGGCAGGAACTGTTTCGCCTGTAGGTCTGTGATCTGCCGTTGCAGGTCGATAATCTGTTGTGGGTGTTCGCACAACATCTGCACCTCTCGGATGGGTTGGGAGTACTGTGCCACCTGTAGTAACACCTCCTGGGTTTGTACGAATGACTACCTTATCTGTTCGTCCCCCATGTTTTCCTTGTTGAGGTCGATGAGTGCCATGATGGTGCCCTGATCCTCGAAGGATAGGAGCGCTGCTCGGGGTTCCGTTGATCCTGACATGGCAGCGGATCAAGCACATCTACCAATGCCAATTATATGCGTCGACCTCGGAAGGGGTCGTGGTCGGAGGTACTACAACAATCAGCGGAATTCCCCACGACTTAGCTGGTGTTGCTGCTGCTGCTGCGTGTCCTACTGTCGAGTGGGTTCCTGCACAATTATGTCCTTCGCAGTCACAGGGTTCCATGGGATCCCGGGGAATCTTGGAATGTGCTCCTGAATATCTAGTCAAATGTAGTGTTAGCAACGGTTCCGGACCGTCACTTCGAGTCCAGGTCCGGGTCCAAACCGAACCATTGCCAATTTGGTGGTCCGGGTCGTCAATAAACCCGAACTGCCCACTCGGGTACGGTTCCATGGTAAACTCCCAACCCGTCTGAATTGGGCGGGTTGTCAGCGGGTCGCACAGCGGGTCC
>Ga0307512_10001179_pt1 | contig 37848 bp, 37 predicted proteins | sample 14_EM_MG_FD_200267 | JGI IMG/M metagenome (GOLD analysis project Ga0307512, IMG submission 200267) | Populus trichocarpa ectomycorrhiza microbial communities from riparian zone in the Pacific Northwest, United States - 14_EM | ecosystem: Host-associated > Plants > Roots > Unclassified | place...
ATAAACCTCCTTCCTCTCCCAATCCCTCCCCTCCAAAAATCACCTTCCCCATTCTCGCATCCACGATAGATTTCCCCAGCCTCCTCGAGCAGCACAAAAACATGTCGGACCTGCGTGGCATCGAACACGATCTCAACAGCCACTCCGCAAAAACTGGGCACAGCAAAAGCGATTCTAGTAACCCCCTCCCTTTTTTTGTTCCTCTAGAAGTTCTGACGAAATCTAGCACTGGAGTCGGGCGTCGACGCAGGCGTCGAAAATAAGTTCCCCGGCGCACAGGTCACGTATGGGTCCGAGGCGACGGGGAGGAAGATTCCGCCGCAGGAGGGGGGCGAGGTGAAGCGGAGTGGGAGGGTTACGACGGATCAGGATTTTGAGGGTCCTGGGGGGCCGGAGGAGAAGGCGGAGAGGGTGAAGAGGGAGAGGGGCGGGGGTGATGGGCTGTAGAGGAGCCGCGGATCTGAGTGTAGATAATTGGCTGCTGCTTTATGTGCTTGTTTATATGGAGGGCGGCAATGGAACTTGCAAGCCCCCATTCAAGTGTTTGTTGTTTAACGGAGGAGCTCACAAATTATCACCCGTTTCTTTGCCAAAGTCAATCTTCAACCTCCACCAGCTTTTGTTTCCGACTCTACTATTTAACTACCACTGCGACTGCCAGCCTCCAATGCCTACAACACACATTGCCACCAACCCAGAAGCAACCATGGAAACAATGCAAGATCCCAACCAAGTACACAACATCATTCAACACCACCAGGGCCATCTGCACAAAGGCTGAGTTGGGCTGGGAAGGTGAAAGGCCAATACACACTCTAATGCAGCAACAAAAGGAATACAAGTACGAGGAGATACACCATAAAAGTCCATATAAGCAAAAGCCCGAGCGAAATCAGGCCAGATAACACCTCCAGCACCAGAGAAGAAAGCAATAATGATACCGAATACATAATAAAAACCCCAACCAAACCAAACATCAAAGGAATCCCGCAAGAAACCCCGAAGCATTCGCTCGAGAAACCAAACAAGACCCGCCCAACCGAACGAAAAGCAGGATATGATACTTCGGAAAAAAGTGTTCAAATCTTACAAACGCGTCATTATGAAATCTATCAACAGTCCTCCGACACATCTCAGGCCCTCTTCTGTCGTTTAGAAGCAGCATCGACTGCTCCGGCACTGCTCCGTTTGTCGCTTCTCCGTAGGAATGCCAGATCTGCATCTGCATCATCGCCACGCAATCCTGGAGGAGGTGGGGCAATTCCGGTCTTGTTGACATAGCTCATGCCTACACCGGGGACGCCGCCTAAGACTAAATTTTCCATCTCCCTGCTGCTTGCGAATTGTCGGAGCGGGTTGCTTCTGGTGGTCACGCCAGCAAAGCCTGGCAGAGCGGGTAGTCCACGTGTGAGCTCGGAAAACGGACTTAATCCTCGGCCCCGTTCCTCCGGATCTAGGTCTATCTCATCGTCGCCTGCTGCTAAAGAAGCGCCAGGCACAGGAGTGTTTGCACCAGTAGGTGTTTCATCTGTATCGTTGTCAACGGCGTTTTCTTGATCCGGATCTTTGCCCAATCTCTCAGAAAAGTGCCGGAGGGTCGCTAGTGTAGCTGCGTTGGAGTGCATCAGTAGCTCTTTTTCCGTGAAGAGCTTCTCCAATGAATAAACCGGGTTGTAGACTTGTTTCAAGACCTCCTCTCGTTTCCTTCGGGTCTCCTCTCCGGATTCGGCAGAAGCAGAATCAAGTGGATTAGCGGATGGTGAGGCTGCGTCGAAAGTCGTGGGGAACGCAGGTGGTGTTGGGACATCGTCGGGGACAGAATCGGCAGCGGCTCCTCGGCGCTTTCGCTTACCATTGACATTAGGTGAATCGAAGTTCATTCCAGCTCCAAAAGCCATAAGCTCTTCGACTTCACCGGCGCGACGACGCGGTTTTCGCCTAGTGGAAGTTTCCTTTTCGATGTCGTCATCGAAGGGAAGACCACCGTGCCGTCTTGGCGACCCGATGGCTGCAGCGAGACCGTAGTGCGAAGGATGCAAGTGGAGCGCATTGGAGTCCGCGATGTCCGTGAGACCCCCACCTATAGATAGCGACGACAGGGCGTTCGCTGAAGCAGAAGACGACTCCTTTTCGGCTGCAAGTTTCTTGAGTTGTGCTTTTAGTCGGGCCGAGAGGCGCTGTTGTATGGTAGATGCGAGCGACTTGTGTTCTTCTCGAGCATGGATGATAGCACGAGTATGTTGGGCAACGAGCGAGGCAGCTTTTGTACGGTGTGAATTCTAACGCGGTTGTCAATGGTCAGTTGGTGCGCTTAAAAAAAAGAATGGCGGTGAAGCAAAGGGGGGTGTTACACACATTTAATAGTGTCAGCTGCGTATCCCTCTCTTCCATTACATCGTTGACCTTCCGTAGAAACTCCGAATACCACCGTCCACCGACTCCTTCTGAGCCAGCTTCTGAGCCTCGCATCCCCATAGTTACAAGCGTCCTCTCAACTTCCCCATGAACCGTTTCGGTGGAATCGTCCATCAAGCGCATGTTACGGCCCGAGATGTCGGCCTTGGTGATCAGCTGCATGTCAACTTGTAGTGCTGTTATTTGAGCACGGTAGTGCTGATCGCGAGTTCTCGGGTTTGTAGGATTATGAAAGGACTTTGTGAGTTGATTCAGCTTATCGGAGAGGGCATTGCGACGTTTGTCTCGCTTGCTCTGAGGCTGCGGAGGATGGTGAAGGTGGGCGGGATGCGGTGTCGTAGGGGAGAGCGACGGAGGAGTTGGCGAAGGAGATGTCATTATTGAAAAGTAGACGTCGGCGGTGGAGGTTGGTTCTGCGATGACCGAAGCAGGAGGTGAACGAAAGACGAAAGGATTTGAGCGCGCAAGTGCGGAGAGGAGAGAGCGGACCTGACGGCTGTGGAATCCTTCCTCCAGCACCGTCGGCTTGTCTGTAAAAACGGCAAAAAGATAAAGGAAGATGATGTAAAGTAGAGACGTCTGGGGAGAAGACGGTGAAATAGTTATGAAAGCGGAGTCGATAACAGTGTCGGAAAGACGAGACGATTTGTGAGGGGGTGGGATCGGAGGATAATTGTTCGGCAGCGCTGTGGGCAAGTGTGGAGCGTATCCAAGGGCATCAACGGCCACGCCAAGAGCAGCCATCCCAGAACATTGCCGCGACATCGGTGGACGGAATATGCATGCAACACGCCTTGCACGGCCTATTGATTGTCTTGCTGTTGAATCCAGACTGCATTCGTGAAGCTGGCTGTTGAAGCGCTGATTTTGTGTATCGTTCTACTGGGATACTGGCACGTGATTACGTGTTCGTGGGCCATGACAAAAAATGCGGGGTATCGCGCAGAGCATCTACCTTGCATCACTGACCCTCACCACCTCGGCGAACCTTCTGACATTCTTTCGGTTGTTTTATTGCATCACTTGGTGCTCGCTCGACGCTCAGCTTTGTTCAATCCACCTTGCACCTGGACACCCGGTTACTTTCTGCTTCCTCAACACCGCACACGCGAATCCTATCATACATAGCCTTATGACGCGACATCCCCGCTATGCTCCAGTCACTCGCACGGCTACCAGTCATATTGAGAGTAGGCCTAAAGCATTGGTGACTGCTACAGATGTGGCTAACGTACCTTTACCTCCCCACATTATGGCATCGTCTTGCTTCTGTTAGTCAATCAGTCCCAGCTTAGTTCCCCATACCTTCGAACACTTTACTTCATGTACAAGGTTTTTGTGCTGACTTTTCACCACAGCAATCAGCCTCAATCTGACATCATTGCCAGCGCTAAATTCAACGCTGGGTGAGAGTTTATAGCGAAGCTGCTGTAGGCGCAATCTATGGAGCATGTTGCAGGCGATATCCGGCCGGTCGTCCAAGACACCACGAATGAGACGTAAAGGCACAATTACGATATTTCAACCCTTTCCCCAACTTGTATAATCTGAGTCCGGTACTTTCAACCTTAATGGATCGCTACATTTTGGTAACTATTTTCGTGCTACAGGCTCTAGCATGATATAGATGTTGGGTTTGAACAGGAGCGTATTGCAAATTGCCAAACAGTGGGGTCATACGGAGCCTTCCAGCCCCTGCATAAGTCTCAACAAGGTCACTGCAAGGGGTTTGCAACTCCTGTGTCGGCAACGAGTTGAAATAAATTACCAGAACCTCTTGCTCCAATCAACGGAATTAACGTCTCGCAAGGTGCACTCCGAAACCACCTCGTTATATCGCCGCTCCAACAAGGCTACGTCGACAATAGGACTGAATAGGATAAAGTATTGATTTTCACAAACTAGGCAAAAAAAACAACGAAAACAGACAGTTTACTCGTCCCCCTCCGTCGTTATCTATCACCTTCCCCTTTATCTTAGCCGGACATTCCAGCTCTTGGAACCTTCACTACTACTTCCACGCGACCTGGAGGACACTCATCGTCCTCCCGGATCTTCTCATAGACCCCCTTCGAGAAGACTCAGAAGGCATCCTCCGGGTCATCGGCCTCCTTGGCCGCCAGAAGCTCCTCCACGTCATTGGTAGAGAGGGTACATCGACTCGAGAATCTAACCCGGGATGCCCTTTTGGCTGCTCTCTTGGGTTCTCTTTCAAGACCCCTTGGGGGCAGCCGCCTGGCGAAACGGAAGTCTCGTTGCCATCTGGTGCTGAGATGGGAGGGCGAGCCGAGGCTTGGTTTTCGTCATTCTGGAGAGGATGTTAGTTGGTGAAGATGAGAAGAGGGAGGGCTTACTCCTGATGGTTGTGGTGGTTGTTCGGGTAGAACGGGAGCAGCAAGTGGAACAAGTAGTCCACCAAACTTCCTTTGGACGAAATTTACAACCAAATGAGGTCAGATTTCTGGAAAAATGCTACGGCTGTCTTTCGAACAGTCTATAGATGGCACGGGCCAGGAGCCCGCACAAGGAAAATCAAAAATCCCCTTTTACTAGAAGAAAGAATCGTAAACCGCGAGAAGTCCGCACTTTATACCTTTGGACTCGCATTTCACAGATACCCATACGAATATCCACCGTGTTTCTACTAACCGCCAGACAACTGTAGATATCCAAGCTCTTTCAGCCGTTGATCTGGTCGGTATCGATCTATAGATCACCGGGCGGTCGATTTGACTGCTTGGGAACATCGACTGGTGCTTCTATCGGGTCAAAAAAACCCCCAGCAGCAGCAGTTACAGCGGATCATCAACAGTTGCACTAAAAGATGAACGCGATTATAGCAAAACTAAGCACCATGGAGCAGTAAGGGCATGCCGATACCCTAGCAATGATCACCACGGCAACCGCAGGAATGGCAAACGCCATAAACCCTGCCATCATCTCGAATTTTGATGATTTGGTGAAAATGACACAAAATTGGCAAACATATGTTGCAAGTCTGAGGCCAGGGGTTGATCGCCTTTGCTTACTCACCGAAGAAGTATTGGACTGCCTATTTCTTCCTTTGAAGGTGTGCGGTTACAAGACTCCTGCAGTATGGTCTGCCTTTTCAGTAGGGTTACGAGCCCGACACGCCTCCGATGCAGATCAGGGGACACTAACCCAGCTAGAAGGTCTTAGAGGAGAACTGAGGTGCATGCTATTTGGGCTAGCCGACCATTCTGTTCAACCACAAAAGTCCATCGCCGAAGATGCTATTTTTGACGATTCGTACACATTTGACGAGCCAGTGGACCCGCCCTCCAGAGCGATACAGAAGCATCGAAGGGGTTTCATATCCTTCCGCACGCCCTAAACGCGATAACCGAAGGAGCAGAGCTAGACGGGAAAGGGGCCCATGTATAGACAATTACCAACATATTCTGTCCAAGTACTGCGACCAATTAAACGCTTCAAAGAGTTGGAGGTTGCACGAAAAAAACGCTCGCGAAGCTAAGGCGAAAGCGGATGCCGCTGTCTTCTCGCACCCACCCTTCCCATTTGGCGTGTTTAGTACTTCGCTTAATAACCAGCACTTCAAAGTTGGCAAGGTAGGAGTTACCGAGGCCTAACGAAGCGATTAGGGCTGAGGGTTACTCCGCCTGTCATGTCTGGAGCGACTGTCCAGTCAGTTCCGCTTTTCCAATCTCAACTCGCCCCTTTTACGGCCGTAATATCATGTGCCGTTGCTGCTCTTTGTCTCCCAGTATAGCTGAATTAGACTGGCAGTTTGGGTGACCTTCTCCCTCTCTCTTCTTCCTTTTGGTCCTTGTTCTCTACTTATCTATGTGCCCACAAATCCCGTCATGGTTTTTTCTCCGATTTCCGGGAACATACACATACTGGTCTTTACTACACCTTCAGGTGCTTGAGCTCAGCGGAGCTTACTTTTAAGGAGAATTTTTTTGCCAGCAGCTGAAGCTCAGTGACAACGACTCAGTGAGATTAGTTCAGGCAGATTCATTACAGTTCGACAGTTTCTTTGGTCCCACAATTTATTGCTGTAACAGGTACTTAAGTAGCTATAATATGCCGGCTTCATCAACAAATCAGCCAGCTTCACAAACATGTCAACTTATCATCAAAATTCTAGGGCTCACACATCATCACCCACTCAACGGTAGTGGCCTGAGGAGCGCCTTCTAGATCCACGCGCGCAATTCCTTTGGTCATAGTTCCCGAGCTTCAAACTGTAGTGTAGGCTAGCGATCTTACAGTGCTGAGGGCGCTAGAGTCCTGGTGCTTCATAGTATGAAGCGCCGCCCACCAGATGAAGTCGCTGCAAATGCCCAGCGTATTTCGCCTTTTTATGCGCACCGGGCCCCCAAGTCATTGAGTGTAATTGATATCATACTTCCCGCGTCCACGCCCAGTTCATAGTACTCCCGCGGCCACGCAAGCCCATGGACCCATAGAGATGACGGTCATCGATCTTACATTGAAGGGGAAAGGGTCCAAAAATGTAGAGGTGTATAGGTGGTAGTGCAGTTGTTGGTGGGCTTGTGATGATGGACTGTGAAAAACTTTCGTTTGGTGACTACCTAGCTTCTTGTTTGTGAAGTTGACTTATATGTATATCGACTGACCCGCTGACGAAGCCGCTCTCTTGACGTATAAGTCGAAACAGAGCTACATCTTCGACCGTTGCGAAACCTACCTACCAATTTTTTAATGCTCGTGCAGCCCGGTTTCCCGCACCTCAATATTATCTTCCCGCGTTCCTAACGCCCCACCAGAGATATCTGACCTTTCCATTTCATTCTGGACCGTCTGACAGGTAAGCACAAGTGCAAAACTTCGCCTTTTGAATTAAGTCATTCAGGCAGTGCTCATTAGTAATCCGTCTGACGAGTAACCACAAGCGCAAAACTTCGCACTTCGAACCCGACCACTCAGGCCATGCTAGTAGTCCGTCTGACAGGCTTGAACATGAGATTATTAACATTAGAACTACTGGTTGGGTTAATCCTCAGCTATTCACATGATTTTGGACCCGAACGCCAGCTACGTGCATGTGTCTTGTGCGATTCGAAGATGCGGAGTTCTATTAGCTGTTGGAAGCTTTATCGCATTTGAATATTTATCCCCACCTGAAGTTGATTACCGCAGCCTTTTCTGCTATATCACCTACCTTCGAGCTTGCACGCCGTTTACAATCGGCCTTCTGGTGTTCATCAAGCTACCATTTTAAGTTCTGTTTAACAGACGGCAATGCCAACTCCAAAACGTCCCCAGGTCTTCAGAATAACAGCTATCTCTCTCGGAACTACCATCAACCAATTGAAGGAAGCGGTGACAACGAATTTTTCATAAAAGGGGAACCTAGACATTGTCAAGTCCCTCATCGGACGCGGCGTGAACCTAGATGCTTGTAGAAAGAGTGGGAATATGGCACGAAAAATCGCCGAACAGACCAGAAATGGGTCTCTTGCGGCATTCCTCGAACAATCTAGTATGGATAATTTGCGAATCTAGGTACCAAGTATTCATCATCAGCTTAATACCAATAGCTATACCAAAAATACAGTCATACATACACAGTTTGACTAAATCCTCCAAACCTTCTCATGAGTATCATTCCTTCATTTTTGGTCAGGTTTTTATGTTCAGGGGGACATATACGGCAAGCATGGAATCATTCCTGCATTATCTATAAATGTTGGAGTTAGGGAGAGACGGATGAAACTGTCAATCTTGGGCTGACAGGGAGCTAGGCTATGAGGGGAACAATCCCGGGAATACTCTAGTAGAGGCGAGTGATATATAGTGGGCTTTCTTCAACTTGGAGAGCAATAAACCTGTGCAGCCCACCAGCGTTGAGGCTACTTACCTATCTGTGGGTGTTGTCCGCCTTTCTAACCTATTCCTTTACAAAGAAAAGCCCCCGGCGACCTTCACCAGGCACATAGTATGTGTAACTCATCATTCATCTCAGAGCGCAGAAAGCCACGCTAAAGTGCAGTACAAACAATCATGTCCTCCCAAGCCCCCGTGCTCAAAAGAAACCCCACAAAAGAAAGTTACAGCAAGCAGGCCAACCCAAACAAAAAAGAAAGGTTGTTACCGACCCCGCCCTACAAACCACAACCATAATAAGCATAAATAACATTACAGCTCCCGCATTCACCGTCTCTTATGTTGCCTCTCTCTTCTCACCGCTGCAACCCTCAACCCCGCAGTTCTCCTCACAACCTCAATAACATCCCACTCCCTACCTTTTACCGCCTCTCTCCTACAAAACCGCTCTACGGCCGCACATTCCTTCGACGTCAACTGTAGATACATGTCTTTATCCAGCTCCAGCGCTTCCACTACCTCCCTTGCGAGTAGTCTTTCCGGGCGATCGAGCTGCACGCTATACCATTTATTTGTTGCTTGTGGGTCCGTAGACCGCGAGGAAACAATAGCAGCGAGGTGCCGGTAGTTTTCTTTTGTCCATGTCAACCCCGAGGAGTTCGCAATTGTCGGCTGCGTCAGAGTGTCGAGTAATGAGTCAAGGAGCATATTATTTCCCGCCGCTTCGTCGTCCGCTTCCGATGCGCTGGCAGTGGTGGTGGTGCCAGTAGTGTAGATATGTGCTCGCTCTCGCGTTGTTGCGTAACCCGCGGTTGTGGTTGCAAAGGTAGAGGCTGCGGAGGGAGGGGGTGAGGATCGACTCGACGCGATAGAGCGGGTGGTGAATACTTTTGTGTTGATCCTGCTCTTTGTCGCAGTCGTCGTCATGGTCTCATTTTTCGCTACTGTCATAAATGGACTTAAGCCTGATATACCGCGTTCTTCACTCTCGATATGTCGCGCCAGGCTCTCTTCAAACGCAGCAGTGTCCTGGTTCAGTACTTCGTCACCCTCGAACGACTCTTCCTCTTCCTCCTCTTCTTCCTGAGTGTCATCTATAGAAATGGCACCAACTTCCTTGGCTTGTCGCCGAACCAGGGAGCGTTCCCGCTCCCATTCCTCCTGCAGAGCTTTGGTACGATCTCCCACTGGTGAAGGGATAGTCACATCGCTGATAGTGATGGCACCCACTTCTTGTGCCCTTCTGATGTTTTCCTCACGCTCACGCGCCCATTCGGCTTCCAGAATTGCCGTCTGATCACCATGTGTTTCGCCGGTTTTGCTTGGATTGTCTGCGAAATGTACTAAACGGTCGGTGTCGGGAGTTTTGGCTGGCTCGGAGGGTGCCCATGACATTGGTACGGGTGTCTGGGGTTTCGTACCAGGAGTTGTAGCTTTACTAGACCCACCACGCTTTAAAGGCGAAAAGATGCGCGCAAAATAGTTGGCAGTGCCGCTGGAGGGCGCTGGTACAGGCAAAACCGGGGCCGCTTCCGGGGTTTTAGCCGGCGGACTTAGCAGCTCTGGATGCTGGCTTAGAGGTGGTGATGGGATGCCTGTGATGTTGAGTGATGGATATGAAACTTCTTCTGACTGTACAAGGATTTTAGGAAGGTTCGAATAGGATCCAGAGAGATTTTCCATTTCCTCATCGGTTGCAGGCCATGCCGGTGACTGTTCCTTGCTCTCGGGCGTTGGTGGTCCTTCGAATCCATCTCCAAAATGTTGTTCGGCCATAGTCATTACTTCATCGACATCCAGGGCATCGCTCATGATTTCACTAGCTTCACGAACTCGGATGAGACTCGGTGTTTCTCTATCGGTTCTTCTCCGAGATGCAGGTGCATCAGGAACATCCGCATCGTGACTCCGCTTGCCTAAAGATGGCGTGGCAATAGTTTTCCTAGGAGACGGGATAACGACTTCGAATGGTGGGGATGAAGGGTAGAAGCTTTGATCTTTCGGCACGCCACAACCTGAAGGACTCACGGGGCCCGGTGATTCCTCGGGCGTGATATCGCCCCTTGATCCCTCCACCGCTTTTCCTTTCCCCTTATCTCTCGGCTTGGAAGGAGATGACGGGATGCCGTAGAATGTTTCGATGCCGACTGGGTTATCTTTGAACAGCGGACTTCCCGGATTACTGAAAAACAGGTCATTCTTCTGTTTCGTGCGCGGAGTGTAGGATACGCCGTTGGGCATATAGGTAAAATCTGCCTCGGCTGGTTCAGAAAACTCCTCAGGAAGCATTGCAGATGATTCCATATCTATGTCTTCAATCTCGTCCGCATTGTCGTCATCAGTACCATCATTCGATCCATAGAACGTCTCCACGTCTACGGGATTGTCATGGAATAGCGGGCTGCCCTTTGCTGGAGATGGTCGATTTTTTCTTACCCTCGGGGTACACGAACTTCCAGTTGAAACGTACGTGAAATCATGGTTGAGTTGTACAGTATCGCGGTACTCTGCTTGTGGCTCCCACACGGAGTCCACCTTAGAAACATTTGCCAATGCCTCTTCCTCGGACATATCCTCATCCTGTTCCGGCAAGTCCCCAAAATCATCTACGCTAGAATCAAGCGAAGGAGGGAACGACAACGATTGGATGTCCGGTAGACTCATGGATCCGCCTTCGCTCACAACGAAGCTATCTAACTCTTGCTTGCGGAAACTATCGGGTTGTGCGACAACGATGGTGTCGTCCTCTGTTGTCTTCGCGGACCTTGATGAGCTGATACTATGTCGGGAACTGCGTCTGGACAATTTACTCTCATCCGGTGACAACATGGTGGAATTAGACTTGCTTGGCGAGGATGATAATAATGAATTCGGATCCATCCCGGAGAGCGCACGCCTTGGAGTGACGCTGCGGGTGGCACTGCCATCGATCGCAACTGAGGAAGTTTTGTTTGTTCTTTTGGGCAGAGATAGAGATTTTGGCGTACCAGCCACTGATGATATCGGCGCAATTGAGGATCTGCGGGAGCGTGTAGAGGCCAGTGTGGGGATTGGTGGAGGCGCCTGTGGCTTCCGGCGTGTTGTGCGTGTAATTTGTTTGGTAGCGGTAGCGGTAGTTTTGGTTGTAGCTGCCGGTGTGAGAGCAGGGACAAGAGGAGCCTGTGAGCAAAATGTCAACTATGATACGGCAACATTATCCGCAAAGAGACCCAAGAAACAAAGATCATCCTCTTCTAGGGGCACGGGAATTGTTGATGTCGATATTCTCCTACAACAACGACGCAAGGGACAAGAAAAGCATCAAGTCTCGGCCCTTAGCACAATAAACAGTGGCAGGTCTTCATGCAAGCAGATTCTCAGACATTCTGGGCTCCTCCTCTTCGGGAGAGATACAGAAACATCGTCGGAATTTGTAAGACAGCCGGAAATGGCATTGTCGGCTAAAGCCAAACAGAATACAGGACGCACGTAGAACTTTCTTACCTCAGTCATGTTTTGATCAATCTCCTCAGACATAATCGACAGGCCCTTGCTGTTGTCGCGACCAGTTGCATCAGGGGCTTTTGCCTTTGCCTTTGCCGGTGTTTTTGCTGTTCTCTTCCGCCTGGGAGTAGCAGCGGGTTTGGAGGCAGGAACCTTCTTGGGTGTATTTCCTGCTGTAGACTTCGGTGTTGTCGCAGATTTTGAAGAGCTTCCTCGTCGTGATGCTATGGGTGTTGCAGGGCGTTTTGCAGTGGTGCTCTTTCTTCTGTCCTTGGGGGCAGTTTTCAGTTCTTCGTCGTCTACAGCCGGTTTCTCAGGCGATGAACTCAGTCCCTTTACCTTGACTGTTGTCGTTCTGGTCCTTACACCTACGGATCTCGAGCGGCTTCTCTTGGCTTTTGGTTTCGGTGGCGGGAGCACTATGTCCATACCCGCATTATCATCATCACCGTCGTCGTAATCAGCTCCGTCAAATCCCAGCGTAAAGTTCGGTGGCGTCCTCCCGGGCTTACCCCTTCCGCTGGGAGTACCCTCTTCATCACTGTCGCGCTCGGCTTGAACCACGACCTTGATCCGCCACGGAGAAAGTACGGAATTCGATGTCGCTGTCATCTTTGTGGGAGAATGGATATTGACTGCGGACGAACTGCGGGGTTTGGAGGGCGATATGAATCGTCGTTTTATGGGCGACTCTGAACTGCGCTTCGAAGGAGATCGCGAACGTCGTGGTGGTTCGGCAATTGACGGCCCGGTGGAGGCAGAAAGGGGGTCGGGCGATGATGAATGGTACGGCATCGTGAATCGTATAGCCGCTTGGTACTAGTAGTTGTCTAAGAAACGGCGAAAGCTAAAAGCTTGAATTTGAGGTTCTAGCTCTGATCGCAAAACAAGATTAAGACACGGTCGGTAGGATAGGAACGATATAACAAACAAATATGGATAGATGGGGCGGGATGAAGGATAGTGGAGGTAGGATAGTTGTGTCGGGTGTTTTAAAATTGAAGGATATAATTTTGCGAATCACAACAAGTAAACAGTTGAGGGGAAGCGAGCAGATGCGATATGCAGGGGATGGGAGCATTATAGTTACCATAGCAACCGTCAATGCAGGAACCGACGGAAATCCCCGAGCACTCAAGCATTGCGGCTCGCTCCACCTGCAGATGCTAAAGCAACTCTCCTTTTCTCGACATCTACAAGACTAAACCCAACATTTGTCTGTTTACCAACAACGCGAACCCTCTCCTGCAGCGCTCTATGCACTCTATTGCTCACAAATTCGAACCAAAAAGGCTTGCCGAACACCTAGGCTAGGAAAAGCGGCTGGTTTATGAGCGCAATTAGGGATTTCGATGCCAGGATAATGGGTTCACCCTTCCCGCCCGTCTCGCTGGTTGCCGCTGTCGTGGTTTCGAACATCCACCGAACCAGAGTTGTACGCTGCCGTGCTGTCGAGGCAGGAAGCCGTGGAACGTCAAATCAATGTCTCAGCTCAAACCAACATCTGGGCGGATCCGAAAGCATTCACTCACCGGTCTCTCAAGAGTGGCGGAAAGTGCAGCATGTATTTTTGGGTCAGACATGAAATTTTCCGGTCACATTTTCTTGTTAACAAAGCTTGAATCGGTGCCTCATTGATGGTCACTCGGTTGGTACCAGATGCTCTAGCCCAGCAAGAGCTTCGGTCACTTGATGATGAACACTACATGTAAACACTCGCTCTAGTTGCCTTGATTCTACCTCTGTGAAGGAAGATATAGAATCATGAATGAAAAAAAAAAGACAAAGAACGCCTTGTTATCCCTTCATCACAAAGAAAGGGTCCAATAAAAACCCCTTCGCCTGCTGCTTGTGTATAAATTGCAGTCGCCATAAAGGGCATCACCTCTAGTATACTCCATCCCACAAAAGGGATCCAGAAAAATCTCCCAAAATCAGAGCGCCCACCCAACTCCATGGCACTAATTGATACCCTGATCCCAAAGCACCTCCCCATCCACCTCGAGCTCGTAACCAATCCTCCTCCTCTTTTCCATTCCCTTTCCCTTTTCCATGTCAATCTCCACTTCTACCGCTTCATCTTCATCCCTACTCTCCATCTCAACATCTAGCACGTCTTCATCCTCATCAAACCCAAAGTTATCCCTTGAAAGCCCCCACTCTTCATGAGCAAGCCCACACGCCTCCAATATCTGCTCTCTGTCGATAAAAACCGCCTTTGTGTCTTCATATAGCAGCCACAAGCCCTGTTCAGGCATAACATCGTCGCACACATACCACCCATCCATCTTCCCACGCTCCACATCACCACCAGATTTTAATTTCCCCAACCACCGCCGCCGCTCTTCGTCACCGGGAGAGAGATTCGTGTAACCATTCACTTCATTCTTTGCATTAAGATCCCAAACAAACATCTTTCCCGGCCTACAGACTGCAAAGAGTTCCTGCTTGTGGTCCAGCGCAACACCATGCCAGAAACACAAGACCTGGTTTGGGGTTTTGACCCACCACCCCGCACGTTCGTTTGTGGGTGCCCACTCCGTCTGTCCGGGCTCGGGTGCAGAGTTCCAGTAGTAATCGTCGAGGACATCGAATGGCTCGTCGATTTGCCCGCCGTCGTTGTGGTCAGCTGTGTACACACCCTCTTCACAGTCATGTCGTCCGTAAAGATCCCATAACCAGTTGCAATAGTCGTGGGAACCCGAGATGATGTGTTTGTCCGTGAGAAAAAAGGCATCTTCGTGGATACGGGTTGTACGATTACCAGAACCCATAAATTGCGAGATGGGTGGGTTGTAGAGGCTCTCAAGTTTGGAGACCCGCATGAGGTTGTATTCTCTATGCATGTCGTGATGACGGAAATCCCAGTCTATCCTGTTAGCTAGGCTCAAAGCACAACGGGGGAAGGCGGATGGCTTACAAAGATTGGGGAATACCAAGACGCGGATGCGTTCACCGTTTTGAGGGTTGAGGACATGGAATTCGCGGTCGAAAATTTGCTGCGTAGACGTCAGGGTGGCTTCATTCCATCTGACCAGTGCCACGGCAGCCTTTGCATTTATGCGGAGGTTGCAAAGGACATAATGGAGACTCCTTGTATTGGTGTAGACTGCTGGATCTCTGTATTCGAATTCACGCTGCCAGCGCAAGATGGTTGTCTGGTTTTCGGGAAGTTTACCACGCTTCTTGGAGCTCATCCCGCCAAGATCCATTCCAGCAAGGTGATTTTTTGTTTGCTTCTTTGCCTCCACACAAAATAAGCGGCAGTCTTCCGGGGGTTCAAGGAGATCCTCTAATTCTGTGGGATTGCGATGCGTAAACAAGCTGCAAAGTAGGACTCTGCCGTAACTAGTACACCTAGCCACACGGGCCTTTGGGTCTGCAACATATTCGGGGATGCTGGAAAGGTCCCAAGTAACAACCTCCTGCATCGGTTTTCCTTGGGATCGAGTAGGAAACCGGGGAGCCTGTAGTTCCTTCCGCACTTGTACTTTTACTAGTCGAAACCGGTCTTTTTTGTCTTGGAAGATGTCGGGCGCAAAGTAGCCTATGTTATCGCTTCTCTTTAAGTTATCTGTAAGCTTTCCAGCTTGACCGAAGCGGCCGAACTCATCCAGATACCCCAGATATTCCCCGCCTCGTAGCGACAAAGCTATGGTCCAGCCTTTTGTATCTTCATCCGGAGTCACTGTAAAGGTATTCGGGCCGGGTTGAGCGCAAGCAAGTAATAGAGACTTTGAACGGAGACCATCCCTTGCGACTTCCGATCGTCGGATCTTTTCCGTGATCCAAGACGATGCTGGGTGACAGGCTTTCTTGCCACCAAAGCAATCCACACCACCCTTTCCTCCCTTCTTGGACCCAAACTGCCCGTTTTCGGAGCTCATAAACACGGCCGCAACATTGCGCCATGATGTCGGAGGTGTGTTGCTGCCTTGGACATCGCTCAACTGGGCTGGGAGATGGTTCCAACACCTGTGAGTCACCACAAACCAGAAAGTCTCATCAACCCACTGACTATCCTTTGGCAGGAGGTCATAGAAGCGCTTGCACGTGTGGGCTATTCGAAGCAACATATTGATACCGAACTTTCTAGCCTCTTCACTATTTTCACTGAGATCTAGCTCTGGTTCTGGCTCCGGTTCTGGTGCGGAGGACGATGATGATGCTCCCGCTGACGATGACCCGACACGACGGCCCGATATAGGCCGCAGGTAGGTATCTCCTATTGTATACCTGCGAGGGAGAGGTCGGCGAGGCGCGAGCTGATGCTCACATTTCGGCAACTTTACTGGCGGCCACATCAGCGCATATTGAAAGATACTGAGTAAAATTTCTGGTGGAATATCGTTATGCAGCAATAACTTCTGCCCTTTTTTCGGCCGGTCTGGTAAGGGACAGTCGCAAAACGTATTGCTCGCTTGTGATATTGTTCTCTGGTTCCGTGTACGCTTCGAAGAGGTGCGGCGTACAAGACCTGGTGATGACGATAAATGCGCCAGATGGTTTGCGCCATTCGGGTCGGTATATCTGCGCGGATGTGTGTTCTCAACAATAGGGAATGAAAACGACAGAGGTTCTGACTGTAGTGTATCCAGGTCGATAGCAGAAACATTATCTTGCAGTGAAGTCAGCGCATCAAATTCACATACAGGATGGAACTGGTACTAACAGTTGGATGAGAGATCTGCCATCACCGCGTCTTCCCCCGCCGAAACAGGTACATTTAATTCCATTCCAAATATACCCATTCTATCGAGATCCACTTTGCCCTCCTGCACTTCCTCCCCAACAGACTCCAGCTTTGGCATAGGACTGATCGACCCATCTCTCAAATTCATATTACCTATCGCCGACAGCCCTCCTGAGTCTACCTGCGCTAAATGTGGTGACGACTTAGTGAACCAAGTCGGGGAACCCATGCTCCCAAATCCACCGGTCAAAGGAGAAGTCGTATCGAAAGAACCCGGAGAAGACGACATACTCTCGTCGCCATCCTCGTCCACAGGTTCCCGCAGTCCAGGGAACTGCCCTTGGAAGAAGTTATTCGAGAACCGTGGAGCAGCATCGTATGGGTTCGACCGAGGTGGATCCGGCAGCCTGCCTTCCACCACTATTGGGATCGGCGACTGGCACTGCATTGTTCGTACACAGATTTCAGAGTCGCTTCAGTTACTAGGGCTGCGCCGGGCCATGTATATATTCGGGTTGGCGGTATAGCTATAGGTCACGAACAAAAATAATAATTAATAGTGAATTCACAGTATCGTCTTTTCGCAAATGTACCATCAAGAATCTTGTCTGTCATCCAGGAAACTCGAACAGGGAAACGAAGGATATCATTTTCTGGGCGCCAACACGTCGCATTTTTAAAGTGGCCTGTCTCCCCCGCTTCATGTTGCAGGGAACACTTCAGTTGGGAACATCCGTCCGGGGTTCCACAAATCGCTGGGGGAACACGAGAACGCGCAGCAGGGCGAGCCATGAAAGAGAAGGGAAAGTCAATGAGGCTTGGGACTGGTCAGGCTGTGCTGGCACATTTAATGGATAAATGGTTTGCAGATATACACTCCAAGGCAGATTTCCATTTACAACCCAGCGGGCACCACTCCGACGCTATGTTCCGAGCGATACGCTCTGCGGGTTCGTTAATCGTTATTCGCCGACTCCGTGCGGGGAATCTTTAAGGCTCAGCCCTTACTTAGTACTAGTATCTGGCGGCGTCAGCCTTGAGACTGACAGATGCACCTAGTCACATTTCCAGCATAGTCATAAACTAAATCCTATAGGAAACCAAGGATCAGAATATCGACGTACCAACTATTTGCAAGCCCAGAGTGCGGCTGAGTGCAATTCGCATCTGTGAATCCACAAGTTTCAACATCTTCCAGACTCTAGACCATGCACGTGGGGTTAGGCATCGGCTTTCTGCAGGAACATCGAATTACTTCCGCAAGACCTCCAGAGACACTCATTGCCATACGTGAACAAACGGAATACAAATCACCAAAAACATTTGTACCGTAAAGTACATTTATGGTAACATACTTTCGAACCTACACCCCGAAGTTAACACAGCCACTTTTTGTACCACCCAGAATGCCATTGCCACCCAACCTATCTCACCGCAGCTACATAATAAGATGGGCGGTCTTAATTAAAGCCTAATCCCAACCGCCTACCTTCAGCGGAAATTGACCAAAAAACCCATGACAAATCATGCATTCTCACTCATTCATTTACTCTCTCTGAGATCACAGGTTGTCACCCGTAGATTATTTCCTGATTGATCATTAGCTAAAATGACGAAAATATGATCCAGGCTCATCCAGCAGTGTGCCACAAGTCAATAACCTGTGACCAGGTATTTTTAACCCGCAGCATCCATCTCGTGTAAATCCTGGGTGCAAAGTATCCGTCCACGGCACAATTCAATTGTTTCGCCAATTCTGCTTGGCACGGAGGACCTGGGCCCGACCAGCCGCAATAGATGTTCAAGAAAAGGTGGGTATTATCGAGGATGGTATCGCGGGTGAGTGAGTAACAGTGAGTGATCCTCTGTGATCAAATATATATCCACGGAAAGAGCTGGGTTCATATTTCCCCAGCAAGCGGAAAATCTCGAATATATTTTCCATCAAATCACAGGAAATACGACCAATTCAACGCCATCCAGTTTTATGAATATATCTCCCATCCTATAGCCAACACGTGCACTCAATGGCGCACTCGCTTCCAGTGCAGCGGGTCTAGGAGGGAAAGAAGAAAGAAAATATCCCGGATAAGAGCACTGTTAAAGGAAGTGTGCGTCTGAAAAGGAAGTTAAGGCAGGGAACATGATCGTCCCCAACCACCCACTTTCCACCCCGTTACATTATATATGCACATGGAAAGCTTTACGTTTATGTAAATCCAAAGTATGACTGGAGAAGTAATTACTTATGAGGCTTTGTAACACGTTGGACCTTGGGACATAATATTGAGAGGCCGAACTTTGTATTCTGGTGAATTCCATGCTTGAACACCCAAGTGCCTTTGGGCTAGTTGAGCTAGTTGCATGGAGAGAAAGGTGTGGTGGGCCTGAGGTTGTGGTGGTGGTGGTGGTGGTGGTGGTGGTGGTGGTGGTTGTGGTGGTGGTTGTGGTTCTGGGCATGCAATTGGAAATGTGAGATATCACATCTCGTCCATTATCGTTTTCCACCCACCCACCACCCACCATTCTTGAGATCCTGTTGATTCATCATCAGTAGAAGCAGCAAGTAGCAAGTAACAAGTAGCCCACATCCGAGCTTCCGGAATGCCTGTTTCTGCGGTGCGGGAGAGTCCCATAGTAATCAAATCCACGTATCCGTGAAGTTGGCCGGAATCATATCAAACGGACAGTCCCCACGGATAAACGGACTATAGTGTCGCAGAGGGTGTCATTTCGGTGACTATCGAATTCTGTACAGAAGTTAGAACCGCAGAAATGTTGGCAGAATGCCAGTTGACAACCCGAAAGCAAGATTGGTCGATTGATTGGTTGGCACCTAGTCTTAATGTTCGAGACTATACTGTCGTTTCAAAATCGAACTGCGTCTACATGCCTGCAGCATAAGATCTCGCGATCCTCGCAATCGTTCTGGTGAAGTTGCTCTGATCCAGCCATTAGTGTGAGCTGTCAATGTGACCGTGGGGAATAGGCCACTTCCTTCCGTAGAAGGTTTGAGATGACGATGGTGAGTGAATTATCCGTGTCCAGCACATGAGTTGGGATGCGGACGTCCGAACCAGGCCGGGTGTATATCAGCCTTCTGTCGTTTTAGCCTCCTGTAAACAAGCCTTTGCAAGTTAAAAAATTGCTATTCTAAGCTACCACAAAGGCGAGTTTGCTGTACCTAAAACACCATCTAAGGAGGGACTGTGCGGGTGTATCCGTGACAGTACTTAAGTACCGGTACACCAGGTAGTACAGGATGTGTTACGATGTAGGGTTTCATTCATATTGCTGTAATACGGGCCAGTGACTTGGTTATTGGAGGGAAGAAAACGATATATCGTCCACGATAATCGAAACTATCTGTGAAACGAGAGCCCGGCGCCATTTGAGGGAAATCACTACCACCGAGCCGAGTTCCAACGCGGCCCGTTCCCGCAGCAAGGATCCCGACGACAATAGCACGTAGATATATACCTGTCCTTTGTCGCTGGATCTTTCGGCGGCAACATCTCGCATTAGAATAGGACATATGTTGGTGAAACTGTGGCCGTCCGGCTGGGCATGTATATGTAGTATGAAGTGGTACATGTGGCGCGGAAGGCAGTTTGGGGCTCCACAACTTGCTATAAGCTTGGACTTGGCTGCTTTTTCTAAATCGATAATGGGAAATTCAGTCTTGCATACAGCTAATAATCGCTTACACGCGGGAAAACGGGGGACACATATTGATGGGGTTCTTTGACACCACAGTCTGAAGGATATATTGACTTCAGGACTCCGAGGATACCCTTCTCATTTTGTGTTGCTCGGCTTGGCTTTATCTGCACATCTGGGATGGCCATCTTGAGTGTACATATCCAACGGATGCATGTAGCCTGACCCTTGGCTATGGAGGCATGTATATAATTACCGCAGCCGGGAGCTCCGAAAGGAAACTGGCTATCTGTTTTCCCCCAGCCGGTACATATGACCATTGTGCTGCAGGTGGAGGTGCAGACTTGGTGCTAGATACACTATTATTTCAAAGTTACTTAGAGGAGGTCGTCGATGCGAAAAGTATGCCATCTGTGAGTATTCGAACGGGCAATCGTCTGTCCACGATCTGTTTGTTATGCACCTTGCTCAAGATGGTGATGGTTGGGTGGAACTTCGATCGATTGCCGTCCCATCTGCAGTATGCACGTGCTTCTCAGTCCCTCTGGATAAAAAATGAAAAGAACGAACATTAAATGCCGCTCAAGAGAAGAACACGAGCACTATGTGCCCACACATGATGCAGTGGTGTGTGAAAGCTCCATCGAAAGAGGACTTAATGAAAGTTGTAGGTTGCGGGAACCTCGATGCATCCATAATTAGAGACCTATGGTCACTATCGAAGAAGGTAGTTCGCCCGCTGGGATATCGGGCAAGCAAACAACATACATTCCGTTGCGCGCATCCCTATTTCCTATTAGTACAGCCCATATGCACTGCTTCGAGGTATCAATCGAGCATTTGTGGACGCGAGTGATAATCGGCGCAGGAATCCCACAGAAGCAAAACGAGGTAGTCAAAACCGGCCGAAAATAGCAAGCAAAAACCCAACTTGAGCGAATTCAGTTTGAATTTCGAGCTGTCCCTGCATAAACGCCTGCTGGTGCTCACAGTTCACCCAACGGCTACCGACGCTTTTGTGCTGCGGTCGTATTTGAAACTCTTACCTTTTTTTGCCTGTCGTTTTTCATGTAGATCTGCTGGGAAGGCCTGGACCAATGCTGATACCTTGCCGGGTGTATCCGAGTTTGACATCCTTCGCCGCCGATTCTGCTTCCAAGAGTTGGACCCCATGTGTGAGGATATCTCTAACTGGCACCCAAAAAATAAGAGAGAGAGTGGGGAGAAAGGATGGTGAGTGTTGCCTCCATTGTTTTTACAAAGTAGGTGGTGCCGGGTATCATGTTATTCGGCCCCGCCATGAATAGCTACATTTTGCGTTCCACAATGCATGCGTTCGGCGTTGAAAGAAGCTACTTCAAGACGGAAGATAAAGCATTTAGTCCACTCGAAATGAAGATCCGGTTAAAGTCTTTGGTCTGAGCATGGAAGAAGTGATTTGAAAATAGAGGATCCGCGATCGATCCATGGCATGATTGATGTTTGTACAGTGGGATTGTGAAGGGCGGGGGAGCGGGGATCAGATCTTGGCCGGAAAAAATTCTCAAATACCGCGATAGATAACGATATCGCTACATACAGAGAATCTTGGCAGACTCACGTGACATCTCCGCTCTCAATATCTGGTGCGGCGTTCAGAGTCAGTCCGGCACTTAAACCAAACCATATCCACCGCATTTACGAACATGTTCATCCGTGTGGTCTGGTCGCACGCCCAGTGGTTGAATGATATCAACAAATGTGCTAGTATGGGGGAGCGTAGTTGCTCAACAATTATTCGCTTCTAACTCGAAATACCGTATAAATTGGGCGACAAGAGTAAAGTTTATCACTAACGATAGCGTGTCAAACTGCTTTGGATACGGTGGGGCGTAGCACGCTGGTGAGAGAACAGCCGTGTTACAGACACTGAACAAGAAAGATCGAGAGACCGGAAGTAGTAGATACAATCAGCATGAATCCTTGGGTCTGTGATATGTATACTAGTTGAACATCTACAGCCATTCAAATCCTATCAAACCCAACGCTATCTTTGCCGGGTTTATACGGTTTGCCCTTGTGGTCGCCGTCCAATCGACCACCCAGCCAACTATTAATCCGGTCGGTAAACCATCCACGCGATCGACGAGCTACTTTACAGACAGATCATGGCTTTTCCCGGCCGTTGACTCCCCGAGCAGCAGTGCAACTTCTGGGCGATCCCTAAGATGACTGGGTCCTGAGTACTCGTTATCCTAGTCGAGGATGAACTTCACGCCCTCGTCTCCGTGGCTTTCTAAAGACGACATCTGCCTGGCTGCCAAAAACACCCTAGTTTCGTGGACGGAAAGGTCTAGTAAGTTCGCTGCGGAACGTGTCCGTTCCGACTACGAAGGGGCAAAGTATGTTCTCTAGCTCGAACATGTTGGTCCATAGCTGTAGACACCTCGACTCCTTGTATAGTGCCGGCGGAGGAGATTTTACATTATGTTATAAAGCAATGGGGAGAATTTTGTGTGATCGAAGTACCTGCTTCTGTTCTTCATAAAGTAGGAGTGGATGAATTGGAGATATTAAAATGAGGATTGCACATCGACTTATGCCAATTCAAATGGGTTGTACTAGCACATTATTTATGGTGTTAATAAGGTGGTAGCACGTTAGCCTGGCTGCAAGATAGGCTGGATTGCGCTCATCGGGTTTAATTGTCTCATTCCAACTCCGGCAGTCCTTCAAAGCCCTCATTTGCCCCGATAAACACCACATCGATATAGTCGAAACCACTTCAGCATAGCTGAATAAATCAAGCTGGTATTCCCTTTTTATATGATCAGAGACAGCTGTGCGATTATAAGTAAACAGTGGCGTCGCTACACAACTGGCGCGAAATCAGAAACTCTGCAGTTTCCAGCTGAAGGAATGTCAGAAAGGGAGGCGTGCAATAATGAGGGAAGATACCATACATAAATTTATGCAACTGGTAGATATCGTGAATTAACCGGGTGACGATCAACGTGGACAGAATCAGCAGCCGAGTGAATCTGGGGGAAAGAAAATAGGAGTAGGAAACCAAAGTCCTATTCCAATAGGACGTTATTCCGAGCATGACCGTGCAAGTAAGAGTCCCCCGCAACCGATAAGGCCGCAACATTACCATTTCATCGGGCGCTTTTGTGTGGACACCCATCATAACAAGAAAAGTCCCAACCACGGCAGATGAGGTGGAGTTTTCACGGAAAGCCTGCTATAGATCCCCGTTTTCAATTATACGATCTTACTTTAAGTAGGCCTTACATGTCCCTCCTTCGTTGAAGCTGCAGACACATGCGACAGCTGCAGTTGACACTAGAGCAATAACTATCAGCGCCGTGACCTGCAGTGTTGTGGAGCATTACCAGATCATTCTATTTGGTAGGTGATGGATGAAAGGCCATCAGTTCTCCGAGAAATACATTAAAATGAAGATGAGGAAAGACAAGAGAGCTGCTCCATCTGGAGAGTGCGTGAGGCCAGCCTAACAGCATCGCAGTCTAGACTTCAGCAGATCGTATGAAGAAAGGTGCTGCAACCATGCATCTGCAGACGAACAGATGACTCGAGTTGTGGTTGTGGTGCGTTGTATACTCCAGCCAATCAACATGGGTTTAGCCCACCTCTACTTGTTTGAGGCGCAAGTTTATCGATATTTTTGGGATGGTATTTCAGAATTTGCGATAGAAAGGTTGGTTGGAAGGTCAAGGCATCCATGCTGTGCTGCCAGGTACAAGCGGTTGACTGATGAAAACCTTGCTTTCTGAGATGCGATAGGCAAGAAGTGTGAAATACACACCCCATTCTGACTTGCACCTGAGGTAGAGTACACTGGGAGTAACGGCGGCGACGCTCATGATAATGTATGGCTACTTGGATACGGAAGAGATGAATCGGAAAGTGAGACATGCATAGACTGGGGGTTTATTGGCAGCGCCAGTTTCCGCATAGATCTCACGATATCCTTGTTTTTCCGATTCATCTCGTCCATATGGAAAGGACAGAGTCCCTGGTAGCTGTAGGAAGACGGACTCGCTAAAACTGTCCTGCAAGAAATATCGCGCAGCAGATGGCCGGTTGACTAGATGTATGTGCGTATGTATGCAGAGCAACATGCGAGCCGAGGAGGGTGAAGTACCTAGTAGCAAGTGAGAACCGGTGGCTTTTAGCGACGGCGAACACTCTTGACTGACTCACTGCGACTGTCGATGGATGCGTGAGTGGTGGAGAGCTGTGGTGTCAAATGTCAAGGGCGTCGCCTCCAGTGGATTAATTAGCACTTTTAGGCTGCGCTGCTGTTGCGCTGCCTGCTGTACTGTCTAGGTAGCACCTGGCAGTTTAGCTAGTGTCAGTTTATTGGGCTCGGTTCGGTGCTTCTGCTCGCTCATTCCTTCCTCGATCCACTTGCACCTCCCTCCAATGATCAACACCTCATCACACACTGCACACCCCTCTTTTACCGTAGAGTGCAAACTCCACACTACCCGACCGGTACTTGCTGCACCTCCCAGGCGCAATTGGCCATACGCACCCAAGTACGTGCTTTGCCTAAAGTATGTACATCTTGCATATTCTGCGTTCTTCCTACTCCTTGCTTACTTCAGGTAGATACACACTGGCACTGTATACACACCTCCCATGCGCAAAGCTGCTGTGCATCAACTCCCGTACCGATCCCAGCAGGCTGCCTTTGTCCCACCACTCAGCGCGACCGTCAAGATCATCGCCCAATACGCCCTGGATTGGTCTAGCAGAGTGCATCCGAGCCCGTGTACATAGCATTGCAATTCGACCGCTCCCTCTTCCTGCAAACAATCAAATCATTGCCAACAGCAAGCAAGCAATAGCAGTAGCAGCGATAGGGAGTTTACAAACGGAGCGAAACTCGGACTCGTCTGTGTCCTCCAGATCAGTTGCGGAGCGACATATCCGTGAATCCGACAACGACAAGGGTGCTTATCGTGAGACCGATCCCGGCGGAGGTCGTCCAAGATCCAGCCAGCTCTCCGGCTCTACTGTATCAGCGGACGAAAGCAAATTGTTCTGCAGCTCTAACAAAACGTTCCCACACTAGATATTATCTGTGCAACCCAACAGCCACAACCTCTGGTATCCGCCACCAAAAATTGTGGAGCTCTTCTCTCTTCCACCCCCGCCGTAACGCGAACCGCATCCGCACCATTTCGTCCTGTCGGACGGCCATCCACCCTTCACATCCTTGTCAAAGCGGTCGCCAGTAATTTGCTCGCCGTCGCTTTGCATTTCTTGGTTTATTTATTCTAGGTGAGACTTCTTGCTTGATTCTCCTTCGCTGACACCGACTGTGGCGGCCAGGGAATGTTTTTTTCCTTTAGATACCAGCTCACAGATTTTCCTAGATCTGGCACCCTCAGTCCTCCCGTTCTTTTCTTCCTTGTGGTGGGTATTCTTTCCGTGCTACGAGAACCGACAGGGTCTGTGTGGAAAGAAATAGAGAAGTCGGAAGACCGGTCAACCTCGCATCCATCGCCCGCCCATTCCCTTTTAAGCAACATCTTTGCTAGATATTTCACTCGAGATTCCCTTCCTGTTGGCATTTCTCGGCGAGGCTCGAGGGTCTAATGAGGTTTTGCTGAGCTCGAGGCGTCGTTTCAACAAGATTCGATTATAAGGGAATCTTTACAATAATACGGAGTCTCGGAGACTTGATCAGGAGCTCTTGTCCAGCAGAACGTCGTAAAGGTATGCCATTTTCAGATTTGAAATTTTTCTGGTAATGGAACGAGAAAAGATTCTCAGCAAAACGCATTGGATCCATGTGAAGCATGGGGAGGTACTTATACGTTCGGCTGAAGTCTGGTCTTTGCTTGCTTATTCTTTTTGCCAATGTGCAGTGAGACAGAGATAAGTGAAGCTAACCGATCATTATAATAGGCTTTGTACGGTTAGATCACCGTATACAAAGACCGATTGATACATCGGTAACAGGTGACACAGCCCCTCAGGTGTACAGTTCCAGATAAATAAATAAAAATGGCTCACAGTTTTCAGGGATCTTCTGCTGTTTGGGTGCACTCCCAAGTAAACTGTTCCTTAGCACCATCCACCGTATGTTCTCTACCAGTTTCTTATCTTCCAAGGACGAACATCGACAGCAGAACCCACAAACATTGCCGCCGTCGCCGTCGTCGCCGTCATCGCTCTCCGGTCGCAAGAGGGCACGATACTCCTCGTCGCCGCTTTCTCCCTCACTGTCCTGCCCGCACCTTCCTCTCCTTGCAGCAGGAAAGTCATCGCCACCAATTGTGACCTCTACTGTAGCATTTGGTGCTACTACTCCTACTACTGAAATATTTTGGGGATCCTCTGGTCCAAAACCGGCAAAGGCGAAGGAAGAAATCACGACACCCACGGGTTCAACTCACTCCAGAAGACTTTCAATGACGGGATTTCCATGGGATGATGGATCAACGTCGGGAAGGATGAGTCCTGCAGCTGAACTGACAGGAAACATCGCGAGACGAGCAGTCACCCCTCCAGCACAGCTAGCCCATGATTTGCCAAACGGATTTAGAGACAGAACTTCGCCGAAATCGAACTTACGATTAGAGTTGCCACCACCGCGAATGGATGGCTCCCTGGGGTCTCGAATAGAGCCTGTCCATCACCCTATAGATGCAAATATGTGTGGCCATCGTCATCAAGGATTTGCGGGGCAACCATTACTAGGGTTGGCGTATCCAACAACTCCTTACATTGGCTTGAATGATTCACCTGTCATGTGTGAAGGGTGTAAGGCCGGAGGACATTTACATTCAAATCGGAACGATGGAAGAAGGGGAGGTACAGTTGGTGGTGCCGCAGCCGCCGCTCAACATGTCTTGTTGGCAGCTGCACCACACATGGGTAGGGGTGGCCTGGCATTGCTCACCCCACCCGACGATAACGGGATATTGGATTGGCAACAACATGATGCTATGCATCGAATACAAGCCGACCGAGAACCTACCGAACGGATAGTTAGCAGTGTCAAATCCCCAGTGTCACAAAATTCTGCACCACCAGTCGTGGTGGAACAGAATCCGCGCGAGAGCGAAGGGCACGCCGATAAACCACTCAAAGATGGATTATTGCCGGAAGCTCCTAGCGCATTAGACTCGTTACCGAAACCCGAACAACGGTCCACTAATGACGAGCTGAATGCATCAACAGAAGGTGAATGGATTGGTAGCGCGATAGAAACTCTAGGTTTGTTACCAATTTCCTAATACATGGAACTTATTAACGATTTTCAAGTTGGTTCTGCTTTCCCTGTCTGCATGGCCACCGAAGCTGTTCGAGTACTATCTTATACTCTACCATGCCCACTGCCGGATGCTCCAGGGCCAGAAGTCTCATCAAGTAGCACCAACCCAGCAAGGCCTGATCGATTACCTGTATCAGCGTCCTCAGCCCCTGTAGTTGCTGCTGCTGCCGGACAACAACTGTCGCCCACAGTCCTGGCACGATGCACTTCAAAGGATGACAGTATCTCACTGCCATTCAGAGGGGCGGACTTAGGCACTACGACTGCACTGCACCATATGACTGCAGCAATTCAGCGGCGCTGTCTGAATGAGGGAACGAGACGAGTCTATATTCACGTTTCTCATGCCATCGACCCCCAGATACCGCTTACGCGACTTCCATCCACACCGCCAGTATCTAGTACCGTCTCCTCTCCTGGCCGTTTATCGAACGAAAGTGGCGAGTGCGGCTACTTTTCGCCAACGGTCTTCAACAGCATTGTCGTGGCTCCAAACAGCCTCGCATCAACTCCTATTGCAGGCACTCCAATGAACGCTCATCCACCCTCTTTTCCATTTTCTAGCCCAATACTTCCTCCAAATAGCTTACATTTAACATTACTTGAGCGATATATTCCCCCGACATCGCCTATGGAGGATACTGCCATGTTCTCTACTAGATCCTCAATATTAATCGATCGGCTCTTTGAACTGTCACCCCAAGGTGGGAGCGCCCTCTTTATATATCCAACAAAAACTGGTGCTATGAGTTTTGATCGTGATTACCTTGGGCCGGTTTTGGATCCCCTGCTACGAAAACTCATGGTCTTGTACCGACTTCGGGAAGATCTGTTGTGGAGTATTCGCAATATGTCAGCGACTCCGCACTTAGCGGAGTTCCCTGTACTACAAGCACGAGTTGAAACACTTTGTAATGCTCTGACTAAAGGCGAGGGCGATCTTCCCCGGATGCCGACAAAGCTGGTGTACAGTAGCAAGGCGACGGTATCATTGAATGAGCTCAGTTGGAGGGAGTGGTGGACCCAGCAAGAGCAAACTCGGATACGCGAAATTGTGAAGAAGCATATGGCTCAGCCAGGGTCAGAAACTACTGGTAAAGGCAATACTAGTAAAGGCAAGGAGACAGAGAATAAGAGCGGGTTTTGGACAGGTTATGGTGTGCCGGGAGATCTTGCGAGGGAGGTATTAGATGGCGTTCGCGCCCCTAATGTTAGGCCGAGTAGCAGAGGTATGGGAGAAGCGGTGCTCGCTAGTAGTATGAGTGGGAGCGGAGGTGGAAGCGGTGCGGTAGGGAGTGCCACTGGCATTGGGAGAATTGCAGGTGGGACGAAACGGTTAGAGAGTGGGAAAAAGAGAGAAGTCGAAGTGGGGATTTTTATTCTCCGGCGAGGGCTGGAGTATTGAGCGACGATAGCGGCCTCTGAGATGCACAAGACATGTGGGGGAGTTTTGCTTTGGGTTGCATTTTGACTTTATTTTCTTACTCCTTTATTCATGGAAATGAGAGTCTCCTGCTTACTATTGCTTTTGAGGGTTTTCACATATGGCACGATAAACAAGGGGTTTGCTTTTGCATATTTGGGCTTTACTCTGATTGTTTTTTTCTTTCTTTCACCAGGAAATATCTCTTTGGTTTTTTTGTAACTGTTATATCTGGTTTGAGCGCACTATTTCTTCGAGGTACATACAGCTGACGTTTTTATTATGCTCGGGGCGGGGGTATATTTGGCTCTCTCTGCTTCTGGACGATTGATGATAAGTTGGGTATTGATTACAAAGTATGATTGTCGGGTAGAGGCTTTGGTTTGTTGATATAATCGTGGATGGGATTCAATACTGCTAGAAGAATAGGGAGGAAGGGTTTTTTGGGAGATGGGTCCTAACCATGTGTTGGATCGTTGAAGGCCCTGTCTGCCGGGGAAAATTGGGTCCATCAGAGAGGGCCGTTATAATTCAACAGTTTCCCAAAACTTCTATTTTTGTTTCCTATGGTATTGTGCTGGCTTTGAATAGAATGAAGGGAGACCTTTGAAGTTGGTATCGCAAGGTGGTCAATGCGCAGGTTATCACTCGGGAACAGAGGAAGATCACAATGTCTCACTCGAATCATTGAGGGATAGGGGGAGGTAGGGGGAGGTAGGGAAGCCATGACTTGAACTCTCCTTTGTTGGATTTAGGATAGCGAGGATATAAGGAAGATGTATGCCATACTCATAAGTGGGTAAATACAGAATGATTACAGACAAACTCAAATCATTGGGAGTCGACGTCCGCCATTCAACACAAAGGATCATGTATCCCCCCTCTGTTAGCCAGTAGCAGGAAGATCGATGCATTGTGACTCCGGCAAGAAAACAACGGAAAACAAGAAAGTTTGAACCCGCCATTCTGTGTTCGTTCTGGGGGCGAAGCGGGCCGCGGTCGAGTGGTCACTGGTGGACAGTCTCCATGATGGGTTCGTGATAGTGGACGGTGGGCCATGGGTGATGTAGAACTTCGGTGCTTGAAGAGGTGGAAATGGCAAATGTGCTATCTACATTTTGAGTAGGTAGATGAAAAACTTCATCGTCCTTCAGGAGAATAGGAACAGTCATACTATATCACTCGTATCATTCGCGTTTTTGGTTTTCACTAATGTCGGAGGTTGATCATCGGTTGCCCTTGCTTGGATAATTAGTTTTGGAACTCAAAGGTGGGGGAAAGAGATCTTGCGTTCATATGCGAAAAATACGCAGTTGGATGGCTATAGTTCTGGGTGTAGCGCTATATTTGTAGTCCGGCTTCTTCCGAATCGACCTGGATTGACCCATCCAAGGCTAGCCGCCGGTATCGTATATGATTGTCTATATCTGGCCGACCTAGCCTATTGCGAACGATAATTGAGCGCCTCGAGGTGCCTTGAATCCTCACAGCGAGGAGCTCTCTGCTGGTAGCGGAAGGACGGTAAATTCGAGATAGATGCTCGTGGTTCCTCGTACTCCATTGTTTTTGGGAGCGGTTGAGTATGGTTGGACTTTGTAGAACGATGTTGCTAGCGATGGGTACGACAGGACAGGACCAGACTGGGCATCGTCTAGGGATATCTCATCAGTGAGCAAGCCTGTACTGTATGTCCAGAGATTTTCGAAAAGTGGTCCGGGGAATCTCAGGATAAACCGTAATCCATTGTGCCTAAGGTAGAGTTCGTGTTCGTACGAAAAGTTAGTGTCATCTTCATGTTCTCGGGCTGGTGATCGTCTTAATGAGGAGATGGAAGAAAAGGAGGTAGGTCGTGATTGGTGATGGAAAACAAATCCCCCACATTCATCGGGCCTTCTATCCCATCCAGACACAGTGCGCTTCACTGATTATCACACCCGGACAGAGTCTCGGGACTTATCTTGAGATATGACAAATTGGTCTCAATATATCTCGCCCTGTCAGTCATGAGATTTGCCAATATTCAAAACAAAACGCGTAGTCTTGAGACATCTTGGCTGTCAAGTGCCGTTGCGTTGCCTTATCTCGTCCGAAAGGTTGGAGAACCAATAGATCGCATAGCAAGCTGAATTTAGGCGCAGAAGTTTCACACTTCGATGCATCGGAGCGGCGATGATCTGTTTGCCTTCGTAACACCGAAGACGAAGCCGAAGACACTCCCACATAACTGTTATGCCCGCTGGGAGGCCGACTTTTAATGCCTAATTGGTGCTATTGAGTGGATGGATCTGCACACTGCGTATGCAGTGCGGCTTGATACCCAGAAGCAGGTCTATGTGTTACCTCTCAAAGGACTGCAGTTGCTCAGAATGTTGGCGTACGGAAAGACGCGGAACACTGAGTGAAGATGAATGGATCTCAAATCAAATCAAAGATCTGTAGGATTCACGGAGGTCCGGCGCTGATATTATTTCCCCACGTTAGTTGTCGATCCAAGCTTATAAATTGCGTCGCCTAAACTCCGATGTACTCCGGTACTTTATTGGCAGCTGCACAAGCTAACCCGTGTAAGCACTTTTTTCTACTGTTTACCACAAGCTTGATTTCTAACCTGCGGGGCAGGTGAAGATTTGTCAGTACCAACTATCAGGGCCACACACAGTTAGATCGATCGAACCAAATACTCTTGAGAATGGGATTGCAAACGCAATTCCCGAGCCCAGAAGGGAGGGAAGATGAATATGAGTATCTATAAAAACTCCTGCTCGTCCAAACTTTTGCTCCTTCTCACTAACCAACACAAAACATCTTCCATCAACAGCTACCACAAAGAATACACTTCCATCACAAACACTAGTATCAACAATGGCAACTCCTCAATTCACCCTCTACGTCCACAACGGCCCGAATCCATGGAAAGTCGTCATCATCCTTGAGGAGCTCGGTCTCACCTACAAAACCGTCCCCGTCGACACGACCGATGGAGCCAACCGCAAGCCTCCCTACGTCCTCCTTAATCCCAATGGAAGAATGCCAACGCTTGTCGACCACTCCAACAACGACTTTACAATCTGGGAGTCTGGCGCGATTATCTTGTATCTGATTGAGAAGTACGATACCGAAAAGAAGTTGTCCTTCGAGAGTTTTGAGAGCAATGCACTTGCCAAGCAGTACTTGATGTTTCAGATGAGTGGACAGGGCCCCTATTTCGGTATGTAGCTAGCTTTTCGCCTTCTCTCGACATGTAAGACTGGGTGACTGACGATGAGTAGGCCAGGCTGTATGGTTCGTCCTTTTCCATCCTGAAAAGGTCCCCTCCGCGATTGACCGGTACAAGAATGAGGTCCGCCGTGTTCTAGGAGTGTTGAATACCATCCTCCAAGGGAAGCAGTATCTTGTCGAGGACAAGGTTAGCTACACCGACTTGGCATTCCTGACGTGGCTTTGGGTGATAGAGACGCCAGCTCTTGAATTGTCTGGCTGGAAAGACGAGCCGGAGTTCGAGGCGGTGAGCAAGTGGTATGCGAGGTTAATGGAGAGGGAAAGTGTCAAAAAGACACAAGAGATTAAGGCTGCTGCGAGGAAGTAATAGGGTGCTGAGAGGGATGGACGAACGACACTAGTGTAGGAATTAATGGGTCTTGTTTATTTTGTGGAATTCGACTGTCTGTAGGTCATGAGGAATACGGATGTTCTTTTACCAAGAAGTGACGTTTATTATGCCGCTCATAAGCACTCTCACGAGAACTTAAATATAAACGCTTGTGTTTGCAATCCCACAATATCGTATTTCACAGCAATATGCTAGCTGTGGGATCAATTTTACTACAAACTTCACGACATCTAAACTACAGACTTCACGAAAACGAAGTTTAAATACCACGCTGCTTGTAATATAATTACGACGAAATCTACCCTAGGGCTTTGGACCAACTGCTCGCTTTCTCTTTGATAGGCTACCAGCAGTTCCCGGTGAGACATCCCGCTCGTCCATATTATCGGCTTCTCGCTTTCTCTTTGGCCAAACTGCTCGCTTTCTCTTTGATTTGCCAACACCAGTTCCCAGTGAGATATCCCGTGAGACATTCTGTTCGTCCACACTATCGGCTTCTCGTTTTCTCTTTGATGGGCCGCCAACAGTTCCCGGTGAGACATCCCGGCCATTCATACTATCAGCTTCTCGCTTTATGACAACAACATTCCCCGGAGAGACATCCTGCGAGTTTTCCCGCTCGTTCATACAATCGTCGTCAATGACAAATGGGTTTTCGGCAGTTCCATCCTGAGTCTTAGATCTCATGAAAATTTGCCACTCTTTCAGAGCCTTTTGGTCCCATTCATCTCTCGAAATCATGAATCTATACAAACATAGCTATTAGCAACAGCGATATAGCTGAATGACAGCTGCGAACTTACGGTGACCATGGACCCTGCTCTCTATCATAATCCCCCGTATCATCCTCCGTATCATCTGCCATGTCATTCATATCATTCTCGTAATCAATCATATCTGCCCATGTTGACTGATTTATAAAACTCTGGCGCTGCCACGCTTGCTTTGCCGTGTTGGCCTTGGAAGAGGCTCCCAACTCGAACCTTATAAAGATGGAGTCCCGGATTTTTATGACACCTTCTGGGGATGTTTCTCTGGACGTCTCGGGAGTCTCGGAACCCTTCTGGTAACTCTGCGTTCCTTCGGGACTGCGGGTATCTCGATTTTGGTCTTCCCAGGTATCTTCTAGTTTAAACCCCTCTAGTTCGAGAGGATCGGGACGAAACGTTTTATTGCGAATGTTCCAGGCTACGCTACGACCTTTAAATTTACTGATATCTTGAAGCTCATCGGCCCATTCATGTTGTGTCGAAAGAGAGTTCACTTGGTCATAGTAGTAACCACTAAGTCTCGGTGGTAAGCGATAAATTCAATTCATTCAATTAGGGTATTAGAAATGGATGTAAGATAACGAAGTCATTAGCTAACTCACCCGTCGGTGTCGACCTCGCGACTAGCAGCGTGAAAACCTGGATCTGACTTGATCCATTCTCTCCAGATAGGCATCAACCCTTCCATCCCAGCATAATAAAGATAGTCCCCAAAATCATACTCCAAAAAGGAACCTTTACTCTCTGGGTGCTCTTCGAACTTAGTAATGCCATATTTGGCCTCGAGCTCGTCGTGGTCAACTGAAATAGCCCTTTTGACATAGTCTTCAAGTCGTGAAGCTAAGGCTGGGTATCCCTCTTCTTCTTGCTCTTTCTGTTTACCGGCTGCATTGGAATCGGAATCGTTATCAGAGTCCCAGGTCAAATCGTCGACTTGGAACACTGTACGCGGCGGTGGCGTCCTCTTGCGCTCATCTCTGAGTCCCCGACGGTTCCGGGCCATCAACCTCTGGCGCTCTTGTTCTACCCTGGGGTCGAGAGGCGGGCTATAAGACCTAATTTTGCCGTCATAAGGGCTGTATGGATTTACACCAAGTGTATCATTGTCATCATCCGTATTGGAAACTGAATCCATGGGCTTGACAAGGTTCTTGAACAACGGATGAAGGTGAACAACAGGCAAAGGGTCCGGGTCCGGAACCAGGTGCAAGTCAACACCCCGGAACACCAATCTCCCCGACTCCCTCTCGGTATCCCGCTTGATAGACTCTCGCAGCTCCAAAAGTTCGTTGGCGTATCGCCGCGTGGGGTGAGTAGGAAGGTCCACTAATAGCCGACTGCGGATACCAATATCAGGAAGTTGGTTCAACCGGTTCCTCCACTGGGCATCGTTGTGCAAAAACCCACGGCGCGTTCCAGAGTACTTGTAATTGCTCGGTTTTATAAGGTGCTCCCAGTACATTGTCCGGACGATATCGGAGTATACTTCGTAGCAACGGAGGTACCGGAAATATACGGCCTGGCAGACGGTGGCGAGAGCTTCTGGACGGTTGTCGTAAACGTTCAACCCGGAAATATACCCAATTTGGCGCCAACTATCGGTCGCGGTGGTGCGCTGTGAACCGCCGATGGCCATGACATGGAGGTAAAGTTTATAGAGGTCTACTTGATGATGGAGGCTCGGGCTGGTGGGATCATACTCGAGGGGGATTGGAACTCCATTCCAGGGTCTCTCGGGATATTCCTCGACCCAGCACAGCTGAGTAAACTGGTAGAGGGTGGCATAAAATTCCTCTGGAGATAGCTCTTGGGGTTGGAGACAGAGGAGCTTGTGGAAGAGAGATGGGGATGGCGACTTTTCGGGCATCTTGTACTATGGAGATTAGCGTGTTGTGCGTCGGAAAGCTGAGATGGATTCTACCTTCACGATGAGCTCAAGTTCAGTGGTCAAGTTGGCTTGATATCGTCTTCTGTGTTTGGTCGCCTTTCAATTGATTTGGCGGTTGTTGTATGGTAGAAATCTCGCCGTTTATTGCCTCTGACTGATATACGATATAATGACCTGAAAATGAATTGGAGCGATTTTCAAAGATTGGTGGTGGAGACAGGGAAATCCAGGGACTTCGAAAGGTGAATAATTGACTGGAGGGTTGGTTGAGTTTCAATTGCACCTGAGGGGCTATTGAAGCTGGCTCTCATTCACAGTAAAATTGGATGGTGAGCACTTATCCATATTCCCGAAACAGGAAACAAGAGACTTCTCTATGATATCTCACTCGGCCTAGGAATTCTGACCAAATCGGACGACTCGGCGCCCATATATAGATTAAGCAAACGAGGACGAGTTCTCACTATTTGTGCCCCAAGACCGACCGGCCTCACATTTCTTTCCTCACAAGTTCACATCTTTGTCACTTCATCGATTCCATTGCACTGCTTCCTAAATTCATCAATCAATCTTCACCCGTGCATCGCCAAAGATGTCTTCCATCCCCCCGAAAGTCAGGTGTCTCTGGGTCGATTGTGGTGGGGAGTTTATGACCTTTCAGCAACACCAAGTAAATGTCTTGCCTCCATCCTCCAATCTTTTCTAAGAATTCCTGAAGTTGCACATGCAGGAAATCCATATCCCGCAGCGTAAGAGAGGGGGTCCATCACAAAACCTTGTATGCCAGTGGTCCGGCTGTTCGTACGATGGGAAAGACCGCAAGGACTCCCTCGTGCTTCATGTTGAGCGAATGCATTACAAGGGATTACCAAGCCAGTCGAACTGCGTTTGCGGTGCATCCATCACGAGTCTATGGAAACTCACAAAACATTATCCGGTATATATCCAGAGAATAGAAGTAGGAGAAAGCTAGTAACTAACTCTAAGGCTAGAAATGTGAGGATGCCAAAAGGGTTGGGCTAAATTTTGAACTCATGACGCATCTTATCAAGACTCGTGACGATGGCCTCAAGACATTGATGGAGGATTTGGCAATTATTAAGTGTATATTTATCCCTCTAATCTACTCGAGAAAGGCAAAACAACTAATGTAAACAGCGGAGGAAGAGGCTAATAAGGCGGGAGCGACGAATCGCTCTGGTGGCAAGAAAACGAAGGGTTTATTGCCTCCGAATTCATACCGTAAGAGCTGTGTGCTGATGCCCATTTAGCTAAGAAATGTTCCAATGCTGCTCGCGGCCCTGCAGTTGTCACTCCTTCACGTGTTGCTGCTCCGAAATGTAACGATGACGTGGCTATGCTGGATGCGCCGGATATATTACATGAGGAGGAACCGGAGTACGAGAGAGTCGAGGTGCGAAACCCACTTGCTAAAGAGGATAGGGAACGGCTAAAGAAAAACATCGAAGCGCTCTGCAATGCCTTCCAGTAGTCTGATGTTGGAGGGCTTTGCTAGTTTCTTGTACTTAGTCTAAAGCCTAACCCTGGAGATGAGTGACGAGCCATGAATATCAAAATACAAGTCATTCAAAGTTCTAGGTTGACGAATCCACTTTTGGCGATATTTTTGGCTTGATTCATCCAAAATTCCTCTAGCAACTGTGTACCATTCTATCAGCGGGACCTACCCGTTTGTTAACTTTTGCCCAACGCCATGTCGACATCCTCCACAGTTTGTTAACTATTACCCAGTGCCGTGCCAAACATCCCCCATATTTCCCGTGAGTTCCGTTCCTCGTCTGGCACTATGTGAACTTTTAGCCACCCAGCTCCCATCCTAATCCTCCCAGATCAACCTCTCCTCAAAAACATCCTTCCTACACATTTGAGCCGCTTCATGTTGGTGCCCGAAGCGTGGACTGGTATGTCGGCGCTATCTACCAACAGCGTAAGCTCCCCGAGCTCAGACGACACTAGAGACAGCTGCAGCACCGCCACTGGGGCTTCACTGGACGCCTCGCTTCCGATACGATGCCCATCGTCGTCTTCGATTCTGCCACCATTGGACAGTAACAGCGTCTCACCAGTGCCACTCATCAGACTCGACTTGTTCAGCACTCCTTCTTCTTCCCCTCCAGACACCCCTTCTCCACCGCCTTGTTCAACAACTGCAGCGAAATATGCCAGCAGCGTCTCAACTGTGCCACCCAGTGCACCAGAAGGCCCCGAACATCAAGGCAACAAATATTCTCCACCTTTGTGCCCACCTCCCCCACCTCCGCATGGAAGTACCCGTGTCATCTCAGGAACCCGTCTGGCACCTATCAGAAGGTTGCCTCATCTGACCATACAAACATCATTGCGACCAACTTCCACCCTCCTATCGCCACCGCACACTCCAGGAACGCCTTATAACTTCCCGGGCACGCCGGTGAGAGAGCTTCGCGTTCAGTCGTTACCGGCGCTCGCAAGAGTCACAGTAAGCTCTCTAACTATCCCAACTGGTGGAACCCCGGAGAAAATTTTGGCATTGCTGCGGATGGAATATTCGGCGATTGTTGGGCGGGAGAAAGAAGCACTGGGGAGGTACCATGCGTTATGTATTTTCGAAGAGGGAGATCTCGAGGAGGTGGAGTTCTGGAGGGCGAAGGCCAAAGTTTTTTCACAATGGGGGAAGGAATTCAAGTATCGCATCGAGGATGCAGAAAGGGAGGTTGTCAAGAGAAAGAAGGAAAGGAGGCGTGGGGGTTATTGGGGGGATTTAGTTGGGGGGATGT
>Ga0307512_10001180_pt1 | contig 37847 bp, 43 predicted proteins | sample 14_EM_MG_FD_200267 | JGI IMG/M metagenome (GOLD analysis project Ga0307512, IMG submission 200267) | Populus trichocarpa ectomycorrhiza microbial communities from riparian zone in the Pacific Northwest, United States - 14_EM | ecosystem: Host-associated > Plants > Roots > Unclassified | place...
CTTAGGAACACTGACCTGCCCCCACCAGCCTCGCTTGCCCCCATCGGCCTCGCCTGCTCCCATCGGCCTCGCCTGCCCCCATGGCGAGGAGGAGGGCTCGGCACTGGTACTCGGCATTGGGCTCCGGCTTTGGCAGTCGGCATTGGGTTTTCCTTCTCTCTCTTTCATATATAAGTCTATAGTTTTCCTTCTCTTTGGATCGACAGACAATTGAGCTTCTTCATCCTTTCTCTTTTGCTTTCAACAATCCAGTGGCAGGGGAGAGTAACTCGGCCAGAAGGGACAGGAAAAGATGGTAGAAACATTGAGTTTCTGCTAAATGTAAGAGCACGTACCCCTTCATTCAGCCTCATAGACATACCTATGGAAACTGTTGGATACAGTTGCAAATATGGATGCGAATGACAGCAGATGTAGATGTATGTGTAAGATTGTCGCTAGAGATCTAAGGCTTGTGGCGAACCAACTATATAGAATGGCCGTTACCATGCCCCAAGTCACATGCTGCCATTACATTATCCCCCTCTTTAGACCCAGACCTCCTGGGCTGCATAAACCTTACAAACAAATAGGAAGGAAAGGGAAGGAAGCATTATACAATAATACAGCGTATGTACTTGTACAAACTCAACAGTCACACAATAAATTGGTACCGTACGGCAGCGTTTCCGAGTGTGGGGAGGGGGAGACTGATTCGCACACTCAAGAGCAAGCAGATGGACGGAGATCTTATCAGATGGATGCCAAGATTACTCTCAGATCAAACTGTTCAAATGGAAATTGAGGGCAGTGTCATGGGGAGATACCTGGTCAATGCAGGTGTATCACAGGGCTCCCCAGTCTCTCCGATTCATTCCATGATGTACACCTCAAGGTTTATAACGAGGGTTGAAGAGAGGAATTTGGAATGCGTAGGTCTATCCTTCGTGGATGATGTCGGAAGGGTGGCGACTGGATGCGATGTGAAAGGAATCATTAGGAAACTTGAAGCCTTTGCTAGAAAGAGCATCGACTGGGTGCAAACGTGGGGGCTGTAGTTTGACACCGCAAATACTGAAGCGGCACTCTGCATACATGCGTGCAGAGCAGAGTATTTGTAATTTTTGACTGACTCCGCGAACGAACTAGTCAGTTCACGGAGGTGGGGTACGGACTACGTGAATGGACGGTTCGTTCACGGAAGGCGGGCCTCCGTGAACTGGCTAGGTACTCCGTGAAGGAACCTCCTCCGTGAATGGACTAGAACAGTGGTTATCCCGGTGGTGATTGCGGCGGTGGGCCTTACAATTAGCCGCAACCAGTTCCATGATGCTTTGAAATGGTGCTAGTGAACCTTAAACAAGCGGTAACAAGCGCCGTAGTACCGGTAGAGAGTCTGAATAGTATAAATAACAATTTCCACCGCTTCCCATCATTGCTTCTGTATTCCATAATGTCATAGAGACTACAGGGCCCTGTAGGTATATAGTCCAAGAACCATTTGCCCTAGTCTTAGACAGTCCAGATATCTCTGCCCCCAAAATCATAGTCCAGTCACGCGCAGAGTGTTGCCCGGACGGGACGGACTATTAGGAAGCCTGCTTTTACGCTACTTGATTTTGCGATTTTGATTCGTCCTAGATCACAATATAGCACCCGAAGCACGAAGTTATTATGCTAATCATTCTAACTGTTACACAGCGGAATAGCTCAGAAAGTACAATTTTGAATGCGCTAGAGTTGTCACGATGTTTATCAGGATAATCTCTTCAATATTTGTCACGGTCATGATCAATTATAAGATGATGGATCTAGCGCAACTAGGCTATAGCAGTTTCTCCCAGTGTTTAATATTTATACGTGCTCGACAAAGCCACATCAGCATATCTACTTCTTTTTATCGAGACATAAAATTTATATTTTCGCCTAACTTCTGGATAAACTTCAGTATATAGTTAGGAAATAGTTAAGTCATCCGTCAAAAGCTATAGTTTCGAAAACCTTGGCACATCCTTGAAGCAACTTTCAGTTCTTTCCACCTCGGACTTACTCATACTTCGCAGTGACTTGACCACAAACCACTCCATCCATCAGACTCTCAAACTTCAAAATCTAAACCCATTAGTTGACTAACAACAACAAGCGAGAAACAGTTACTTCATCAACAATGGTCAATCTCAGGACATATTTCACTTCGTAAAAGCTCTCCCCTCGATCGTTTGTAGTTTCCTTCAACTTTGACACTGGGACAGTTGATGGATCGAAACACAAGGTGCATAATTGATAGGTGGCTTGCATATATATACTTAGCAATCTCACATAAAGGAGGCGGTCAGCCGTTCGTACCTGCTGGATTTTGCCACATAAACTCCGGTGGATCTGAAAGATCGCAGGCGAACAGAGGGGTGTGAAATACGAAGTCGCCCGGAACAGAGGGTGCTGGAAGGGTGTGAAAGAGATCAATCGACACCGATTGCGTTTCACCTACAACCATACCCTGAAATCATTAGCTACAATTTCCCTGGTTGAAACAGCTATTAACCTTCGCAAGGAACCAGTTCAAGCGCCCGTTGACTCTCCATGTTTCAGTTTGTTGGTCGCAAAACATATGCTCACCCATAGAGCCGTAGCCGCTCCGCCAGGTGTTTAGTTTGGAATCCCAATAATCCTGTGGCTGCATTGCGGTGGTTCGCGTACTAATGTTACGCCGTGATCGACGGATCTTTTCAATTGAACCGTCAAGACCCCGAAGAAGTGCCCCACGAGCCTGTCAATGAATCGGACTGTCAGTAAACATAGCTTCAGAACCTCGTTCCAATATATACCATAGCAGTGCGGCTGTAAATTTTGTTCAGTTGTTAGTGAATGTGGATTACATATGCAAGATCAAATGACATACGCTTGGATCGGTTGAAGCACAGGTATGGTGGCTCGTTTCTGTCCAAAGTGTGTGGTACTTAGCCGTTTCAAAAGATATTCCGAAGAACCCAATTCGCCCCAGAGGAGAATTGCCTAAATGCCATTGAATTGTTACTAGTGTAAGAGAATAGTCAGTGTTCCTAAGTGGCCGGGCCCGGCGGCCGGCATGCAGTGTGGTCTGGCCGCCACCAAGCCAGGCCTCCACAATCGCGGCCGGACCGCTTAGGAACACTGAGAATAATGCACAATAACAGAAAAGAGGGTCAATTACGCTCACGGATTCCGCTATTTGTTGTACCTGATCGACTTGTTGCTTCACCAGATCGAGGATTATGTCCACGATCGGATCGAATATCCTTTGGACGTCGTTACTGAATATATATATGATGGTTAGTTATTTATGGTTTGTTTATTTCTACTATAAGACATGGCCTACCTCTCCATCGTATGATATCCATCATCGACGTTGGCTTCGTCATTGTCGTGTACACCAGGTACTTCCACTTCGTATCTGTGTTGTGCATACCCGCTTTTGCCGAACGGGAATTTAATCTTCTCTTCCCAAGACCGCATCATCTGAACTTTATTACGCGGCTACATGAGTCAAACGTAGTGCACAGTAATTGTTAGTTACGAGACATAGCTAGACAGGAGAGGGTTGAAGGGGGTGTCGTGTACCTTCATGTTGTCAATAACTCCATTACCTAGTACTCCCCGAATGTATTCCTCAAATCTCATATCTAAGGAAACAGAGCCACACAGAGCACCTACACGCCGCGTTAACACTAACCTTGCGGTACAGTGTGATGACGACTACTCACCAATACCACTCGCAACCTCGTCGAGTTTAAGGGGTTCCATATCGGTTATTTTATAGCTAGCCAGTTCCCTGGTTGACATGTAAGTATCACCCATCCAAATGTAAGTTCAGCTTACACAGTTCCTCCACCTGCCTCACAAACGATGAATGTATCGCCCTTCTAATGGAGAGTTAGTCGCGGTTAACATGGCCGAGATGATGAAGAAGTCTTGCTTTCAGATTATTGGGTGCAATTGCATTGAGAGTATACGCTGCAACACACTCATGTTCGCTGATAAAGTGGAAATCCTCTTGGTGTGATCCAAATCCAGCACCCTCTGCTGCCTTTACCATTTGTGCTTTCGCAGAGTCACTCCATATTGCGGGAACCGTTAAAACATACTCCATTCCACAGGCACGGATATAACCAGCGCCGTAGCAGTTTTTTATATTTGCCTTCGTGGTTTCCAAAACTGACTTTAGGAAGTCTGACACCACAGTGACAGGAGAAATCTGCAGTTTCTGAAGTATTTGAGCCGTTACACGTGCGGGTGTTACAGGCGGAGGAGTGAATGTTTGTGATATAAATTTATTTCCCAGTAATGAGAGCGTGTTGAAATCAGAGTTCAGGGGTTTTGCTGATGATGTTCTAGGAGTGCCACTCAAATGTGTCGATTCTTGCAATAAGAGTTTGAACCATCTCAGTTGCTCAGCCGAAGTCGCTGTACCAACAACCTCATATCCCCATTGTTTAGCTCTGGTCTGAGGGTTTATGTAGCGAATGACCGTAGGGACTTGGTCCGACGAAGTATTCGCTGTATTGCAGTTTGGCCAAGTTCGCACTAGCTTGACTTCCTCAGGACTGAACGAGTGGGCATAGGCTACCGATGTGAAGCTAAAATGCCGCAGTTAGAAGAAGTATGGACGCAGAAAGAGAAAATGAAAGCAATAATGACGGGATATGTACTTCGTCCCAAAGTCAACGCCTACCACGAACACCGATTTCTTTCGGTCGGTAGAACCCATCTTCTTCCGTAATGCTGTTTGTTTCTTGATCGTTGTCTCAAAGTCAACTTAGTTTGCGTTTGGGTTGGTATCGTTGGGTTGCAATAATGATGCCTATATGAAGCTTCCGGAATTCCCGGGTAGGGACGGAGTGTGACGGAAAGCGTTCAAGTAGCCTTTTCGGGTCGTTGAATGTAGAGTAAGCTTTCACGATCGCTGCCTGCCCTATAGGTGTGAAAATTGTCGAAGCGGTGTATAGATGATAAGGACGGTACAGTATCCACGGCGTTCAAACCTCGCAGTAGGTATAGAGAGGGATAAGAGAGGACGAATATAATAAAGTTGGGGTGAGAGTGTTATGAATCACAAACTGTCCTACACAGAAAGACCGGAAGTGCCGACGAGCGAGTCAGGCGACGCAACGTTCCGTCCACCCTAGCGTCATTCAGGGACAACTACACCCTATCACGGCGAATCCTTGTATATGCCTTGGACGGTCCGGTCATTGGTCGTTATTGACAAGGGGCAGGGATAGGTTTCTGCGGGGGTTGACATGGTAGTTCAGCACTGGCAGGTTGAGCATGTAAGGATAAGGATGACATCAAGGCCGCATATTATCATCTTATTTCGTCGCTCATTCTAAGTATTATTGGTCGGCACAGTTTTTGTTTGTTTTAATCATACTGTATTCACTCTACTTAGAGTATGACAGCCCCTTAGTCCCCTCCGCCTCCGGGCTGGCCGGCTAGATGGCGGAACTCCACTCCTACTACCCGTCGTCCCCTTCTGACAAAAGATAGAAAGCATCCAAAAGTGGCAAATATATATCATACAAAGGAAAAGGGATGAAATCAAGGAGAGCCCGCCAGCCCTTACTCCTCCGCCGCCTGTTGCCCAACAGCATATACTCCTCCGCCGTCCGTTGCCCCCCGGCTCTTGCTCCTCCGCTCGTTTTGGGCGGGAATTTTCCGACATCCGTGGCCGCCAGGAAGTCCATCACTGCTTGGTCGCATTTCTCTATGGAGAGCAGCTCAGTGACTTTCACGTGTCGGCATCTGCCCGCTCTCCATCCCGTCGCTTTTCCTACCTCTTTCCAGAGCGTCTTCTGCTGGTCTTTCCATCGGCTGCAGTGGCGGAAGAGATGTTCCCGCGTCTGGGCTGTCCAGCTTTCACCGCCGCACCGCCAGCATTTGTCATCATCTCGGTGTCCGAACCGTTTCAGGTACGTGCCCACTGGCGCATGTCCGCACTTCAGTCGGTAGAATCTGGCTGCCAGAGGCTTCACACTATTCATCGCGATGGGTCTCTTGCTCCCAGCGTTGCCTTTCAGCCTGTAGCCATGATGTTTGCTGCATTTGTCGGCGTTCCACTCAGCCTTCGCCACCATCTTTGCTTCCGAGATTCGTCTGGTCCTGATTGCGGGCGACGTGTACACTTATTCTCTCACTGTGCCGGTCCTGCAGCCCTCTCGTGCGAGAGTAGCTCGGCTGTCTGCTTTCTCATTTCCGGGGATGCCAGTGTGTCCCGGGACCCAGTGGATCTCTGTTTCAATACCGGCTCCGCGAAGAGTCCTCGCGCTCCGGTTAATCCACCTGGCTAGAGGCTGCCCTGGCCCCGGTTCCAGGTGCTCTGTTCGTCGATTGGCCGATTGCGAGCCGCTGAAAACGGCTACTTTCGTTACTCCGTGTCTCTGCAGTGTGTCCCTCTTCCTCACTGACTCCCGGAGTGCGAGTCCGATTGCCCACAGCTCTGCGTCGTAGACCTCCATTCGTCCGGTTCCCAGGTGGCTGCGGAAGGCTTTCCAGCGGTCTCCGTGCTTGCACACTGCCGCAGCTCCTACTCTGCCGTCATCGGATCGCGACCCGTTCGTCCACCACATCCAGACCCCTGCACCTACTTTGGCCTGTCTTTCTCTCGCCCAGCGGATCTCCTCTTTCTTCGCCGCTGTGTCTTTGCTCAGTATGAACGTCTTGACAGCCGGCTCTTCGTCAGGGTTAGGCCAGTGCATGGTCTCTGCTTCCCGGCCTCGCTCGTGCTACTTTGTGATAACTCTGGATATCGGTGCGCCTGATGTGGGGTGGTCGTGCACTGCTTTTGGTTTGGAGCCTTCGCACGCGCTTGCGAGCCTCGCTGTGAATTGTTGCTGCCTGGAGTCCAGGGCTACTGGCGCAGGTGTGAGCCCTGATTCTCTCATAAGTGCGCCCATTGGCGTCGTGGGGAGGGCGCCCAGGGTTGATCTAGCTTGCCGGTTGAGCAGGAGTTGAAGGTGGTCGGCACAGTCCTGGTACGGTCCAGACAAGAGGCACTGGCTAATGGCGCAAATGCAAGTTATCTGCGAATGATGGAGTACATGTCGCTGCAACAGAGATGCGGCACTATGTATGCAAATGTGTGTTTAATCCATGTGATGCAGCAAATGCTAAGGTTGTGCAAGTTATTTTGGGATGAAAAGTGGGGTACGCACGTGCCGAACCTTAACGGAATCTATATAGGACGTTGGTTGTTTAGCGCCCACGCTAAGCCTTTGCATTCTTCCTTGGTAACAGCAACAAAACAATTATCATTCGATGACCATGATATAATAGTAATTGAATGCAATAATGATACCGATATGGAGTATTTAACGCTCCCCAATATGGCCGTAAACCCGGCCTTTTCTCATTAGTTGACGAACGCAAGAGTAGGTGTATATCGGATGACACTTTGGTAGTGATGCGCAACATAGACAAGTCCGCGATGAGAAGCCGCCATTGTGGTGTCCTCTCCTAGCTCGATGAGTGTGGTAGATAATAGCTCCTTGAACATCTTCAATCTGCTGTCATTGCAAATATAGTGAGATGCTCCTAGCATCAATGACACAGGTTGCCGAAGCGATAGCTGCGATAAACGCACTACTGTGGTAGGTTATGATTCGCGTCTAGGGTTTTATCATACTATCAAGAGGACACTGGTATCATTGTTTGTGCGTATCCTCTAAATAAGACATCTTTACGTCCTCCCGTCACCGTATTCAATACAAACTCCATCACTGAGCTCTCATCATCCCCGAGTCCCCGACCCCGGAGTTATCAGCCACATCTCTACCTCCCCTAAGCGCCCATACCACATAAAACTCTTGCAGCTTCTGCAATTTACTCTTCCTTGGCAAAAGTCGGCCAGTAATTACATTCCTAACAATAACTGAAAGAGAATATTGAACTCACAATCTAGGTTCCCATATGTATGAAAGTTGTATCTCCTCAGGTCCTGCTGATCGTCTAGAGAGCGCTTTCGCATTTGCATATACTCCAGGTTCGTGTGTGTTCAAATACTGATGATTAGAGAAGCTTAATTGTATTCTATCTAAGAGGGCCACAAGGGCAATATATATGAAAGTGCAAGTACGGCTGAATGTCATCAGCCCGTATCAGAGTCAACAGTCATCTCCGGCCATACGAGACATCTCCCTCTCCGGCCATACAAGACATCTCCGTCTCCGGCCATACGAGACTCATCTCCGGCTGAGACCTGTATATGCAATAGTGTGGCTGCTGCGGAAAAGATTTTGCCTTAGTTACACTTCTCCACCTGATATCACTCGCGCCTTGTGAAGTGATAATTGTTACATATATACAAGGGTCTGATACAGCTGGCTGTAACCGGGGCTGATGCCTCCTGTATATATCTCGAGTCTCTCTCCTTCTCACTCTCTTCTCTCTGTACCTTAGTGTATACACACGGTTCTCCCCAACTTCCATATCGTAACAATAATGTTGAAAGTAGAGATAGAGAAGCTTGATTGTGTACTAACTAAGAGGGCCACAAGGCCAGAAATATATGGTCATACAAGTGAGAATGTGTACGTACTCATCTATGATAGATCCGGCTGAATACCTACAACCAGGCAGCAATCTCCTACCATACTAAGGCTGAGACCTATTTATGCAACAAATAAAATAATGATTGTTTGTTTCTGTGAAATCGAGGCCCAGAAGGCTGGATATATACGATCTACTGTACCGGCAATTGCGGATGATACGCTTTTTTTCCTGACTTATAGTTTGTAAGATACAGGTATGACTGACACAATACAGGTATGATACGTATCCTCATATAATGTCGTTATTTGGAACATTGTCAATATTGAGAGCTTAAAATCCGCAGTGGCTTTGGAACCCTTCACCCTACTGAGTACATTATTTGGTTCTGACAGCGAAAATCTTTGGTACTATGTGGTTCTTACGACATGTATTTTATCTAGAGATACCAACACTCGTCCTGACAGCTGAGGTATCATCCACAATTACCAGTAGAGTACTATACCATATGCGTACACATATTGTTGAGTGCAATCATGTACAAAATGTACAAAGTGTGTTGAATTGTCATACACAAGTGATTATCTAACGAACTATCTAAGGGCAAACTCTTTTCCCTATATATAAACTGTCCGGAGGTCCTGTGGATACGATAGTGGCGCTTGCAGTGGCGAGTGGCGAGTGAAAATTGGTGAATTCGTTTACGCTTATATGTTTACAATGTGTACCACTCTTCTGGTGACTCATTGTATCAGCGACCGCATCTCAGATCTTGATAGTAACACGACGGTCTTCGGGCTAAATCACCACATACTTATCTGCGATGCATCATCCTGAAACAAGCTCATATCTTCATACAAGACTGTATCGCAGTGAGTTTTGACTTTGTGGCGGTGGCGGGTGGGCTTGGTGTGAGGTGGTAGATAGACTATAGGTGCGCTTTGAAACAGTAGACGTGGGTGTACTTGGATGTGGATTCGAAAGTACGTTGGTGAGTGCGCTTGTGGATGCGGTGGTGCTTTGTAGTTTCTTCTTCCTCTAAGTGGGCATGGTGGTTGTTGGTGAGGCTATAACTGTAAGTACACTTAAAGATGTGCATGAAGGGCGTGCTCGGAAGTACTCTTGGAAGCCCATCCAAAGTTGATACAGTAGGTGCGCTTTCGGTGGTTGGAGATGCGATGTAAAGATCATTGACACGATGTCCGGGGAGAGTGATTAGTGATGATGGTAATGATGGTGATCATATGGAGCATATGCCGTTGCCAAACGTGGCTGTATATCCAGCTGAGTATAGTCGATTGATGCAGTCGAGGGAAGGTTGGAACGTAGGTGTATATAGAGCATCGATTTGGTAGTCCTGTGTAGCGTCAATCAGTGTTCTCAACCGTCCCGTCCGTCCGGGATCTCTCAGGACGGGACGAGATGGACTGTAGTAGTGCCGTCCCGTCCGTCCCGGCTTCATTTAGGACGGCACTACGGTCCCCGGCTGTCGGACGGGACGGTTAAGAACACTAGCGTCAACAAGTCCATGAGTTAAACTTACCAGTGAATGCAGTATGATTAAAACAAAGAACAAACTCTTACCGTGATTCCATCGCTGAACATGGGTCGGATTGGGTTAGGATTCATTGAGCCGCTAGTGTGTTGAGTATAAGGTGACATGTCAACTTAGACTTAGATAGCTAGTGGAGGTTCAGTTTCAGTTAAGAGAGGTTCGGCACCACTGGCCCGTCACAAAACGTGAGAGAAGGTCTCTGTTCCATACTAGTTGTGACAAAGGGTGACACCCACATACTCAAAGATATAACCGAGGTTCTCTATATATAAGCCGAGTCTTTCTCCTTCTGTCTTCGCTCTGATTAAACAAGTCAAAACGCTATACTTCCTAATTCTTGGTACATTCTGCTACAAACTCCCTGTTCTTTTCGCTATTAATCTAACTTAATATTTCAGCAAGGTCTGCCCACAAGGCTCCCCGTCCATTTGGCAGTCAAAACGCAGAACCTTATTACGTTGTTAGTAGGCTAACTATAACACGCGAGACACATACCGCATCGACAGGTGTCATTCTCAGGACATATTTCACTTCGTAATTGCTCTCCCCTTGAGCGTTTGTCGTTTTCTTCAATTTTGACAGTGGGACAATTGATGGATCTAAACTCAAGGTGCAAAATTTATAGACGGCTTGCATATGCTTAACAATAGCTTATGTACGTGGTAGTCTGCCCGCCGTGCATACCTTCTGGATTTTGCCACATAAAATCAGGCGGATCTGAGAGATCGCAAGAGAAAACGGGAGTATGGAATACAAAATCGCCCGGAACAGAGGGATCCGGAAGGGTGTGAGAGATTTCAATCGACGCCAATACGTTTTCGCTGACAACCATACCCTGTAATAATTAGAATAGTTTCCCTGGTTGAACGAGCCTTTAACCTTAGTAATGAACCAGTTCATGTGTCCCTTGACTTTCCATGTGTCAGTTTTCTGGTCCCAAGCCATATGCTCCCCGATGGCGCTGTAGCCGCTTCGCCAGGTATTTTGCTCAGAATCCCAATAATCTTGTGGCCGCGCAGTAGTTGATTGCGTACCATAATTGCGCCGCGATACACGAATGATATTCTTTGGACGCTCTAGGCCTCGAAGAATGGCCCCACGAACCTATTGGAGATCTACAGGTTAGTAAAGCAAATGTTACAAACCAGGCCGATATATACCACAGAGGTTGTGCTGTATGTTTTGTAGCAATCAGCATATACCGGATGTGTAGAACCAAAAGGACTTACGAGTTCAGAGGCTGAAGCACTTGCAGTTTATTTGGATTGCACTCAAAATTTGTGTCCTGCAATCGCGTCCGAAGATATTCCGAGGAGCCAAACCCGCCCACAAGTACTACTGCCTAAATGACTAAATTAGTTGGAGTCCGAGGTAGAAGAATTACGAAGTTGAAACGATAGAAGTTTGACTTACTGAAACGGATTCTCCCATTCGTTTTACCCGTAATACCTGCTGTTCCACAAGTTCGACGACATGATCCACGATTGGGTCAAATATCTGTTGGACGTCATCGCTATATATGGATATGACTGTTAGTCTTTCGGAATTTGTTGCATTTCCACATTGACATGACTTTCCTCTCAATGGTATAGCAGCCATATTCAATGTTGACGTCCTCATTGTCGCGTATACCAAGCACAGACACAAAATACTCGTCGGCATTATCTACGCTTCCGCTAAATGGGAATTTGACTGTCTCTTCCCAAGATTTCATCATCAAGTGCTTTGCACGGGGCTACGTGAGTTAAGCGAATTAGGCAGTTACTGTTATGACACACGCCGAGAAAGAGCAGTAGAGTGATGCCGTGTACCTTCATGTTGTCAATTACTTTATCACCTACTACTGCCCGAATATGTTTCTCAAACGCCTGATCTAGGCGCACGGAGCCACACAAGTCTCCTACATACAGTGTTAGCAGTGGGCTGGAGGTGTGATTACGGCAACTGACCAGTACCGCTCACACCCTCGTTGAGTTGAAGAGGTTCTAGATTGCTTATTTTATATGCAACCAGGTCCCTAGTTGCGGTGTCTGTATATGGCTCATCCAACGGCAAGAAGTTCTTACACAGTTCGCCCACCTGCGTCGCAAACTACGAGTATATCTCCCATCTACTAAACAGTTAGTCGCGATGGTTAGAATTTAAACGATGGTGAACACTTACTTTCAGATTACCGGGCTGAGTTACTTTGAGAGTATACTGTACAGAACTCTCGAGTTTGCTGATTAAGTAGAAATCCCGTCGATGAGATCCAAATCCTGCGCCTTCTGCTGCCTTTACCAGGAGAGATTTCGCATCATCACCCCACCACTCGGGGACTGTTAGAATATACTCCACCTTGGAGTCACAGACGAATTTTGAACCGTAGGTCATTTCCATATTAGCCTTTGTGACTTCCAAAACTGACTTCAGGAAGTCTGAGACCAAATCAACAAGAGAAATCTGAAGTTTTTGAAGTTTGCTTGCCGCTTCGTGTGCGGGTGTTATTGGAGGGGGCGTGGCTGTTGGTGAATTAGACAATGAGAGCACATTGAAAGGTTTTACGGATGATGTCTGCAGAGCGTCTATCAAATGCATTACGTACCTGGCTGATCTGGTAAGGTTGTCTTAGGTTGGTCTGGAAATAATAGTTTGAACCATCTTAGATTCTCAGCCGGATCCGCACCCGCAACCTCATAACCCCACTTGTAAGCCCTAGTCCGCGCGTTGGTGTACCGAATCACAGTAGGAACTTTCACTGCCGAAGCATTCCCTGTACCACAGTTTGGCCAGGTCTGGACCAGTTTAACTGAGCAAGGAGAAGACGAATGGGCGAAGGCTACGGTCGTGAAACTAGAATGACGCAGTTAGAGCAACTATGAATGCAGAGAGAGAAATGATAGTAATTATGGGTAATTTACGTAGTCCCAAAGTCAACGCCTACCACAAACCATTCTTTTATTCGATTAGTAGATCCCATTTTAGTCCGTATTGTTGCTGGGCTTATCAGAGACTACTTAGCTTGTGCTGGGGTTCTTTTCATTGGGGCACAATATTACCGTCTATATGAAGTTTCCAGTATTGGTGGGAGGATGCGGGGTTTCACGTATAAGGTAAATGCGCCTGGCCGTGCCTTGAACGTATAATACGAGTTACCCAAGTTGCTGCACGCTATATATAGTGCGAAGACTATCAATGCGGTGCAGAAATTGGGGGGTAGATGTTAATGGTGTACAATGTTCGCAGTCAGTATAAAGAGAGAAAAGAGGATGTATGGACAAAGTTGAGAAGAGAGAGTGCTATTAATGCAGCGTTGTGAGTGGAAAGAGCTAATATGCCGTGAAGAGGTGGAGTCATGGGTCACAACTTTTGGGCTGCAAAAACGCCGCACGGGGACGGCGATTCATTGCCAGCGTTGATCCGTGCGATCATTGGTCATCACACTGTAAACCGGGCAGGGATGCGTTTCTCTCGAGATCCTTGCTTGTTGCCTGGATGCAACGTCAAGGATGATTGAGTTTGGCCGCATAGAAACCAATAGCGAAAATTACCAGCAGCGAGAGCATCTGTTACATCCAACCGCATAGCACCATGGAACTGTAAGCTCCAATGTTGATATTGATCATGTCTGCAGGAAATGTCAAGCAGTGCATACATAGCCGGTCGCTGCTTCCGGAAACTCTAAGGAGCAACACACCGTAGTCGATGAGGTATAGTCAAATTCTGCACTCAGCATCGCGTGACGTGGACTGATCAAAATAGATCTGAAAATCTTGGAAAGTGCAGTGCACTGAGTGGAGAGTTTCCAATCATATAACTCGCGCACCGATCAAAACCCCACTTTCAGAAGGTAATATACTCAGGTACGTCATGCATCCGTGATTTGTGTGCGCACCTTGTAATTAAGATCGCATCCTATCAACGTGTTTAGCTCTCCTTCTACCTATTATTTGCCAGCACGGTTTCGTTGTGAGCCGTGCGATAGCATGTTACCTGCAAATTAGAGTGTGCAAGTTGCATGCGGCAGCAGGGGTGATTGACTTGCGTCAATTTAGGCAGCAGGCACTTAGATTGGCGAGATACAAGCTACGTATTTGCGGAAACCGGGACAAGTCGTATGATACTCGGCACGTACAAGCCGAACTTAACCGGTTGCATAATAGGAAGTCGGTTGTTTAGCGCAAACGCTAATCTATCGCCTTCCTGTTTGGGTAGTTCAACACATCAGTAATTGGTGATGATGGTGACATTTATCGCTCCCCAATATGACCGTATACCTGACTGAATCTAGTTGGTTAATAGAATGCAGAGATAGACGACAGCTAGGTGTATATGGGACCTTATATCCGCCAAAATACCCCGTGTCTGTGGACAAGTCTGAATTGGAAATCTACCCAGTTACTAATATTAATTAAGACTATATCCATAAGGTTGTGGGATAGTGCGCGCGCGGTCGTTGAACGGGGTCGTGAGACGTCATATGGGATTGTGCCACGGTGTATGGTGGTGGAAATATGCTGCCATATATACCGAGCAAAAACTTTAGTAGTCAAGCGCAATATGGTAATAGTTCCCGATCGTAAGTACAGTGGTTCTGTTTGGCGGGGGTCCACTTAGGGGAATAGATGTTGACCAGTCTTAGAACACAGTTTCCGTCTTATCAGTTCCGGAGACCCACGATCACGAGCCCGCTGCAAGCAGCTTGTTTATTTATGTTCATTATCTCGTTGCCGGTAGCGGTCCCACGAAAGGGCCCACTTTCGTATGTGCTGCGCCTTGTCGCTTATAACAACACAGCCACCCACTTATACCCCCTCCTAGAATATTATGAATTGAAAGATAACTAGTAGCAGCTTCTATTTATGAATTCTTGTAGCAGTGTGACAAGTTCTGTGGCACTGAGTTGCATATAAATACCAGTACATTGGAGATTGTGAAAGTACCATCCTCCAGCCAAGCAGCAACCACCATCCCATGTCCCACATCAGCAAAAAACATTTCCGTCCGGGCGGAATGGCTCCGTCAGAGTGGACGCGCTCCGTCAGAGCCGTCAGAGACACCCCGGTGGCGGATTACTCCACGCCCGGCGTCAATGCCGCGCGTGTCGCGTTGCATATTGCCCTGCGATCACTGTTTCATCGTTTCTTCTCGCTTTGTCGCGATCCTAATTTAAACAAACACTCTGGCGTTGTAGCCAACTGTGACCATACGTCGGAATGCATTCATTGGGTACACGCTTGCATCGGGATTGCAATGCAATGTGACGCTGCGAAAATCTCTCCTCGCGTTCCTTCTACATTAAGCTCGAGGAGCGGAGGAAGGTGAGACGATATGATACTACCGGGCCGTGAGGATCCGCGCAATTGCGTGGATCCACGAAATCTCGGAAAGAGCGCGTGAGACCAAAAGTTAGGAAAGATAGAGTGTGTATTTTCGTTGTATGACCAGATGAGATGAAAATGAGATGCTGTCTATCTAGCCCGGGGTCTCCCGAATATATACTCCACGTCGTTCATTCCACCTCCGTTACCCCTGTATGTACGTACACCCACCGTCACTTTTTAACGATTTACTTGGAGGCCGCGATCGAGCTAGTTTGGAGCTGCACTTGGAGGCCGTGATCGATCGAGTTTGGAGATGCACTGGGAGGCCGTGATCGAGCGAGTTTGGACATGCACTTGGAGGCCGAGATCGAGTGAACTCAGAGATGTACTTAGAGGCCGTGATCGATCGAGTTTGGAGATGAACTGGGAGGCCGTGATCGGGCGAGTTTGGAGATGCAATTGGAGACCGAGATTGAGTGAACTGAGAGATGCACTTGGAGGCCATGATCGATCGAGTTTGGAGATGCACTGGGAGGCCGTGATCGAGCGAGTTTGGAGATGCAATTGGAGACCGAGATTGAGTGAACTGAGAGATGCACTTGGAGGCCGTGATCGAGCAAGTTTGGAGATGCACTGGGAGGCCGAGATCGAGTGAACTCAGAGACGCACTCTGAGGCTGTGACAGAGTGAGTTTGGAGATGCACATGCAGGCTATGATCGAGCGATATTGGAGGAGTACTTGGAGGCGGTTGATTTGGAGGGAGGCGCGAAGGCCGCTGAGACTGTATTCATTGGTTAACCTCTAATTTTGAGAATGTAGAGAGTTGAGTACAACATCCGCCGAGGGATGAGGGACTGGCTGGTAGCGTGAGACTGTCGATCTTGGGATGATGCTGTACTTGGTGTATGCTGTACTCTGTGTTAACTCATGATTATGCCGTGGAGAGATAGAGTGGGATGACTTAACTTCGTGTTCTTAGATGATGGTCGAGTTGAGCATAAGAAAGAGAGAGATCAGAGGAGATGGGGGGAAATCATCATGAGAAACTGGGACTTAGAGAATTTCATGTGCGAATCAATTGACCATCCCCGATACTGCAGGTATGGGACCCAATCCGGCAGGTAATAACATCGATACGAGGTCTTCGAAATCCAATCACGCAAGTCGTACTCCTGATTTGTCATAGCTGCTCGTATCCTCAATATCATTCTCATTTTCATCCCCCATCTCTCTCTTTCTCGTCCACAACTCTACCATCATCGCAAGATCAAAAACTTAAGTCATCCCTCTCTATCTCTCTGTGCCATCATGAAGATTTAACACTGAGTGCATCACACACCGAGTGCGGCATACACCGAGTGCGGCATACACCGAGTGCGGCATACACCGAGTGCGGCATACACCGAGTGCGGCATACACCGAGTACAAGAATACATTTCAGGTGGGCTGTCGTCCCTTCATTCTCACGATTTCGAATTGACCCCTGAATGTAGCTTCACCTTGCGGCGTGCCTCCCTACCGATCGACCACCACCAGCCTGTTCTCCATAAGAACTTCAACGGTAAAGTCACCTCGTCACGTTGACACAGTTTCGAATTAACTAAGCGATGAATAGAGTCTCAGCACCTGGCACGCCTCCCATCGACTGCCTTCAGATCGACTGCCTCCAGATCGACTACCTTCAAATACTCCTCCAATCTCGCTTGATCATGGCCTCAGAGTGCATCTCCGAGTTCATTCAATCTCGGTCTCCATTTGCATCTCCAAACTCGCTCGATCACGGCCTCGCAGTGTATCTCTGATTTCACCTAATCTCGGTCTCCAATTGCATCTCCAAACTCGCTCGATCACGGCCTCATAGTGCATCTCCAAACTCGGTCGATCATGGCCTCCGAGTCCATCTCTGAGTTCACTCAATCTCGGTCTCCAATTCCATCTTCAAACTTGCTCGATGATGGCCTGATAGTGCATCTCCAAACTCGCTCGATCACGGCCTCTCAGTGAATCTCTGAGTTCATTCAATCTTGGTCTCCAATTGCATCTCCAAACATGCTTGATCATGGCCTGAAGGTGCCTTTCTCAATTCACTAAATCCCGACCTCCAAGTGCATCTGCACACTCGCTCGATCTCGGCCTCCAAGTCCATCTCTCAGCTCACCCGATCTCGGCCTCCAATTGCATCTCCAATCTCGCGAGATCACGGCCTACAAGCGCATCTCAATACTCGCTCGATCACGGCCTCGAAGTGTATCTCTGAGTTCACTCAATTTCGGTCACCAATTGCATATCGAAACTAGCTCGATCACGGCCTCAAAGTTCATCTCTGAGTTCACTCAACCTCGGCTGCGAAGTGCATTGCCATAGTCACTTCATTACGGCCTCCCAGTGCATCTCTGAGTTCATTCAATCTCAATCTCCAATTGCACCTTCAAACTCGCTCGATCACGGCCTCAGAGTGTATCTCTGAGTTCACTCGATTGTCATTGTCAGGCCCACCTCCAATTGCGCTCAAGCACCGACTGCAGACTGTGCTGATATACCGTGTCTAGATGGGTAGACATATAGAACAATCGATACATAGATGAGAATACAAACTGAATACTTGAGGTTTAAATATCGTTGAACCATTAGTAGTAGCTATGATTTCCAGGTGCACCAGCAGTGTTTCCAAAGACGAAGAAGTTGTTTTCCCAGACTGCTCTACTGTGATTCGAGGCACCTGAAGGGCACTACATCAGTTCAGTAAACTTGTACCTGTTGCCTTGGCGACGGGAAGGGTGTAATGATCCTTCAGAGGGCATGAGGTTCCGTCAGAGCCGTCAGAGCCGTCCGGAACACCCATGTGTGTCTGACGGACAGTTCAGTTGTTGCTGACCCATCAACTATGCCACAACAACCACGACCAGAGAAGCCCTCACATGTTGGAATCTGATTGTCAACTACCAACCCCCACCACTCATACTCTCAGCTCCACTATCCTAACCAAAAAATTAAGAACACACAGTGCCGAGTGTTGCTTTATAGATAATCACTCTGGTCCAAAGTGCACCTCGACCTAAGCATTACCACCACCTACCATGGTACAGCACCGACCTGTGCTTACAGGTCATGTGTCTTCACACCCAACTGTAGCTCATGTTCCAATGCTCAACCTTGATGATATGAATGCTCCTCTGAATAAGCCTAAATAGACCTAGCCAGGACAATCACAACAGATCACACAGCCAAGCGGCATCAGACAAATTCAAAAAACCAGTTCAAAATTGGACTGAACTTCTTTTGGTTCTCACATTCGACCTTCCATAACCTATTGTCACCCCTCACATACCATGGAACTGTTTGCTCATCATGTTCTCTGAGCTGCATGCATCTACTGAAATTCAAATCTTGAAATGCTTTCTTACCAATGCCAGTGTGAGACAGCTTGTAGCCAACACCAGATCCTATGCCCAGTGGCTGCTTCATTGGCCTGAGAAGGAGCGGCCACATTCCTTGCTGCTAATTAGTGCTTATCAGATCAATGTTGGGCAGACCTCTGAAATACATGTGTGTCGTATTGGTGTTCCATCTGAGAGGAGTTGGATAAATGATGCAGTTTACCTTCCCCAGGATGTATTTCCACAAGCAGCCTACCATCACATGATTTGTTTCAGGAGATGAGATGAATAGTGCATGTATCTCCCGACAATTCAATGACTGAAACTCCGGATGGTGTGGGGGGGGGAATTTTCTATTCCCGCCAATCCCACCAGTCGGTGTTGCAGAGCAATGAGCTACAGTGAGTGTACGGGGATACAGGGATATTGCAGGCGGACAGGGCAACTTGAGCATACAGTGATACCGGGGAAGCGAAGATGAACTGAGTGACGATGAGTTCATATGTTTTAGACCCTCGGGTAGATAGCTTGTATCATATCGTGAATCTCAACTCGGATCATCTCATGTAATTATACAATGAATTATGCTCTGTATCTTTCCCATTCTATCAGTTCACTCGCTCCTACCGAGTCTCCCTGTGCATTTATGCAACTGCATTGACCCTCATAGCTGGGTAATAATACATCCCCTAATGCTCTTCCTATAATAGTCAGGTCAGAACAGCTAATGCTGATGGATTCCATCTGAAATGCTGGGAGAGGCGTAGCGGAGTGTAAATGATGAGATGTCTGCCATATAGTTCCACGGTATCACAACAACTGGAGCAGAAAAGTGGAGTCGGACACTGAATACTGGGCAACCAATGGTGCGATAGACCCTTACTAGGTTATACAGACCCATATGGAATGATGCAGACAGTGGACAGTAGGATGAATGTTGGGTAAGAATGCCGGATACAGAAAGCTGTGTACTGCGACATCGCAAACTTGAAAGGACTAGACCCAATACCAGGACCAACACCACGGATTAGTAGCCGATCTAACAACAAATGACAAGGACCAACACAATACCAAGATAACCCCGGATCATTTGCCGCTCTACAATCATCTGACAGAAGCCACCAACCTAAAACCGGGACATACAACTAGAAAACCATCCCCAACTCACAATGCACAAAAGGCCCTGACCTGCCACCGGGGCAAATACCTATGAAATACCGCCAAATTGACACCAGATGCCTCGCACAGACCTATTGCTGTGACGATGAAGTATCAAATAGCGTCGAACCAACACAGGATGAAAGTCACCATACTCCTACTGCAATAACAGTCGGCAAGGTAACACTTGGCCGACAGAAAGCAACCAGACACTGGAATGAATGGACCCGGCATCACACTGGAACCACAGGAACTGACATCGCAGACAGGACAACATGCACGTACCACACAGACCGGTGGCAAGGCAGAAACCTCATGACGGGATGACTGCCACTAAACTTATACAGTGACAACTGGTAGTAATCCATTGCTAGGCCAAAAGGCACCGACCTAATACCTGGTGCACAGGCACTGACCAGTGTTAGCAATGGGTGCAAATTCCCTGGCCGGTTCCGGGTACGGTTCCACCCGAAACGGGACCGTGGCAACGGGCTTTAACACACGATACACCCGGACAATTGGAAATGGGCCGGTTTTACCACCAAAACCCGGCATTTCAAGTTCACATTTTTGGCTCAAATTGAGTATTTGAGTTCTGATCGTATCATGACATGATCAGTATGTAGATTGTGCAGTTTTAGCTGCTCTTGCACCTCCCGCTGTCAGATTTGCGATCAGACCAATATCCGTTGAGTCGCAATCGAAACCCGCCAATTTCGCCCAAAATCGCGCGTAATTTCACAGTGATTCAACGAATAGTGGTCCGGTCGCAAATCTGACAGCGTCATGTGAAAGGGCAGCTAGAAGTGCACAATCTACGTAGTGATCATGTCATGATACGATCAGAACTCGAATACTTAATTGTAGTGGCATGTGGAGGAAGTTTGGAGGAACCGTGAAATGGACCTGCGGTCCGCGTAGAACCCTGGCAAAATTGCGCGGGTTTATGTCCAGTCCAGGTAGCAAACCCACCAAGTCAACCTGGGGCGGGTTTTGGGCCGGGTAACGAACCGGACCAAACCGAACCGCCAGTCAAAACCCAAACGGCTGGCTGGTTAGCCTGACCTGTTGCTAACACTAGCACTGACGTTATACCCGGATGAGCCCATACATCCAAAAAACAGATGCCAAGACCTAATTAAGGAACACACACACCCAGAGGCATACGAAGACAAGGAATCAATGATGCCAGTCAGATTGGGAGATGCGCTATTGAGGATATGACTACTCATAGAGAGGATAGAACATGATAGACCATGTGGCAGCAAGCTATGAGAAAGGACCAGGGGAGGTGATTAAGCCTGACTATGATCAGGAACGAAACTAAGAGCTCACCTCAAAAAGAATTCCAAATGACCTAACCTCCATTCCGAAACTTATAACCTTGCAATTGCACTTAGATCACCAATCACTGCCAATTCACCACATCATCCACCATCACACTGCCAATCTGCTTCAAAAAGTACCAAGGTGCTCACTGAACACTTTCAATCAACTGTCACTGCGAGACTGCCGGTTCCAGTCTCTGTACCAGTCACTGCAGTCAAGCACCATCAATCCAGACCCGACACTCCCACCAGCACAGGACCTTTGGCCAATGCCTCGCCCAATCATGCACATGATCAAAGCCAATTTCTTGAGTCCTTGGCCTTCCCCATTGCACAGAATTGGAAAAACATGGCACTATTGGGCACAGCGGGTGCCACGTGCTTTGGAGGAGCGGACATCGCCATGTTTATCGAGTAGCATGACACCTGGTCGTCATACACCCAGAACAACCCAGTGGTGAACGATAATATCGCTACTGTCTAGTACTACCGTTTGGAAGCATCCCTTGTAACACTCAAGATCATTCCAGGATATCTGGACAGTAACTTCATGCAGTTGAAGTGGGAGCGGATGGACTCATTCAGAAATGCCGATAGCCGGTTCTATATGTTCATTACTTGTATCATGCCGGGACTATGCAGAGACCAGCTGGATTGGTGTACTGTCAGCAGGAATCCATTTATCCTCACCTACAACATGATCAGCTGCATTATGAGCCACACTGGAGCCTTTGTGAAGTACTCACAGGTGGTAAAGTTGCCTGGAGCTCTCCAATTTCAATCGAGACCAAAAGCGGCGATAAAACTGGATCATGATCCAAAGTACCTCTCGAAGTTCAACTACGACAAAGGTTGATGTCAGGTCTACAACAAATGTGCTACCACTGATGCATTTATTGTCATTTATTCAGCAGCCGCAGGAACAGCGCCGGCAATCTCTCCAGAGTTATTCCCAGTTGGAGTTCCACTCCCATTGATTCCAGTGGTGGTGAATCTTTGTCCAGTCTCCAACAAAGACACCCCGGCACTAAGACAAGCCACCGACGAAATTTCTCTTCCTACAGCCCTAAGTACAATGCACAAAGAAATGGACAAAATAATGATGGCCATTGACGGTTGAACCATCCAGCTGAGGCAACTGAATAAGCCAAGATATGGAGGGTACCACACTACCAGGACATAGGCCATCAAATTTGACTATCTACCTCTGCACACACCAATAAACTTCCCACCTCCACATGCACCTACACGCCACATTTACCACTGAGAGGGACCATATTACAAGGAGTTTCTACTGCAAGAGTTTCGTCCCTGTTTCAATTGTAATGATGTAAAACAAATCCACATCTACTATTGAGATGCAGGCACTGAGATGGAAGTCGGTACTGTCCCTCTCTACGATTATGCAATACTAACCTCAGGACCATGAGGAGAGAACGGAGGATACATATGCCGATATTGACTATGGACAACGTTTGCGTCAGAGCAGGAGTATGTCTGGCAATTAGATCATCAATGGCAGGAAGGAGCGGAAGTAGCCACCACAACTTCACCACAGCTGCCCCAGCCACAGCATGTTGCAAAATCGCAGCTTGTCCAGATTGCCCATGTTCCAGTGACAGCGATTACTCAGGGATTCCATGACAGCAGTTGGAAATCGATCGGAAATCCTCCAGTTAGTCTGGTGGTAATCTAGGTTTGGAAGACATTAACACACGCTGTATTAAGGTACTGAGTAACAAGGTTGAGGTGCAAATAGAGGGGCAAGGAGACAGCAGCATGGAGGAAGAGGAGGAATGTCAGATGGAGGAGGAGAGTGATGGGCATTTAGACGAGGAAGTGAGAAAAAACGGTTCGGTACTAGTCCTCCGCTGGCAAGCGTATAATGACAGTGCGGACAAGTTACAGATGATGATAGATTAGGTGACCATGGGTGATGACATGTCCGCATATATCAGGGAAGAGGTCCCAGAGGTCTAGACGAGTGCTCTTAACCAGGAAAAGTAAACTATCAGGAAAGTAGTAGTATTCAGCAGGCAACCAGCCAAGATAGACCCCATAGAAAATCGGATACCAATTGCCCCAAAGGATCTGAAGGTGCTCCAAGGTATGCACCAGCCCTGAATACTGGTAAATACCAACTCCTCAGAAGCATTCAACTCGAATACACTATCCAATCCCCGCAGGAACTGGAGACCAGCCAATTGATAATTTTACTCCTACAAAAGGCAAGAATGGTATCAGTCCCCAAAGACGAACATATTACGATGGTGACCCCAACCACACAAAAGAGATTTGGAATCGCTCAGGTTTCTGCCTTCATCGGTCTGACTGATCACACCTGATACTCCGAACTCCATCTCACCAGGGACTCTCCAATTGTTTCCTGAAACATTGATGGGTACGAGCTTTCCATCTTCATCGATGGTGGATCTGTGATCTGCATGATGAGTGAAGTGGTTGCCAACAAGTTTGACATCTAATGGACAGGTTCCGACTGGAACATAATCACCGCAGATGGCAACTGGTCCAATTTGACACAGGTGGAAGAGTCTGTGCCAATCAATATTCATGGTATCGCCATTCCTATACCTTGAGGTGTAGTAATTCCGTATCAGAACAGGTCAGATTCGGTGAATCATCCGAAACTGATCCTGGAATCTGTAAGATGGATGTCTACGATGGAGGTTGGAATGTCACCACCTCAGCTGTCGATGGGTCTGGGCAGGTGACTTATTATGGTACATTGCTATGAGAGAACAGGAATTGGTTCACCACCAGTCTGGGACACAGATATCTCTAGTTACAGAAACAGCGACTCGGGTGGATTGGGCCCAGCACTAGAAAGGAAGGAGGAAGGAGATGTCTGTGAGGCAATATCTGGAGGACAAAGGTTTGAATGGTAGAAACAGAAAAGACAATTAGTTGGTTTATAGGCAGAGGGCCCTTGCATGGAAAGTGGAAGGATTAAACGGCAGAACAGAGCAGGAAACATTAAAGGAAGAAGAAACACATTGGTCAAAAGTGGGGGGCTGTCGGAGGTGTTGTAGAAGCTGATGGAAATGTGCGTGATTGGGAGGATGAATGGGAAGAGGCGGACGGACTGGTAGTCGGACAGCCAGATAGATGCATGGTAAGCGGACTATGGTCAGTGGGAGGAGAGGTTCTGGTGAAGGCAACAAGGGTAACTGGGAGAGCATCCACAACTTGTCTGTGGATTTCTTAAGATAGCATTGCTCTGGACCTTACTGAAATACAACCATGTTCTTCATATGTTGATTCCGCAAAGTGCAAGGTATACGAATTCACCACAGCAGCATGGATGTACACCCTCAACAAATTTGTTACCCAGAAAGCTAAGCCTGTTCACTTGTCGCATGGAAGTACACTAGATGCCGGACTTGACTGCCAAGGATGAGGTATTAGCCATGCCTTACCTGTATCCCACTCCAGGGACAGGTTGTTTAATTGTAAATTCTGCCACGGAGGAAGGGATAGAAGGTTGATGCATGAGAGTTTAGAAGAGCTACAGATAGGGAGCTATTAATGGTCACAGGAGATGGAATGCCTCCAGTGCATGGTATCGAATGGAGAATCCGTGCCCTCATTGTCATCCCAGGAACTGGGGAAGATCTGGAACATGGTCGAATTGCACCGTTGTTTCCCACAGGAGCCTGGTAATAACCGCTGGAAGGATCATGTATTCCACATACCGATGAAAGTGATTGCAGTTGAGAAAGTTAGGATACAGAAGAATGTCCGGTAGAGCCCATTCAAGTCCCCTTGGAGCCCCTGCTGCAATGCTCACTCCATAGTTCGAAAAGGGAACTGGAAGTACCGCTTCATTATCCCTGCTGTAAGCGCGAATCGACATACACTGAATCATACCACCACCCCGCCTGCAGTAGAAGAGTTTTCCGAATTCTTGCCGGGCTGCCCATCCCTTGAATGATTGACTTTCACTCTGTGTATGACGAAAAAATATTGCAGGTGGATAGCTGGGACTCTATCGCAGCCCAAACTGCCGAAGGCATGAAGGTATGAATCTGCGAACCAGACTGGTACAGGTAGCTACCAATTTGATATCAGCATTCGGCAGGGTATCAAGGAAAAGATGACACACTCACTTGGGATCAATTGCAGAAATTTTCATCAACGATGTCAGTGTGAAAAGCCCACAGTGTTGGCCTGGAGGGGAGCCGGTGGCAGGGTTGCCTGGAGTTCGAAGGTTTGTAGTGGAACACCTCTAGAACCTGGATAATGTACATGCCAGCTGGAGATATCATGTCCAGAGAATTGTGTGACTGGTGTTGCAACAGAGTAAGCAGAGTTGAATTTGTTTGTTGGGAGGCGGCATGGTGGCCACAATCAACCCAGTTGTACTGAGTGCGGAATTGGCCTTGGGGAATATCAAGACAATATCTAATATAGATTCCGGAGTATGCAGTTGTTTTAGGCCCCCTCTTCCAAAACTTGTGAAAAGTCATTAAGATTCAATGAATAACTGAGAAAAAGACTCCTGTGGCAATGTGAAATGATGCTGTCAGCAATGGTCCTGTATTGAAGATGGTAGACTTTAGTGATAGTGCCAGACACGTAGTCTTTGGAGTTTACTCAAGCTTACACGGGTTAGGTGCAATGATGCAGCAGTGTGATGGAAATTAGGACAAGCACCGGTGTTCGTATGAAAGCAGACTTCAGAATCAAGCCCAGAGGGGATATAACGCGGGGAAAATTCAGTTCCATGGGGCAGTGCACACAGTCAAGACACCATGCTGAGACGTATTTGCGGTCAAATTCATAATGGTGACACACTCTAAAACAATAGTACTCCAACATCACTTGCCTCCCAATGACCTCCCAGGAACACTTGTCACGCGCTGGATAGTGTGGATATGACTGATCGATTTCAATGGGAGACATGTTCCAGGGAGATGAAGTGGAGGTCTTGATGGCCTCTCACGGCGGCAGTGAGGGGATGGGGAGCCTGTGCGACATGTTGGGGATGCACAAGAGGAAACAATTGAAGTAAGGTTACACGGAATATGAGTGAACGGGGGACGGGATCAAATGTGGTGTGAAATATCATCTACACGATATGTTGGATTGGGACTGGTGTAGGAATACAAAGCGTGATGGAAGGTGATAGGGCAAGTTGTGGAAAACCTGAATCAGCTGGAAGCATAAACTCGGATGAACCTGGAGCTAAGTTGGTTGCAAGCCACAACATACCTGGTGACATAAGGAGGAGTCTACCCGAGGCAGAATAACAATGATTCATTGGCAATGGTGTCAGAGGGCACGGAGCCCGGAAGGAACCCATTCCAAGCAATGCATGACTTTGGCAGACCCCATGCAAGAGAGGAAAGGTTACACAAGATTGTCGAGCAGAATTGGTGGCCAGAAATCAATCATAATTTCCAAGACTGGATGACAATGTGCGAGCCGTGCACAAACAGCGTATCTGTACGTTTTGATGCACCACTGAAGAGCCAAACTGTTATTCACCTATTGCAGCAAGTGGGGATGGATATTTCATCCATGTCCAAAACAGACGACTGGTATCACCTGCCAGCAGTTGCCACCGAATTCGTCTGCAGGATGGCAGAATCACATCCGGTAAAGAAGCGTACATTCAAGACAGTTGTCAACTTCTTTTACAAGGATGTAAATTACTGGTTCTGCATGCTGGATGGCATGGTACTTGATGGAGGTTCAGACATTGGGAAATGGACGGACTTTCTCCTCAGACGGTACAATATCTGAAAGCTGATCGCAAACCAACATGGTGCCGATGCTATCAGAGAAATTGAAGGAAGGCATAGACCGATTGCTGATCCAGTATCCAGATGCATAGTATGCTCCGACCGAACAAAAGTTTTCTGGATTTGCCACCTAATGGTGTTAGTTTGGGTAAACATGCGCCCCATTAGAGATATGACCAGCTACATGGCATTCCCCCAGATGTTCGGCCAAGATGCAGTACATCTGATAGGGCTGCAGCAGTTGACTTGGATTACTGCCAACTGGATTGATGGAATCATAGATACACCTCCACTGATCGCGCCTCAAGTGGGACGGCAGGAACGATAGAACGATTATATGGTTGTGGCCGTACAAACTGCAATGGAGTGGGGTGATGGCAACGAAAGTTACTTAGACCAAAATTCTTACCTCCAATTGGCAGATCTCAAAAATGTTACCATGGCCCTTGTACAAGAATCCAAGCTAGTGCAATCTCAAGAGGGGAAACTTGCTGATTGGTGGGGAAGACTTTACCCAGTCAGAGCAAATGCCCAGAGAATGGGAAATATTGACATTCACAACTGGATAGATCTAAACTGGAGCACTGGGTGGATGGTAGTCGATGGAACAATTCTTCACTTGCAATACATAAGCAGACGCCACACAGGACATTGGTAAGCTTAAAACCACACAAGAGGAGCTTTGAGTGGAATTCAAGGAAGTCAAGGTAGCTGCATTAGCACACCGCAAATATATGGAAGGATGATAAATGTAGAAAATAGAGTGGAATGACTGGAAGAAACGGTGGTGGGTACAGGGCAAGGACAAGGCGGGATGTTCGTAGCAGGCGGACAACAAATTTGCCACACATCCGGTGCTCGCAGACCACCCATCCAGGCAATGATGGACAAGAATGGGGGGGAGAAGAAAACTGGGCAGGAGGAGATCAATTGCATGTACCATAACAAAAAGCATTGAAGATACTGAAGCCACCCAATTCAGTGGATGTGCAAGATGAAGTGAGCGCATTGAGTTGGCAAAATTGCATGGATTTGCAACTTGGAGAGGTGAAGAATTATTCCTATTGGCTGAGTTGCACCCAAGTTACACCAAAGATTCCTCCCACTCTCCTCTAACCATCTTGAACCATTAGGATATGGCAGACGACAACCATCAACAAAGAATAGTTCCCCGAGGGCGGAATGGCTGGATCAGAATGGACGCGCTCCGTCGTAGCAGTCAGTACACCCCCATGGTGGATTACTCTCTTCCCTTCATCAATATAATGCGTCACATTGCATAACACCCTCCAATCACTGTGTCACCAGTTCATCTTGCTCTGTCAGTTTCCAACTTTCAATGGAATCTCTGGCATTGGGGCCATCAGCGATGATAGGTCAGGATGGTTCATTTGGCACTTGCTGGAATATGGATTGCAAAGTAATGACTGACATTGCGAAAATATCTCCTTGCGTGTCATCTACCTGTGCACCAAATGCAATTTTCTTGTTACCAATTAGAGCAATCATTACAAGTCACCAGCTCTATGTGTCTATTGACAATCCATCGCTAATACCGTCCGTCTCCTGTCATACTACTAGCAGCTATCGCAATAATTATGTGCGCACAGCCGACAATGTTTCCCACACTGATGACTTCCAAATCCAAGGCTGGCGGTGATTTTCTCACTTTTACTAATTTCAAGAAATGATCCAAGTGACATGAGTTTTCAGATATTGTGATGAGCGCCAGGGTTAACCAGTACTCGATGAAAGGTCCATCATCATTTTAAAGTGTGATTTTGATCAGCTGGTGCTGTTGCCACAGAAGAAACACATTCAGTGCGCAATACCACCTCCCCGGGTGTTCCTTTATCCACACCCAGTTGTTTTGTTGATCCCCTCTGTGCCAGCGCTGGCTGTCTGTGCGTTGAATCATCTGAGATATGGATTCACGATCTATTCCCCCAACTTGAACCTCAATACGATCGTAAATCCAGAGCTCCATTGCATGCAGTTGTTCATGCAATATATATTTCTTGTTACCACTTTGACGCTTGAGAAACTCCCACGGACCCTTCTAGATTTCCGTGCGGTGTGTAGTGTCTCGCGTATTGTCAATTAACACTCTCAATGCTGTGATTAGAGCGGCAGGATGCATTCCATCATGGCTGTTTGAGGTCCGGTGAATTTGGGTATCGCATATGACGGCCTGCTGAGTGGGTTTGCTTGATCATCAGCGGAAGTGAAGACTTTGCAGGTGGCAGTTCTTTTCCTCCCAACACTGAGTGAGGGATTGGAGAGTCACCTCTCCAATTTCAAAACCGGGAATGCAAAGCTGAAAGGTGATTACTTGTGGTAGATAGTTGAGATTGTGATTGGAGGTGTTTCAGCCGTCCTTGAGGTTCGGTTTATGTGCTTGTTCTTTGCTCTTGGCTGATTCACTCACGCTAGGCATTCATTTCACACCACTCCTTTGACGGAGTCGAAGAATCAGCATTTGTTTCCTTGTCAACTGTTTGCTTCTTCACCTGATCTACTCTCAGGGCTTTGTCTGTGGCAGTTATCTGTTTGCCGGCTCGGTTGAGTAAGAAAACCTCTTTGAATGTGTGAATACTACGTAAGGCCTCCTCCATGTATCTCAATGTCGCATCATGACGGGATTCATATCATGCAGACATATAGATTCAGATATTGACCGTGTGCACTCAATTGTGCGATTGAATATTGGATGCATAGTAGGGCTACTGCCTCTTGGTGACTAGGTTAGAACTCGAAGCATGTACCAGCTTATTATCTGCATCACTTTCCCATTCCATTGACAATCTTCCTCAGATGACTTATTTTTGGGTGTGAGGTAGTGGCAAGCAGCTACAGATAACCAGATTGCATTGTACTTGTCGAGGCGTTCATGCAAGTTCATGAAGTGGAAGATCCACTTCTGGAGGCAGAGAAGGATACCGATCTGCATTATATGGAGGAGGTCGGGCATAGCGAGGTCGCTCACATTACAGCCAATATGTTGAATAAAAATTGGAATCCTGGGTGAATGTGGCACTACGGGAGGTTAGTATCGGCGTTCTTTGTGTTGGCATTTCTAAGCGTTCTATATACATCGTGATCCCGCCTGGGGTGTTGCTAGTCAGGTGGTACCTTGCCTCCAAGTTCATTCTTTGGAGACTCAAACCCGACACAGACAGGCCTCTCAAGATGATGTTTGTCCTGATACTGTGTGCAATCTGCAAGCGATGCTGCTTAAACCGGTTTGCAACGGCTGAAGTTGCCATCTCCACAGAGAATGTAGTAATACTGGCCCTCGGTGCAGGGATTTACTTTAAATCGGTCAGGGGCTGGAGTACCTGGGAGAGCACCTCTTGGGCTGTGTGATGCTGCTCGTGCAGGCACTTCTGAGCGATAACACAGGATTTGATTAGAATGGGTAGGAGAGCGACCATTACGACACAGTGCGTTGATGGCATCTGGCGGATCATCAACGATCGATTGCCAAATATCTTATATCCAGGTCACTGCTTCTTGTGTCCAGCATAGTTGGAGTGATGTGTTCTGTCAGACATGAAAATCAAGGGAATGACCATATCCCCCAGACTGAATGTTGGCAAAACGTCCAATATGGCGTTATGATGCTTCAGTATGTCACCTTGCCTATGTCGCCCACCGTCAGGATGCAGTGTGCATTTCGGTATGGAGGCGTTGCGGTGGTATATAGCTGTCAAAGTCACTCTGAGGGGCGTAAACGCGAAGTTCCGCAGCAGGTGGCTGCAGTCTCAATCATCTCATGCTTTTGATAATACCTTGACTTAAGTATGTGATAGGCCTTTGGTGATTATCATTCCATCTAATATCCTCATAAGTGTGTAGTTCCCACTGCCCATGATTCCGCCTATCTGGCATGCTAGCCACGAGCTTATCGATATGATCCCTGTTGTTTGGAGCATGGGAAATGAAGAGCGGTGTATTCATCCTTCGGAACGTTCTCATCGTATGTCTTCGTGCCTTCCTTGGTGATCCGACATTGGATAATGTTGTACTCTTCACCGGTCGCAAACGGGTAGTAGGGATTGTTTGTTAGTGTGTCTTATGGCAACCCTGAGCATCGCATTCCCATTGTTCAGCAATGTAATCGCTCAGCAGAGCACCGGGGGCAGATCATGTTTCCATCCACGTCAGAAGAGGTGGCTGTGGTTGAGAGTCTTATGCAGCGAAGTTTCTTAACTGTTCAAGGTATGTAAATGCGTGCAAGTCTTCGATTGAATCTGTGTTAGCATCAAATTCATGTAGTTGAGCAGGTTCAACGCATTGCGCCGCGCTGCAATTATTCAGATTCTTTGGCTGTGCCACTTGAAGATTTTCAGGATAGTGTATTTTGATATGTTTAAGTTACCGGCTGTCTGAGGTGACAATCTTTCAGCATGAACATTAGGGGCAACCGAAAGGGGTTTTCTCTGGCATTGTTAACTACCAGTGAGGAGTGAAGTATGGACTGTTGACATGGACAAAAGTTGGGGGTGGGCCAGAGCAGCCTCGTGTGTTAGATCACCATACATTCAGCTAACATATTGAGCCTTAACAACATCACAAGGATATTTCTTACACGCCAGGAGTTGCAAAAACACTCCTTGTGCGTTGTCCCATAATACTATCAATACAATACAACCAATAAAATAAAATCAATACAAAATCCATCAAAAAAAAATACCCTGATCAATCAAATAACCTTGCGACGCATGTAATCATCAGTGACTGAGGCAAATATATTAGAACAAATGAAACGAAGAAGACAAGAACATGACCTTAACCAAAACGGAACCACCATCGACTCTTCTGTCACGGGAGGACTGGGTCATTCCGTGCCTACCAACCCAATCTGTTGTGCTTCAAGGAGTAGGACTGCAGGGAGAGGGATGTCATGGGGAGGGGCATGGGGGAGAGGAACATAGGAGAGACTGTTGTGACGTGCTGATTCGATCAGCAGCTGGCGATCTACATCCATATCCCAGGTGTTTCCGGCTGCCTCAGCCTCTCGCACAGTTGACACTGCCAGGCGAGGTTTTGGTGGCATCCCTACATCGAAATGTGCCGGACCACACAGGGTATGCACCTCCGGAGTTCGTGATTGTGGGCAAGGATGTGTGGATTGTGGCCTGTGGAGAAGGCGCTGGATATTGTGGCTATAGGGTATGCTCACGCATCTCCTCGCTTTGCTCAGGTAGCATGATTGGCTGAATCTCTACGATGGTATCTACATTGTCAGCCAATGAATTTACCAACTCACCCTGGCCAATCATCGGAGGTTCTTTGGATTCATCCTCATCCTCATCCTCCTCCTCCTTATCTTCCTCCTGTTGATCATCCTCCTCTTGATCATCACCATCCCTTTTATGTCCACATTGGCGTCTAAACCAATATCGTCCGGTGGGTCCAGATAATCGTCCATGTGCATATCGACATCAGAATAATGTTATGACTCATATCCGCAGTGTGTTTCGTTGGTGGAGTCATTATTATCATCCCAAGAAGTTCACATGGAGGGTGATGGTTCTGGTTCCAAATATACCCAGTCCAGATATTCCTCCGTGTCTGAGTCTGCCTGATACATTTCCTTCTTCCAATCCAAAGCAACAGCATGAGAGATATCATCTCCTGGTGGGGTTTGTTTAACAATACCTTGCCCTTTACCATTTCCTTTCCCCTTCCATTCCTCCGTTGCCTTCCCTATCACTTTCCTCTTCCCATCCTTCATACTCTTCCCATTCCTGGCTATTTTCTCACTGCACTGCTCTACCTCCTCACGTTCGCGGTCCTGCTTGTTATTGCGATCGGTAGGACGGACCCTGCCATTGCTCAGCGCTGTTGAATCTGCCTGTTTCTAATTGTCACCATGCCCATCGATTATCTCATCGCAATTCTGTGGTCTATGGGCCAGAATGTCGCGTCGCTTGTACTGCCGGCCACCTGGCGGCTCAACCGTTGCCTTGGGATCATTTCTACTGTACCAAGCAAAATGATTCCCTGTACATTCCACCTTCCCCAAGCTGGTTGTCTGTGGGTTGGAGTGATCGCCTTGTGCTGTCAAGGCAAGGGAGTTGTTGCAGCTCAAAATGTTCATTTGGTCATGGGTGGTGTCAAACAATTGCCCCATTTATGAGCGGCAGGATCCCCACCACTCCTGGAATGGTGAACTCCAGCTTCTGCAGTCCGGCCACATTAGCTGGCATTGTGAAATGTGTTGAGTCGTGACTGGCAAAAAACAAGTACCCTGCCCACTGATGCATCACGCGACAAAAACTCTACATCTGTATGGGTCCACGGACGAATTCCTAAATGAATCGCTGAACATGGTGCCGATTCAATGACAGGCGTCGATTTATAACCGATGTCAGCATATTTGCCCTAGTAGTTGCCTTTCCCATTAATTTGGAGCTGCTGTCTGGTGCCATCGCTGCGAGTTGAAAATAAATATACACCAGATGCGTTAGCATTATTATACAGTTGATTATATCAGCAGGAAGCCCAGAAGGAAAGTACAAATTGGGGTAGGAAATCAGATGTGTTTGGGAATGCGAGGCATTGTTTTGTGCAAGTCACATGTTGTGAAGAGAGTTCTGGATGATGGCGGTGTGATTAATATGGGAGGAAAACAGAATGTACGTGAAGGCCGGAAGAAGGTATATGAACTCCAGTTGGTGTGATTACTTGGGTCATCTGATGTTGTTGGTTAAGTTATACAAAACGGCACAGTTTTGATCTTGCAGAACCACCATATACCTCATCAATGAGAGACCTCATTACGAGATTTGAACTCCCAATGAGGACAATATACCACACGGGGCAAAATTTTGCCATCACGTACCACATGTACCGCTTTGACCTCATGCATCTTGGAGCAAGCTGCATAGTTGTCTGGTTGTCCCAACTGTACAGTAATCCAACACAGCTACCAACGCCTAGCAGCGGATAAAGCACACACAACTGATGTCATTGGATAGAGAATACATCATTGTTCCCTTTGCCATGATTTTAGCTCTGCCAAAGCGGAATTTGCACCTGGAAGCTAAAGATATACACAATGGATGGTTCCAAGTATTGTGCCAAGAACAAGTGCAATACTGTGATAATCGGGCGAGGCAGGCCTCAACACCCTTCAAGCGGTACAATTAGACCTTTAGACTTTGCTGTAACAGTAAATTTCAATGATGAGTTTAATCTGATGCCACTTAACCCCATACTTGAATGATTTTCAAGGGATTGTGTCCCTAAGTATTATCAGGGTTTAGAGTCAAGCGCAGACTACATTGCGCTTCCATTTTGGGTCAAATCCCTCTGTGGTCGTTGAGATTGGTGTCTACCTAGCCAGCTTTGAGATATGGATGCACAGGATATTATTCCTACCATCTCAATCACAAACTTCCATATCGGACAACACCTTCAGAAAGTTTCAACCCACAGATGACGCCAGTCCTGTGAAATGTTCGAAGTCTTGCTAATTGTCAGAATCAACAAAGGCATGGGCAATCTGGGAATTCTCAACTTCGGCCTGTGATGAGACGCGTTTCGGTACCTCCTGGGGACAGGGATACCTCTGATGGAGTGAATTCCGTATCCGCTATAATCTAAGGTCAGAACTCCACCGCCTTACATTTGCTGAACAATTCTCGCATCGCAGATATGACTCAACAACTCGCCATCACCTTGTCTGCTACGCTGCGACGGTCAATCAATACTCTAACTTCCAGGCTTATTGCCAGCAGTCCTAGCACACCCTTACCAGGAGGACACTAACAGCGATACTGAACAAGTTGCGTTACATCCAGCCTAGCATTGCGCATTGCCAGCACTCCCACTCCTCCCCGTGGTTTTGAAAACCTGCCAACCCCCATCAGTAATTCAGAAGCCAGTGCGATCATTTCAGATCCACTGCGAATGCGAGCTACAGCATGGAATCAGAGACAGATGCAATGGAGATTGCAACCGCATGCGGTGTCTCCACCTAGATCAATGGTTACTGTTTATTGCTGCATCCATTGATTTGGTCAGTCATACATGACGCGCCTGATAGTGTCAACGGGCTGATTCCTGCAGCCCTACATGAGGAACAGACGGCCATGTATCAGTGCCTTAACTTGGAGATGGTAACTTATGCAAAGCGATGGATTGCAAAAGCATTAGCTGAAGTGCCACAGTGGCAGTTTATAGAGATTTACTAGAACACCAGTATTCAACAAAATAACATTTGTCCCATAGCATTCGAGGTGCGCACACAGGATTTCGTGAATGAGGTATCACGAAGCAATCGCCCACGTCAGGTATCACACCCACCTGCCAGTCCCAGGTTCGAGGACATATCGATATGGTTAAATCCGATTGTATTGACTTAGCATGGAACATCCCAGCAGAGCTTTATACTCTGCACCGGATTGATTTTGCCGCTGAGGGTTTGGAATTCATTGATTGCATTCTGGCGCACAATAAGTGTTTTGGTCCTACAGCAGCGCAAGTGAATGGGTGTTTAGGCTGTGCCAATGGGAACGCAGAGTAAGCCGAACGCTGCTAATGATTAGCTAGCATCCACTATGCTTCCTGGTGAAAGCAATAGCACGGTGTATGATCATTAAAGTTTATCATCAAGTGAATCACCGCGGTGAGAATAGTGATGCATTTTATATATCCGTGATTGACGACAAGGACGGTCATATTCTATTGCCACTGCTCATGTTTACCTGCACCATATTGCACCATACTCTCCGTGAGTGGCAATGGAACAAAGGTATTCATCCGAAAGGTTCCAAGTCCAAGTTCAAAGTGGACAGTCCTGATCCGTCGAACTACTTCAACTACCAGAATGACTGTGGTAATATTGCATCCGGCTGCGCTGTGACGAGTCGCCACAAGTTGACCTTTGCCTAGTGTTGCTGACATGTATACAATATTGATGAATGCCTGGAACACACTACCTGAGAACTAGCAATCGCGGGTGTATACAAACACTCTTGACACAGTGCAGCGTCAGAATCAATGAGCGGAGAACCCAATGCCTGCTATGATGATGCCTGTGGAAGCAGCGCGTGTTGAAAATGCTATTCTACAAGGATATTTGACCTCTGAAGTGGCGCTCGAGGAATCTGAAATCGGAATCGCTGACCCAAACATCCCAATAGACAACAATTGCACGTCTGACACAATGCATTTCGGATTTGCAGGTGGCAGCGGGGATTTCGTAGTGAAGGGGGCGAAAGCTGCAGGCGCGATGCTATTCCCACCACCTGCCTGCGATGACAGGCCGCAACTCAACTTTTAAGATTTGACCCGAGACCCAGTGGTATCAACGGGTATAACGGCGAGTATGGCAATGAGATGGATGCGGACGAGGAGGAAGTAGAATCCCCAGCCAATGACGGATGAACTCAGGATGTGGAGTACCGAGGTAATTGCAGCTGTGACCTGGGAACCAGTACTGTTGATGGGTGTGAGTGTGAGGATGGCTACGATGTGGATGCTGCGGAAGGAACATCGCAAGGCAACTATGGATCAACCCAGTATGTGGAGAACTGAGGGCAGAGTACTAGAGAGGGTGAAGATAGGAGAGTATATTTCGAACCTGTATAATTCGACAATGCTGAAGCAAATGCAACTGCAAGCAATGTATCCAAAGCGAAGACTGTATTGTAGTGAGTGACAACATCTCAATGCTAAACATATATGGGGAAAGTGCGGAATTTGATATAATGCAATAGCAGAGAGGTGACACGTAGCACTGGGCCAGGGAAAGGAATGCAAATCGCCAGACATTGTTTAAATGGCTACAGCACATGTGCACCCCCTGCGAAGAGTGTAACACATGTGTCATTCTGATGGTGCGCATATGTCACCAGATTTCAGGCGCAAAGAAAAACGGGATGTATGCAACGGGATCCGTTGCCTGCGCGACAGGAATCATATATTTCTCCAGGACACAGTACGAGCTTCCGTCTGAGCCGTCTGAGCCAAACGGAACAGTCCGGCGATTCAGATGGAAACTAGAGTTGTTGCTGATGACTATAGCGGGAGTGGGCAGAATGTTCACCACTGAGACCATGAACGACCAGTGTAAGATGCCACAACCCCCATTACCTCGGGAGATAGAAGAGGGGATGAAGCGAAGACATTTTTGAGAGATACACGAAGAGCAGAGTGTTAGTAAACAGTGGAACTGGGTAGAACGGTGCCGGGTCAGGGTTTGAACCTTACCAGAACAGTTGCGTCACCCTAGACCACACAAAAACCCGGATGGTGGTAATGTGGCCAGTCATTCGACCAATAACCCAGCAGTATAGCATCACAACTTTGGGTGCGATTACCGATTTGAGTTCTGATCGTATCATGACCAAATCAGTGGAAATATTTTTGAGTCATAGACACACTGTCATGAGGCAAATTCAGATTTGTAATCCGACAAATATTCACTGAGTGGCAATCGAACACCTGTGAATTTTGTTCAAAATTCAACCTTGTTTCACCGCCACTCAAAGAATATGTGTTAGACTGCAAATCTGAAAACAGGCGGGGAAAGCACAAGTAGCACTGTACAATCTGCCTACTGATCTTGACACGACAAGATCTGAACTCAAATTCTGAATTGCAGTGATCGTTCTTAGAACTCCACCTTTGGATCTGTCGTCCAGGTCCTACCCAGGGAAAATGACATTGGTCAATGTCTGGTCCGGGTGGCAAAGCAGCTTTACTCACCAGGTTCGGGTTACGGTTAATCATGACCCGGACAAGGTGTTCTGTGTCAGTTCTTACCATGAACAGTTGGTACCATTAGCAGAGCATACTGGGGAATCCGGAAAGTACATAGTGACTTGATAAAGATCCATCTGGCACT